>Ga0209698_10005251_pt1 | contig 14065 bp, 12 predicted proteins | sample LitLauG_LLR_2012_FD_187203 | JGI IMG/M metagenome (GOLD analysis project Ga0209698, IMG submission 187203) | Freshwater sediment microbial communities from Pennsylvania, USA - Little Laurel Run_MetaG_LLR_2012 (SPAdes) (version 2) | ecosystem: Environmental > Aquatic > Freshwater > Creek >... | reverse complement strand
CGCTGGATCATTCCTTTGGAGTATTTCTTGATGCGGACTTTGCCCCAATCTTCCAAGCCGACGAGACGCAACATACCTGGTATGCGTTTTTGACGGTCGTGACCGGGAAGGCCCGCGAGTGCACCGTAAAAATCGAGCATGCCGGCGCCAGTGAGGTAGGTGGGGAAGCGGTGATTTTCGGGCAGGTAGCCAATCGGGCTGCGGGATTGCGGGAAGTGAGCGTCTTTGCCAAACAGGCGGGCCGATCCAGCCGTTGGGTGAACGGCGGATAGGAGCATTTTAACGAAGGTGGTCTTGCCCGCACCGTTAGGACCAAGGAGGCCGTATTTGACGCCCACGGGAACGCGAAGAGTCAAATTGGAGACCGCTTTGACCTCCCTACCCCGAAAGCGGGCGCGATAAATTTTTTCGAGACCATCGGCTTCGATGGCGTAATCAGTGGACACCTACCTTTTAGGATACGAGACGAAGGAAAATTTCTCGTAGGGATGTGGGAAGAGGGCCGTGCTAGGATGTCCGACGGAGGCAATAAGAAAAAAATGACACTAGACGAACTCAAGAACAAGTATCAATCCGTTCTGCAAACGATTCAGGACAAAGGGGTTGTGCTTTCCCACATCAACATGGAAGGCGAAAAGCTCTTTATTCAGGGCGCAGCGCCGTCGGAAGCAATCAAGAACGAAGTTTGGGACAAGATCAAGGCTGTGGACGCAAACTACGCCGATCTGAACTGCGACCTTTCGGTGGATACGAGCTTGCCGCAACCGGCAGCCGCTGCTGCCGCCGCAGGCGCGGGTGGTCGGACCTACACTGTGAAATCGGGCGATACGCTTTCGAAGATTGCCAAAGAATTTTATGGCAATGCGAATGAGTACAACAAGATTTTCGAGGCCAATAAGGACAAATTGAGCAGCCCCGATCTGATCAAGGTTGGTCAGGAACTCAACATTCCTTAAGACTGTTTTTCGGATTCAAGAGTAAAGTTGGAGCCGGATCCCTGAGTGGGGACCGGCTCTTTCTATTTGACGCCGACGACATTTTCGGTGTTGGTGAGGACAATCGCTTGGGATTTGGAACCCGGCGCTGGGTGGACTTCGACGCGGTCGAGAATGACGTCTTTGAGTTGATCGAGGAGGAGGCCAGTTGTCCAACTGGGAGCGTATGGCTTTTCCCAATCGACTTCTACGTTGCTCAGGCGGACGCCGCGGGCTTGGCGGAGGGTTAGTGCCGTGGCGGTGTGTTCGTAGGGAGCGGCTGGATCGGACGAGACGAAGAGTTTGACGTTATCGAGGCGGACGCCTTCGAGCCAGCTATCGGGGTGGCCGTTGATGACGGAAGCGCCGGTGCCGTGGGCGATTACGTTTTGGATGATGACGTTACGGATCTTGCCAGCAGGAGGTTCGTTCGGTTTAGGAGTACCGTCCACCTCGCTGCGGCGTTTGATGTTGAAGTGGAGCGGATCGCCGTCACCCCACCAGAACCAATCGAAGCGGCGGGTTTCGATGGTGAGGTTTGAGAGCACCACGTCCTCGACAATGCCGCCATCGAAAACCATGAAGGCGATACCGCGGTTGGAGTTGGTGATGACGACGTTATCGATGTTCACTCGGCGAATGGCTTTGGAGTTGCCGTCGCAGAATTTGATGGCGCTGGAGGCTGACGATAGGCGGCAGTTGGTGACAGTGACGTTTTCGACAGGTAAGGCGGGGCCCCAGATATCGGCTGAATAGAAGACGAGGGCGTCGTCGCCAGTTTCGATGGTTGAGTTGGAGATGCGGACATCCTGGCAGCCATCTGGATCGATGCCGTCGGCCCAAACACCTTCCTTTTGGCTGGAATAGATGTAGACACCGTCGATGAGCAGGCGTTTGCAGGCGTAGGGATTGATGGTCCAACTGCGGGAGCGGAGGAACTTTAGACCGGTGATGCGAACGTCAGTGCAGCGCAGGAGGAGAACCATGCGCGGGTAGATTTGTTCCGCGCCGAAACCGTGGGGGAAGGGGCGCATGAGCGGCTTGCCCGTGGCTTCCATGAGGCGCTGGTTGGAGAGGATGTAGAAATCAGTGAAGTTATTGGGACGCCATTCGTAGGAAGATTGGCCGTCGAGCGTGCCGCGGCCTTCGAGCGCGATGTCGTGGAGGTCTTCGCCGGATATGAGGGAGGACTTGGGCGAGGGGTCGAACTGGCTGCCGTCGAGGGAGGCAAAAAGGGTTGCACCTGCTTCGAGATAAAGGCGGACACCGGAGCGCAGGTGGAGTTGACCGGTGGTGTAATCGCCCGGGCCGATATAGACAGTGCCACCGCCAGATTTGCCACAGGCGTCGATGGCTTTTTGGAGCGCGGGGCGGGCGTTGTCGGATTTGTGGCCGGTGGCGCCGAAGTCTTTGACGTTGAAGACGGGTTGCTGCTGGGCTGGCAGGAGTGTTGCGGCGAAGAGGAATAAGAGAGTTAGGAGCGGATTCGGCATCGCTTGAGAGCGTATCAAACGACCGCCATCAAAGGAGTGGTCTGACGAATTCAGCGAGCGCGGTACCGAGTGTCAGGTGTTGATCGGCGTCGAGGTGAACTCCGTCGACCTTGCTAGTTGTAGTGACGGTGTTGGCGTCGAAGAAGTGGCAGTCGAGTGCAGCCGCGATCTGTTGGTATGAGCCGGCAAGTCCGACGCACGCTCCGCGGCACCGCGAAACTTGGCAGCGATTGAGCCTTGCGGAGATGTGATGGCGGCGGGCAGACGATCAAAATCGGAGGAATGGGCATTGTTGGTTCGACAGGTGATTTTCGAATTTCGTCGACGAGTGCGGCGATACCTTGGGCAGCGGCCCACGCATCATTATGAGGATGGCAGAATTGAAAATCGTTGGTCCCAAGCATTAGGACGACGAGCGACAAGGGCGAAGAAACCTCAATACGTTGCTGAAGGCCGACGCGGCCATTTCGACCAGGCTTGAAAGGATCGTCCCAAACAGTGCGGCGACCGTTGAGGCAGTCTTCCATGACTCGGACACGATGGCCAATATCGTTGAGTGTATTTTCGAAGACGCCGGGCCAGCGATCGTCAAAAGCGAGGCGGTGGCGGGAATTGGGAATGATTCCCAGGTCAAGGAATCGGAATAGACGAGAACCTGTGTGAGCGTTGCTGTTTGGCTCATTACTCCAAGGTGGAGGTTAGTGTGAGGGAATAAAGTTAGGGTTTGCCGGTGAGGGTCGAATCGTGAGCCTGCAGGGCATCGCGTTTGTCGCGAAATCTTTCGATTGCGTCGGAGCATCGGTCCACGGCCGTTAGCAGGGACGGGGGAATGCGCTCGTTATTGGCGTCAAGCGACAAGGCTGCTTCGCCGTTGACCCACTCCAAGGGGCAGGGACGCGGGCCCGGTGGGTTCTTGGCATTAACCAGGGTTACGATTTCGGATTCGCTTTCAGGGAACGAACTCAAATCGTCTTGCAGGCGCGTCATGGCGAGCTTGAACTGCACATCGCCGGGAGCCGGTGGCTTGTGAGTAAGGATACGGAGCGGCCGGACTGTGGGCAGCGGAGTGTTGACATGGACGGCGGCGGATGGAGTTGCGGCCGAGGCATGGTGGTGACTCGTGGGACGCATAAAGCCGAAGTAGGTAATTTTAGCGACGGCCGCCGTCATCAGTACGGCAGTGAAGGCTGTCGCGATGGTCCGTAAATTGGAGTTGGGCGACTTGATGGAATTTGTGATGATGTGCTCGCGAAGTTCCTGGGCTTCCTGGCGGGCCACTTGGGCCTCGACACGGGACTTTTCCATCTGCGCGCGCAGCTTAAGGGTCTCGGCTCGCGCCTTAGCCAATTGTTTTTCGCGAGTACTAAGCAGGAGACCGCGATGCACAGCAGCGGCCGCGTCGTTTTTTTCGATTTCTAAAGGCATACCCCGTACGACTCTTATCGGAGGCGGAGATGGCAGGCGATAGAAAGTTTTAAGGGAGCTAGCGCTTGGCTAATTTTGCGAGACGTTCGCCTGCTGCATCGAGAGTTTCAAGTTTTTTAGCGAAACAAAAACGGACCAGATTCTTGCCGTCGTCGGGATTAGAAAAAAAGCTGGAGCCTGGGACGGCGCTGACGCCAACAATTTCCACCAGATGATTACAGAAGGTGACGTCGTCGGGGAAATCGAAGGCAGAGATGTCGCACATCACATAATAAGCACCCTTAGGCACGTGGCAACGGAAACCTATTTTCTCGAGGATGCCGACAAGGTGGTCGCGCTTGGCTTGATAGATGGCGCTGAGGCCCGCGAAGTAGCTATCGGGCATGTTGAGCGCGGTGATGCCTGCGTGTTGGAACGGAGTAGCGGCGCCGACGGTTAGAAAGTCGTGCACCTTGCGGATGGAGTTGGTGAGATCGGGCGGAGCGATGACCCAGCCGACGCGCCAACCGGTGACAGAAAAGGTCTTGCTGAGGCTGTTGATTGCAACGGTGCGCTCGCGAAGAGAGCCGAGGCTGATGGGGGCGATGTGCTTCTCGTTGTCGAAGATGATGTGTTCGTAAATCTCGTCGCAGACGACGAGGCAATCGAACTCTTCGCACAATTCGGCCAGAGCTTTGAGCTGAGGAAGCGAGAAGACTTTGCCGGTGGGGTTATTAGGTGAATTGATGATGACGGCTCGAGTGCGCGAGTTGAAGGCGGCGCGCAATTCTTCTTTAACGAAGTTCCAATCGGGCGGGTGCAGTGGCACGTAGCGGATAGTGGCGCCGCTGAGTTGGGAGTCCGGCCAGTAGTTCTCGTAAAAGGGCTCGAACACCACGACTTCGTCGCCCTGATTGAGCAGAGCCAGCAGACTAGCGATCATGCCTTCGGTGGCGCCGCAACAGACTGTGACTTCGCGTCCGGGATCGATATCTAAGTTGTAGAAACGTTTGTACGACTGGCAAATGGCGTCGCGAAACGGCTTGATGCCCCAGGTGATGGGATATTGATTGAAATCGTCTGCAATGGCTTTTTGCGCGGCGGCTTTCAATTCGGCGGGCGCGGGGAAATCGGGGAAACCTTGCGCGAGATTCACCGCGCCATGCTTGAGGGCAAGGCGAGTCATCTCACGGATCACCGATTCGCGGAATTCGCCAATACGGGCGCTCTGGAAGCGTCGAGCGGAAGTGATTTGAGCCATTTTGCCAATTCTACCTTCGATGCTTCTTACGATGGCGAATCTTGGCGGACGTCTTGGGACGTTTTTTGGCGACAACGACTTTGGGCGCGGGCTTGGGTTGATACGGCGGGATATCGGCGTGGGTGCCGGCGTACAAGCGGCGATACACTTCGGCGTTGCGCAAAACGATCTGGATATAGCCGCGGGTTTCGTGGAATGGAACGACTTCTGTAAACTCGGCGGGTTCGTGGAATGGACCCCACGTGCGCCAGAGGGCGCTGCGGCTAGGACCAGCATTGTAGGAAGCTAGGGCGATTTCGGGTTGGCCACCGCTGTTATCGAGCAAGGTCTTGAAGAAATAGGTGCCGAGTTGAACGTTACGGTCGGCCGTGAGGAGATCTCCGGCGTAGAAGCGGCGGATGCCGAAATGGCGCGCGAGACCGCGGCCGGTGCTTGGTAAGACTTGCATCAATCCGTATGCATTGGCATGGGAGATGGAATGGGTATTGAACTCGGATTCTTGACGGATCAGAGCGGCGACTAAGAATGGATCGAGGCCTTGTTCCTTGCTGTACTGTTCGATGGACGCGCGGTAGGGAAATGGGAAAGCTAGACGCCAGAAATCGACGGGAGCCTGATCCAAGGGCATGTAGAGATAGCCGGGCGCGAACGTCTTGATGTAGCGCAGGGCTTCATCGGGTGCGCCATGCCCTGACGCGAACTTTGCGAGTTCGTATGCATATACGTTTGCCTGGCCTTCTTCATTGCGCGAGCCGTATTTGAGCTCGTCTTCGGCCATGTCGTGGAGTCCGCTCGCAAGCAGCATTTGCGCACGAGATACGCGTTTCTGTACCAGTGGTCCGCCGACGAAGCTTGGAAACTGGGGCCTCTTGGGCCAGGGAATGGCTTGCAAGGTGGCGGAAACAGTGGGATCGGCTTTGATCGAGGTGAGTTCAGGCGCCTTGATGCGAGTCTGGCCGAGGGTGGCGTAGTAGGTGTTAGGAAGGTGTTCGGAAAGGATGTCGTAGTAGGCGCGCGCTACGGGAAGAGTGTTCTTCTTTTCCGCCAAACGGCCCAGGAAGTAGAGCGCATCGGACGCGTCGGTAGCGGCGGGGTAGGTTTTGACGAAGTTGAGCAGCAGATCGGCGGCATCGGCTTGATCCGTGTGATACGAATCGAACGCGGCGCGCCAGGCACACCACGCAGCGCGGTCATTCTTGGCGAAGCCCGAGGCGCAGGCGCGATACAAGGGGACGTAGGTGGCAGCATCGTTATCGGTACGAGCTTGATCGGCCACATTGATCAGCGCATCCAAGCGCCATTCAGACGTTGGATGGCTATGCGCGAGTTCGTCCAGATAAGCTTTGACGTCGGACTTTTTATCTAAATGGCGTGCACAACGAACGAGGTAGGCTTGGCGCTCGGCGTCCGCCTCAGAATCGTCGACTTGCAGATTCTTTAGGTATTCCATGGCCTCTGAAATGCGGCCAGCGCGGAAATCGGCTTCGCCGATGCGGACACGAGCCTGGTCGCGCTGAACGCCCGTAAGTTGCGGGATGGCGGCGCTGAGTTCGGCCTTAGCCTCGGTCGTGCGGCGGGCCTCCAACAGCTTTTCAGCGCGGGCCAACATGGCGGCGGGCATGACCGGAGGGTAGCCATCGGCCAATTTGGTCTTAAGATCAGCCAGAGCGGTCGCGGCATCCGAGGCTTCTTTCGAGTTCGGATAGCTGTAGTAGACGCGCTGGAAATACTCGGCGGCTTGGGGGAGATCGTTATTGGCCTGCAGACAGCGCGCGAGCAGCAAGGTTGATTGAGGCTGCGGGATCTTATCGAAGTATTTCTTGACGAGATCGAAAGCCTGTTTGGGATTGCCTGAATCAAGATACGCGGAGACACCGACGGCGGCCGCTTGTCCAGTTAGCGGCGAAAGAAGTTGCTGATTGAAGACCTGTGTGACAGATTTGACAACTTCCGGATAGTTCTTTAATTGGTATTCGGCTTGGGCACGATAATACTGGGCGTAGTCATTGAGTTGCGGGACCTTGGCTGCGGCAAGGTTGGCTTGCTCGAGCGCAGAGGTAGGATTGCCCAGTTCCAGGTATTGCTTGGCTAAAGAAACGTTGGCGGCAGGACCACTGGCTTGCGGTTTAGGCGGGCCGGCGGGTTTAGGAGGAGCCTTCTTCTTTTTGCTCTTGCCGCGAATGGGGGCGCGGTGTTTTTTCGATTTAGATGCAGCGGCAGAGGCGGCTGCGTGCGAATCCAAAGGACTCACGAGCCAAATCAGTAAGCCGAACGTCAGCCATAACCGTAGTAATCTATGCCAATTCACCCGGGTAATCCGCTCCCAATTTCTTGCTGTCGCCTTCTAAAATCGTTTCGACCAATTCTTTATGGAAATAATCGGTCATAGAAGGCAAAATCATAAACTGCTGACGATACGTCTCGCGAGCCTTGTCGATCTCTTTTCCCAGCACGACATAAAGTTCGCCCTGTTCACGCGCTTGGCGGCAGGCGACGGGCTTGAGAAGTTGCATTTCGGCGACTGTGACACGAGCGAACCGTGCGGCCTCTGAATGCAAGGCCCGGTGGTCTGCCGGCAAATCCGCCCATGAGGGTAGACGGCGCTCTGGTGCAGTTGGCTGCGGTACCGGTGGAACCGGGGCGGCAAGCACGGTCGCTGGTTGCTGAATCGATGATGAGACAGCGATCTGACTATGCATGCTGCTATTGTTCTGCCGTTCCAGGGCGCTTGACGCCATATCAGCAACGAGTTCCAATTGATCGACTTCTGATTCTTCGGCGTTCGCGAACAGAATGGCCACGACGCGTGAACCGTTAAGAATTGGAAACAAATAAGCGAGTTTGCCTGGCGTGCTTAAGGCGGCGCCCACTTCGCCGTAGGTACGGAGCGCCGTCACTGGTTCCTTCGACCGCAAAACCGCGTTGAAGGCGGCAACGCTCTTGATTTCCAAAGTGAGGTCAATGCTCAGCTCGATATTAACGGCACCGCGCAATTTGAGGGTTTCGCCCTGCAAAGCGAACAAAGCGGATTGGCGAGCATAATTCCTGGCACCTTCCATGACGAGGCGGACCCAATCGGCTTCCTTTTCATATTGGCGAAAACGGCGGAAAAGTTGATTCAGCTCATGGGCGATTTGGACGCGAGCCGACTGGGCGGACTGTAGGCAGGCCGTGTTGAATTCCTGTTTGAGGTGATCCCATTCGGGGTCGGTTGGCGAGGTGGGAGGCGTCATTTCTGAGCTATTTTTTCTCCTGACGAGGCAGCAGGAGAAGCCGCTGGTGACGGGGGAGGCGAGAGGATACTGACGATGTGCAATTGGCGGTCGCCATTGCCCAGATCAAAAACGAGTTGGCCGTCGCTGTTGCTTTCAGCTTCGCCGTTCCAATCTTCGCTGTGCTGAACGGCTTGCACTTTGGAGAGATGAAGTTTGGGCCAGCCGCTATCGAAGGTCAGGTCAAACTCGCCGGAGACTTTCTCGAAGTCCTCGTTAAGGCTGAGGCTGAGATCGGAGCCGGTAAACTTGCCGACGGCGTGCAAACTGCGAAGGGTCTCGGCCGCGCCGGTGCCGGAACCGTCGAGTTCACCATCCGCATCCAGGGTACCGCCACCCCAGTGATAGCCGGTCACCGTGCCCTTGAGATGAGCCGCGGGAGTTCGGGCTTTTAGATCGATCGCGCCGGAGCCATTGACAGCGGCATCAGGTAACCGCAGATTCATGGCGACAATTTGCAGGTTGGGCCCTTGCCAAAGAAAGTGAGTGGTGAAAGGGCCCGATTGATTTTCGTTTACCCGAAAACGGGCAACACTGAGATCGCCTTCCAGGTTGCGTGCGGCCATCCAGGCAGGTATGGCGCGTTTGGTAAAGGGTAGGCGTGCCAACAGACCAGGCTCACGCCAGGCGGGTTCGAGGGCGGCCACGATTTGGCCAAAGTCCGTTTCCTGCAATTCAAGATGGAGATGCTCTTGACGCTTGGCAGCCTGGTTGTAACGGTAACTGCCTTGGACGGGATGCTGTTCAATGCTGGCGGAGAAATGAGAAAGGTCGAAGTTTTCGGGATCGAAGACCACGTGGCCCTGCGCTTTTTTGAGCGGAGCTGCGAGGGCAGGGGTGTTGAGAGTGGCGTCTGAGAATTGAAACTGTCCGGACCAGCCGGCGGTGGGCGACGGTTGCGGGTCATGTACTGGGGCCAGGCTGACCGTTGTTGCGGCATTGTCGTAGTGGAGTTCGCCGGTGACCGTGCCTTCCTTGCCTCCGGCAAAAGCAGACAAGGCAGGGGGAGCCCCGAACCACGCTTGTGCGGTGCTCTTCAAGGTGTCGATCAAGACACCGTTTACGGTGATAGCGGCGGAAAGATGCTGGTTGGTCCAGGAATAATCGCCGCCCACTTGCATGGTGCCGCCGCCGGTTTCCTGCAGCGTGGCGGGTTCGAGATGTAAACCATCGGGCAGAATTTTGATTTGAGCACCAGCAGCGCTAATCGGGGCGATGTCCGCCAATTTGGCTACCGTGTTGTGGATGGAAACTTCGCCCAGGAAGCCGGAGCTGTTGGAAAAACCAACGACACCGTCGAGTGCGCCCGTGAGAGAAACACCTGCGGGGACACCGAAGCCCATGCGGCGAGCCAGCGGAAGCAGAGATTCGAGAGGTGCCTGGTTGAGCGAGGTCATCAGTGTCCAGGTGGGCTTTGCCAGGAAATCATTGACTTTGACCTGCAAGGCGGCGGGCACGGCTTCGCCAGGATGTTGCGGCAGGGTGCGGAGATTCAAATTGTGAGCAACGAGATCGATGGTGCCTTCGTAAGGAACGCGCCAATCGTCACCAGAGGAGGGCAGAAGATCCCAACGGTGGACGTCTTGCAAGCGAAGGTCGCCGCTCACTTTCAAGGCTGCGAGGGGCCCGGCAATTTGAGCGCGCGAGCTGAGTGTGCCGTGGACGCCGACATCGTGGCCTTCGATTAAGGTTGTGATCTCACTGAGATCGCTCGGAAGCAAGGTAACGTCGGCCTCGAGTTGGTTCGCTTTCTCGGATGAAGGGGTGACGAGCCAATTGAGACTACCGCGCAGTGCGCCGAAGCCATTGCCGGCGCGATCGGTGCGGGCGGGCGAGCCGCTGAAGTTGAGCGCGACGCGGCCTGAACGTTCGGGATAGATGGAAATGTCGGCGCCAGCAATATAGAAGATCGTTTTGCGCTGCCCGAGTTTGAAATCCAAACGGCCGTTGCTGATTTGGATCGCTGGGATCAGATTGAGGGGCGAACTGCGCGGGGCGCTCATGCGTTGCACAAATTCGACCACGTTCCAGGAGCCATCGTCGCGTTTGACAAGATTCAGCGAAGGGTCGGTGAGTCGGAGGCTGGCGAAACGGACAGTACCGGTGAGGAGTTTGTCGATACGAAGGCGCGCTTCCAGACCAGAGCGGGAGGCGAAGGGTTCGAGACCGTAGCGGGGATCTTCGTCAATGGTTACGTCTTCGAGAGAGAAGCCGGGGACGGGGAGAATGCGGTAGTAGACTTTGCCAAAGGTGACGTGGCGGCCGAGGGAATCTTCGAGTGCGCTCTTGATGCTGGCGCTGAACCGGGCGGCGTTTACAAAGGGAGCAATGATCGCGAGGGCGAGGAACGCGAGAGCGCCGAATAATAAGATCAGCAGAAGGCGGCTGGATCGGGTTTTGCTTTGATTTGGAGTGGCTTCGGAAATGGCGATCATCTCCAGACGCTTTGGTTTAGAGCGTTTGGCTTCTAGGCTTGCTTATCTATTGAGTATATCGTTTGGTTGTGTGCTTGCAGCTTGGCGCTTTTTGGAAAGGTAACCGGCAGAGTTCCCGCCCGCTTCCGTGACCAGTCCCGCAAACTACGGAAACACTCGAAACTCCCAGAAACTCAAATGGGTTCGCCCAAAAGCGGCGGGTGCGTCTATTTGTGCGGGAGCGGTTCAGCCCATACATCGGAAACTTCGCGAAGAACGATTCGCGCATCGTATTCGTGCTTCTTGCCGAAGCCAGGTTCACTACCCTGACCGACTCTTACTCGCTGATGATCGCGCCAAGCGAAGACCGCATCAAACCGGCCCGCGTATGTGGCGTCGATGTGAATCGGCCCACTATGGTTGAGGGCCTCCTCCAGCTTCTTCAATGCCGCATCTTGCAGTAGATCGAAGCCGGGAATGGGTTTCACATGATCCGGGAAGACAACGATGATTCTCATGTAAGCTGAGCACGGTCGCGAGCGGGCATCGTGCAGGATGTCTTCGATTCGCAACTCGTTCCCGACAGACCCGCCCCTAACCTTGATCATCTTTCCGGTGTAGTCTCCAGGATGCTCGTATAGATCGCAAAGAGTAACGTTAAGTGGCGAGGCAAGATCCTGTGCCGAGGAAATTCGACCAGCTAGCAGAAACAGGACGAACTTCCAGATCAGCGTTGTTCCCGTACTCCGCCTCATTGTGGGGCATCCTGCTTCTGTGGCTTAGGGGTTTCCCGTACCTCGTCACCACAATGCATCAATTCTAACCAATCTTCGAATTTCCCCCTGTACCCCTTTAAATTGAATTCAGGCTCAAGGAAATTCGAGAGGTTCGGGCCACACTGGCGAAAGTCCAATTGCCCCTGCACCGTAGCGCGTATGGGGCGTGTCCCCCGAGTGCGGTCTGAGTTTCCGTGACCGTCACCACAATGCATTAATTCTAACCAGGCTGGTTTCCGATTATGAACGCGGACGTATTCGCTGTGGCGCGGAGATGGCCGTCCGCTTTGCGGAGGCGTTGGGCATCTCCACCAATGAACTGCTGCGCCCTAGCAAGAAAGTCGCGGTCTCTGCAACCCAGCCGCCCAGCCTCAAGATCCTGCGCCGCATGGAGCGCATTGAAAGCTTGCCGCTCTACCGGCAGCGAGCTTTGCTGACCACTATCGATCAGTTCCTGGCGGCTGCTGATCGCTGAGCGCTGCCTAGAGACTCGAAGAGCACCAGATTACCGGCAGATCAAGTACCGATCACTGAGCAGTTGCTTGGCAGTCGATCAGCAGTCATAATGGCAGTCAGTAAGCAGTCGAAAGGCGGACAAACACCGGACGGAAGCCGGACAAAAGCCGGACAAAAAGCAGTCACCAGGCAGTCAAAACCGCTCGGTTTTCGAGCACACAACCGACCTAAGCCGCAGGCTTAGGGATGGTGTTTTTTAGATTATTAGCTCAGGCAACCCGCAACGCCGCTCGGTCATATCTCCCTCACAGCAAACCAATGAACCACTCCGGCCCCAGCGATGAACTTCTGAAGCTTCTAGAAAACCTGCCGCCCGACGAACCCCGCTCCAAGCTTGAACCCTTCCGCGCCATCATTCTCCGCTGGCGCCGCCAGGGCAGAAGCTATAGGCGCATTCAGGAGATTCTGCGCGAACAGTGCCAGATCGAAGTCGCCTATGAAACGCTGCGGAAGTTTGTCCAACGGCGGCAGAGACCGCGTACGGCTGAGGCAGAACTGGAACCGGTGGCCGTTACTACGCCGGTGAGCAATGCGGCAAAGCCGAGTTGGAACTTCGACACCGACGGACCTCGCACCACCAGCGCAGCTACCGAAGAGAAGCGCACCCGGCTTTCGCCGGAGGAACGCGCCGCCCAAGTCGAGTTCATCCGCTCGTTGAACAAGTGACAAGCCTCCCTATTTTGCGGCGCAGCTCCGTTTGTTCCACGTGATTATTGCAACAACGTAGTTTTGACTTTCCGCCTTCCCGCGCATTTCTAGCGATACCTTCTCATATGGAATAAGTGTCGCTCTCACTCCGCCGTCGGTATCAGCAACTTCAGTTCCCGCTGGCAGTCCCAGTCCCCCCTTGCCGCGTTCTTGCTGGGGCGCTAACTCGTTGAAGAACAAATCAATCTGCTCCCTTGAAATCTCCGCATCTAGGTCGACCCTGACCTTAGAATAGTGCCTTCTTTCAATGCTTACCTCACACAACTCGCCGTCGGAGGCGTAGACAGGTGTGAGAAGTATTCCGGGTCTAATCTCGTAGGATTCGATTCTGTGATATTGGCTGAATCGGCCAGTCGGTAGAGCAAGCAGAAGGGGCAGACAACAAACACCCACCCAGATTATCGGTTTGATCATTGGCCGTTCCTTTCCCTGCGACTTGTCGACTATTGGGGCTTCGGGGGAGTCTGTGCCGGACTCATCTGAACCTTAGGCGTTTTCAAGTCTATTCTGTATTCGTCGCTAGCCTGTCCATTCGCGTCAGCGTTCGTCAAAGTGCGCTTCTCGGTGCACTGGCACACCGCCCCTGAGGGCGACGTTATCGTCAGTACCTGGGTCGTTTCCTTTGTGTTGACACTGTCGGTCAGCATGCCTTCCGCCAGCCCCGGTATGGCAGTGTACGAGTGGGACACCTGATCTCCGATTACCCCTTGCTCATTCGTTTTGTCATCCCTCGTCGTAGTTTGGGCCCGCTGCTGTACCCCATCCCTGGAAACTTGATTCGTAACTACCTCATGCACTTGGGTCCCAGCAAGCGGTTTTGCGCCGTCCTTTATTGTGTAGTGAACTTCGCCTTCCACTGTTGCAGTTTGCTTTCCACCTTTTGGTGGGTCGGTTTTAACAGTTGGTTCCTTTGCCACTTGCGCAGTGACTGTGATTTTGCTGCATTGGTCCTCCGCAGGGCAATGTCCATCGGCGTCCGCCCTGCCCAATGGATTATTCAGAACGTAGCTATATTGGTTTAGCGACTGTGGATTCGCCAGATCCGCATACGGCACTGGCACCGGCTTGACACTCCAATCCGGGCTCGTAAATCTTCCCAGTGCTGATCCGTAATATCTCGCTCCAAAGTAATCCAACCCCGATTCAGAATCCCGTTCTTTGCCGGTAAACTTCTGATTCACATTATCAACAGCCCCAAACAACAGCGCCGGATTACTCCGCCCACCATACGTCGACGGAACTTCCTC
>Ga0209698_10005249_pt1 | contig 14070 bp, 13 predicted proteins | sample LitLauG_LLR_2012_FD_187203 | JGI IMG/M metagenome (GOLD analysis project Ga0209698, IMG submission 187203) | Freshwater sediment microbial communities from Pennsylvania, USA - Little Laurel Run_MetaG_LLR_2012 (SPAdes) (version 2) | ecosystem: Environmental > Aquatic > Freshwater > Creek >... | reverse complement strand
ATAGGTGAGCAGAATCTCCGTGTTCAGGCGCGAGTTGGTAAAGACGATCGTCTGCAAGTTGCGCTTCAGGAATTCCTGGGCCACGCGCGAAGATTCGTTGATGTAGCTGCGGCGGATGCCCAGAGCGCGATTCACGACTGGCGGATTGTAAAAAACGAAAGTCTTCTCCGCGGCAGGAGCGCCGTTGGCATTGAGAACTTCGACTTCGGATTCGAGAAGCCGAGAAGCAAGGTCGCCGGGGTTGGCGATGGTCGCGGAGCAACAGATGAATTGCGGATCGCGGCCGTAGAACCGGGCGATACGGCGAAGCCGGCGCAGCACATTGCACAAGTGGCTGCCGAAGACGCCGCGGTAGGTGTGCAACTCGTCGAGAACGATGTAGCGCAGATTCTCGAACAGGCGCGTCCAACGCGTGTGATGCGGCAGGATGCCGGTGTGCAGCATGTCCGGATTGGTCAGGACGATGTGCCCCTTTTCGCGAATGGATCGGCGCGCGTCGGCAGGCGTGTCGCCGTCGTAAGTGAAAACACCGAAGCGATTGTCGAGGCGCTGGTTGAGGTCGTGGAGTTCGGCGAGTTGGTCTTGCGCGAGAGCTTTGGTTGGGAAAAGGTACAGCGCGCGGCAATCAGAATTTTCGAGGGTCGCGTTCAATACCGGCAGGTTGTAGCAGAGCGTTTTGCCGGATGCAGTCGGCGTGACGATGACGACATTCTTTCCGGCGTGAACGGCCTCGGCTGCTTCGGCTTGATGTGTGTACAGGCGGCGTATGCCCTTGGCGGCGTAGGCGGCAGCAAGATCGGCATGCACCCAAGCAGGGAAGTCCGCCCATTGGGCCTCGCGCGCGGGGAAATGGCGCACGGCGGTGAGTAGCTCGCCGTTGTAGTCGCGTTCGGCAAAGGCGTCGAGGACTTCGTATACGCGCGTTACTGCCGTCGGCATGCCGGCTCTGCGAACAGCGAGCGATTCCGCCATGAACCCCCTTTCCCTTAATTCGCCTTTTGTTCGCTCAAGGTAGCATGGGGCGCGCCACTGCGCAACCCTCAATGCGAAACATTTTCTAGGGGCTGGCGTTAACTCACTGAGCTTCATTGCAGGAGGTCTGGATGGCGCGGCGAATGGTCTCGTTTCTGGCTTTGTGTGTCTTGACTTCCGCGTCCGCGCTAGGCGCGGACGCGGGACCAGAAGACCTTTTGGACGGCGGCCACTGGAAACGGTTGCGTGCGCTCGTGGAGCCGCGAGTCACCGCCAATCCAAATGATGCGCAGAGCACGTACTTCCTCGCCAGCGCCAAAGAGGAGTTGGGCGATTTGAAAGGTGCTTTGCCACTGGCGGAAAAGGCGCTCGCCTCCGACCCAAACAACGCCCGCTATCACTTGCTCGTGGCCAATATCTCCATTGAGCTCGGCCAGCAAGCCGGAATCTTCAAAGGGATGGGACTCGCCCGTCGGTTTCGTGAGGAGGCTGAGAAAGCAGCGGCGCTCGATCCAAAATATGTGGATGCGCGCGAATCTCTCATGGAGTTCTACTTCGATGCGCCAGGGATCGCTGGAGGGGACAAGAAGAAAGCTTGGGCCACCGCCGACGATATCGGGAAGATCGATGCCACACGTGGTTTGCTGGCTCAAGCCACTCTTGCGGCAAAGGAGAAGAATTCTGCAAAAGAAGAAGATTTTTACAGCAAGGCGCTAGCTTCCGCTCCAAACGACTTCCGTGTCCTGGCGGCAGTCGCGAGCTTCTACAGCACTGACAGGCAGAAAAAATACGATCTTGCAGAAAAGTACGCACTGGCGGCACTGAGGCTCGATGAATCGCGTATCACGCCGTACGTTGCGCTTGCGATTGCCTACGCTAGCTCGGAGCGCTGGCAGGATCTGGACTCGGCAATGGCGCGAGCCGAGAAAAATGTTCCCGATGACAACGGCGCGTTCTACCAGTCCGGGAAGGTTCTGCTGTTTTCTGGAAAAGACCTGTCGCGTGCCGAGCGCTACTTCCGCAAGTACCTCACGATGGAGCCGGAAGGCGGAGAACCGCATCACGCCGCGGCCCACTGGCGGCTCGGCTTAGTCCTTGAAAAAGAAGGGAAGAAGCCCGAGGCCATCGCCGAAATGGAAGCGGCCCTGCGCGCCGAGCCGGATTTCAAAGAAGCGACAGAGGATTTGAAGCGGCTGAAGAAATAGGCTCCTATTCGGCAGCTTTGGCGGCGAGCGTTTCAATGACAGCAATATTGGGGAGCAGTTCGGTCGGCAAATTATGGCGCGCCAGGAGATAGGCTGGCGCGTTGTACGAAATCCAGACTTTGCCGGCGGCGTCTTCAGCGACGAGAATCTTCAGCGGCAGGTCCAGTGCCACGCTGGGTGAAGCAAGCATCAGGGGCGTGCCCGCTTTGGGATTCCCGAAAATCAGCAACTTGGTGTTTGGCATTTTCAATCCTGCACTGGTGGCTTCGCCGCTATGGTCGACGATCGTGAACAGCTTGACGCCTCTGGCTTGCAGGATGGTTTGCAGGCGGGCGACGGTTTCGTCTGCGGAAAGTTTGCTGGGCGTGCGAAGAATGCCGTTGTTTGGATTCGGTACCATGGAAATCTCCTGAGATTTTGATGCCTTATTCTCCGCGATCGGTTTAACGGAAATCAGATAAATCGCCATAGCCACGCCGAGGAGGGCGAGGCTGGTACGAATTCAGGCGAGAAAGTCGCGATGAGTGTCTTTGGAGTCGTCGGGCATGGCGAAGTCCTAAGAAACCTCAGCGAAGCCGTAGAATCAATATAGCGCCGATGACAAAAAGGAGCGCGGAGCCAGCGAAAGCGGTCTGCACACCAAACGCGCTCCACAGTGAGCCGACCAACAAGCTGGAGGCAAAGTCGCCGACCGCATTAACAGCGGCGAGCGTACCGAACGCCATGCCGTGCTGATCTTTTGGGACAATCTCAGCAGCGAGGGAGTCTTCGAGGGGTTCTTCGGTGCCGACATAAAGACCGGCCAGGACAAAAATCAGCGTGAGCAGCCAGAGGGAATGCGTTCCGGTGCAAAGCAGAATTGCTGTGACTCCTGCCAGGGCGTAGCCACCGGCAAGAACAACTCTCCGGCTGGGGACATGGTCGCTCAACCAACCGCTGGCGTAGGCGGAGCCCGCAGAGCAGACGTTGTGCAGCGTGTAGAGGCCGATGGCGATGCTGGCGGCTCTTGCTGTCCCCTGAGAGGGTGCGAGCATGCGCGTGGCGTACAGGATCAGGAGCGAGTGCGAGAAGTCGCCAGCCCCGAAAATGCCGATGGCTATCAGCAGGCGACGAAAAGATTGTGGCAGAGCTCTGAGTCCGATCAGAAAAGTGCGCGAAGGTTTTGGCCCGGTGGGGCGTTCGCGAACGAGTAGCCAGAAAGACGCGACGGCGATGAGTCCGGGCAGAAGTGTCCAGAGAAAAACCCTGCGGTAGGAATGGCCGGTAACCTCGAGAAGCCAGAGCGCCGTGAGTGGGCCGGCGATGGCGCCGACGGTATCCATGAGGCGTTCGAGGCCGAAGGCGCGGCCGTAGGCGCCGGGTGCAACGTCGGCCGCGAGCAAAGCTTTTTTTGCGGGTGAACGGACCCCGCGGCCAAGCCAAGCTGCGGCGCGGCCAAAAAGCACTTGATAAGCGTGCGTGGCGAAGGCGAAGGATGCTGTGGCAAGCGCAGTGAACGCGTAGCCAAAAACGGCGAGCGGCTTTCGCCGTTTCAGACGGTCAGTAAAATGGCCCGAGGCCAGTTTTGCGAAGCTGGAGAGTCCGTCAGAGATGCCTTCGATCGCGCCAAGCCAGACGGGGCCTGCGCCGATCGCGGCCAAGAACGCCGGCAGCACCGCCGTGGCGGTTTCGTGGCTCCAGTCGCTGAACAGGCTGGTAAGTCCGACGCCGAGGACGGTGCGATTAACCCAGGTTTGCTTGGGAGAGGTTTCGGACATGGAAGAGTAGTTTACAGTCGTCAGTTTACCTTTCACAGCGCCCCAACTGCTTGCAGACCCAAGTTGAGTGGAGCTATCAGCAGCAATGTCAGCGAAATACGACCAGTGATAGTCTAGTCCGCAGACATGAGCTGGGAATATCAGGCTACTTACTCAGACCGACGCAGTGCAGAGCGCACAATCATATACAACAACGGTGCCGAGTTAACGCTCACTTTACGAGGGATCGTTTTTTCTGGCCAAGACTTTGATTCCCTTGATCCAATTTCGGGCTCCGACCCAGAGCTTTTAAAGCAATTTTCTCGCACGAATGGGAGCCTCTGTGAATGCATTATTGAATGCGATATTCCAATTCCTGTAGTGACGCCTGACGATACTCTTCCTGGTCTTCTGAGAGTCCACTTAGAATTGGGCGCACAAGCTCCAAGTGGCGGCCTAGACCGCGAATCCCTCGTTCTACAGCTTAGCTTCGAGAAGGGAGTGTTCCGGTCCGAGGGACAGAGCGGATGGTTCGAGGATGAGTTGAACAGCCTCCAGTCGGCCTTGCCAAAGGGAGCCTATCTGAAAGCTTGTATTGCTTGCGCGTATTCCGATTACGGCCCCGGTGGACATGGATTGTTCGGGAATATGTTCTGTTTTCGTGAACGCAAGCAGGAGTACCGAATGGTGAAGAACAAAGGCGACCTATTCAAAATCATGGACAATCCACTCTTCGTTCAGGAGACATATTTGTGTCTGGAATTTGAAAGGCGGCATCCTGGCACTGGCTATCGCGGTTAAGTTCTGACTTTGGTGGATTTGTGCCCAATTGCGCGATCGAGCGATGGGGCTATTTTTTTGCGGGGCGATAGAGGATCACGCGGACTTTTTCGAGCGTGATTAGGCCGCCATCGACCATTTCGTCGAGGCGAGGCAGAATTTTGTCGATGCGTTCGGCGGACTCAATGACCTCGAGAATGATGGGCAGATCCTGCGAGAGGCGAAGAAGTTTGTCGGTGTGATAGATGCTGGAGCCGCCGTAGCCGCCCACGCCGCGCAGAACGGTTGCACCGGAGAAGCCGTCTTTACGCAGCATCTCCACAATAGCTTCGTGGAGGGGCTTGCCGTGCCATTTATCGGATTCGCCGATGTGGATGCGCATCAGCGTGCGCTCGCCTTCAAATCTTTCGTGGGTCATGTGTGAACCTCGTTAATGGTAACAACCCGTGAATCTCCGAGTTGCCGGCCCTGACTAGAACTTGTTGGCGAGGCGAATTCCGACAACGCTCAGAAGCAGGCCGGCGACTACGCTTGCTCCTACATAGGCCGACGCCCGCGCCCACTCACCGTCTTCCAACATTTTGGCGGTTTCCCAGCCAAAACTGGAGAACGTTGTGTATCCGCCGAAAAACCCGACGGCGATGGCCACGCGCCAATCGGGCGAGATCACCATGCGGTTGAGAGTGAATTGGCCGATCAATCCGAGCAGGAAACACCCGGACAAATTGACGAGCAGAGTCCCATAGGGAAAAGTACTCGCCGTCCGGACCTGCACTAGTCCCTGCAGTCCGTAGCGGGCCAAGGTGCCAACGGCGCCAAAAATCGCAATCAACGCTAAACGCAACGTCGCTCCCATTCAAAAAGAAAGTCAGTCTAGCATTTTCCCGCATTGCTGGAAGGCCAATTCGATAGCCTGATCCATGGCAGCAAGCGGAGATTCGATCGTCTTTCCATGACCCACAGCCAAGCGTGTTGGCCTCAGATTGCGGAGTTTTCGTGCGCTCTCAGCCGCGAATTCTCGGTTCCAGGAGAATAACGCCGGAAACGGAAAATAGAGTTTGAACACGCCTGCGGCAGTGACACCCAACTGCGTTGTGAAAGCGTCTCCCGCAATCAATGATCCGTCCCGGACATCTAGGTAGGCCATGTGACCCGGCGTGTGACCCGGAGAGAAGATAGCTTGAAGCGAACCGATGCGGTCCTCCGCGCTCACAATCCTGGTCGGTTGAGATTTGACACCTGGAAAACCAACTAACGTTTTGCCGGTTTCGCCAGCATCGAGCGAAAAGTCCCGCCGGAGAAGGCGAGACTCTCGCCGGCCAACAATAAATTCGATATTTGGAAGTTCGCGGATCAGCCCATCGGTGCATCCAACATGATCAATGTGAGCGTGCGTGAGAACGATGCGCCGGATCGGGGCGCTCAGGCTTTGAGCCGCTCGGAGGATGCTGGGCGCCGCTCCGGTAAGGCCGGTATCGACAAGAGTGAGCCCGTCGTCTTCCTGGACTAGGAAACAATTGATCATCCCGAATTGTGTTAAACGGATGAGGTTTCCCGTTTCTTGAGTGGGCTGCAACCGAATCCTCTGAGTTTCAGTAGTGGAAACGATACCGCAGTTGCACAAAGATTTCCCGCGGATTCAGGTAGTGCGTGCCGCCGAAGGCAAAGCTATTGTCGAGCAGGATGCGGCGGTTGGCAACGTTGATGCCTTGCAAGTTGACGGAGAATCGCTCGCCGAAATTCTTGCCGAGCGAAAGGTCGAACGTAGTGTGCGGCTGCAAGTGGCTGGGCGGCGGATTGCCATTCGAAAATCCTGAGGCATAGTAGACATCGGTTGAGGCGGAGGCGCGCCAAGGCAGCGTGTACTGCCCGCCGAGATGCAGCGTATTGCGCTGGTCGTGATCGAGAGCGAAATATCCAGGTGGGGGCACGCCGCAAGCACCGATCAAACCGCCAACGATACAGCCGCGTCCAAGCGCCAATTGATTCGAATACGTGAGATAGGCCTGGAGGCGATTGCGGACTCGTGGCGAACGTAGTGTCAACTCCCAACCATTGATTCGGGCTCCCTGGACGTCGACAGGGAAAAACACACTGGAATTATTCAGACTGTTGTGGTCGAAGAAATTGGAAGCTCGCGTCAGAAAGTTGTTGGCATCCAGCACCCAGCCCTTGTACGGAATGGTCAACCCGAACTGGTGCTCTTCATCGCGCTCGCCCGGTAGGGGTACGAAGTCGAGTTGCTGCTGGCCTTGGATGGCGTTGAGAGCCGGTCCCGAAAGGGTGCCAAGCGGGGGAGCTTGATAAAAATGGCCGTAAAAGCCGCGGAAGACCCAGTTGAGTTTTGGGATTCGCACGGAAGCGCCCACGCGCGGGCTGGTGGCGTTTTCGGCGAGTGCGCCGGAGAAATGTGTTTGCCGGAGGCCAGCATTGAGAGTGAGCCAAGAAGTGAGCTTGAACTGGTCTTCGACGAAGGCGGCAATCAAACTGCCGGTGGGAGTTTGCGCCTGTGGCGGGATGACTATGCCGCTCCCGTCGTTGTAAACGACGTGAAAAAATTGATCGTCTTTTTGAGCAAAACCGTAGAGCCCCATCCTCGCGTTGTTGCGCCCTTTGATCCAGGAGACGTTTGCCTGCCCGCCGCCATATTTCGAGGCACGGTCTTGCGTCGCGGCGCTGGGTACGTCATTCGGATCGCTGTGGTAGTTGGCGCTGTTGTAGTGAAAGAAGGGCGAGACCGTGAGCACCAAGCCCGGACCGAAAGTGCGAACCCAGGAGAAAGCGGCAAACGAATCGTTCTCGCGGTTGATGTCGCGCAGAAACGCGGTGGTGTCAGTTGAATCGACCGGAACCTGATAAAAATCACGCCGCGCCTGAGCGACCATACGAAGCTGGTTCTGCGGATCCAGGTTGAAAATAAGCGAGGTGAAGGCGCCGAAACCATTAGCCGCATCGTGGTTCACAGCCGCAGTGGGAGTCTGCAACCCGAGATTGGTGCGGCTTCCGCTCACACTCGCGTAATAGGCGAAGCGACTCGTGTGGCCGCCGAAGTTGAGTTGGTCGTCTGTTTGATAGAAGTTGCCGGCGGAAAGGACCAGTTCGGCCTCACTGTTGCGCTCGAATCCCGTGCGCGGTGACACGTTGAAAATCCCGTAGGTCCGGTCGCCATAGTCAGCGGAGTAGCTGCCGCGCTGCGCCTCCAGAGTATCAATGTCGCGCGGGTCGATTTGCGGGCCAAGATTGCTGGCGATATTGGTATTGGGGATGGAAACGCCGTCGATCAGCCAGCTCATCTGATGGCCGCCGCGAATGTGCAACTGGTCGTGGACGACATATGACCCCGGCACATAGTTGGTAATCAGGGCCATGCTGTTGGCGCGCGAAGCGCCGGGCGTTTCCTGGATTTGCACGCGGTCGACCAGTGTCGTGGGCGTGACGGTTTCCGTCTGTCCCGCGTCAGCAGAGACAACCACCGTCTCGTTTTGTGTGGGAAGGCGCAGCTCAAAATGCAAGATCGGCGCCGTGCCAGAGAGCACCGCAACCCTCTGTTGGTCCGCTACAAAGTTCGCATCCGAGACCGCGATCGTATATTCGCCGAGTGGCACTGCATCAAAACTAAACTGCCCGGCATCGTCCGTGCGGCTACTCAGCGTGAACTCTGAAGCGTTTGCTTTCAGGACTACCTGCACTCCGGAAACCGGTCGATGTTGTGGATCGTGGACGATGCCGCGCACTGTGCCAAAAACCGTGGCCAGGCTCACGCCAGCGAGAACCAAAACAATAAGCACATACAAACAAAGTCTGCACATGGATATTTACTCTCCAAATAGCAATTATCGTGCGGCGCCGAAGCCGCCGTTCAGATTGACCAGCGGGAGAATGGGATCAGGGCAGCGCTAGACTGCCGCGGAAAGGGACCGAGGAGGGGGAGAGAACGGTTCTAAGTAACGGGGATAATCCAAGTGTCGCGCCACCTGGATCGGCGACTTGACCGCCGCCACACATGCTACCGCTGCTGGTGGGGGCAGCACGAACGCAATCGAACCGAGCAACGAGCGATCGGAATCGTGGCAGCAAGACATCGCGCAGGACATCATTCCCGGCATGTCATGCCCGCAATCCATGTGATTGGCAGGCGCGGCGGGCGTTTTCTGATGATGGTGCGCGGCAATCGGGCACTGCCCGCTCGTGCAGCACGCGGATTGATATGCGGTCCAAGCCGCTCCCGCGAGCGGCGCGTAAAGCAAGACTACCACCAGCAAGCAGATACTTGCGGAGATCGAACGCCGGCGATGGACACGTACGTTTGACATTTCGTGCGCCCAAGCTCTATCTTCAAGGACTATAGCGTGACACGCCATAGTTGACAAGCCAAAACAAGAAATGGCCACGCCCAAGCCCATTCATTCTACGCCAACTGCTCCTCTTTTCCGCGGCTGCCCGTCGGTCCGGCAAGAGCTCCTGCGAAAACTTAAGGACAGCGCCATCTTGACTTGGCTTGCCGGGCGTCGCAAACTCGATTCATGGCTCACAGCTACATCCGATTCGATTTTGGCACCGACGAGGAAAAGGCGCAGCAAGCCCGCCACAAGCTGGATGGATGGAAGCAGGCCTTCCGCCTCGACAAAAAGCTCCAGTACAAAGTGGATCGTCCCGAGAGCCCGGCGGCCTCGGCGACTTCCAACCCTGAGCCCTCTGCGGCTCCGGCGCCGCCTGAGAAATCCAAAGCGAAAGCCGACGAAAAGGGAAAAGGAAAGTCTGCTTCCGCGAAATCGAGCGCGCCACCTGCCGAGAAAAAGCCCGCGACCGCCAATGGAAAAGTCAGCCTGCTCGTCCGCCTGTATTTTTCCTCGCATGAAAAACTTTCCGAGCAGCGCTGGCTGGACCGCATCCCGTCCGAAGAGCCATTCAAGAGCGCTTCCCCCAAGGTCATCCAGCACAGCGATCCCGAATTCGATTCGGCAAACAAGCAGTTCGAGAATCTTGAGTAATCTGGCCGAGATGAGGACGTCCTGGATTTCCGCATTCGAGGCCAATTTGGCTTGAAAATTGTAAACAAAGGGTTTAGCTCCCGGCACCAATTTGGAGTGACCGTGGCGGAAATCGGCTATAATTGAATTCCGCAAAGGCACAATTCCGAATTCCAACTCGAGGGCAGAACGAATGGCGCTACAAACGCGCGTCAAACTCGCAAAGCTTGACGCCCCCAAGGTTCACGGCCTCGATCACGAAACGCTGATTCGCATTTACCGCGCGATGTTCCTTTCGCGGAGGCTCGACGACCGCGAAATCCAGCTGAAGCGCCAGAACAAAATCTATTTTCAGATCTCCAGTGCCGGCCATGAAGGTGTTTGCGCCGCCATGGGGCTGTTTCTTCGTCCCGGCGTTGACTGGATTTATCCCTATTACCGCGACCGTGCGCTCTGCCTTATGCTCGGCGTAACCCCTCTAGAAACTCTTCTTGCAGCGGTTGGAGCAAAGGACGACCCCAGCTCCGGCGGCCGCCAGATGCCCTCCCACTGGGGCCAGCCCAAACTAAACATCGTCAGCAAGTCCTCCTGCACCGGTACGCAATTCGTGCAAGCCGTCGGCGCCGCCGAAGCCACACTTTATTACGAAGGCCGTCCCAAAGCGTTGGCTCAGGCGAAGAAAGCTCCGCTCGGAGAACACGTCCATCACGAGCAAGATGAAATTGTTTATGTATCAAGCGGCGACGGGGCCACCAGCGAAGGCGAATTCTGGGAATCCTTGAACGTCGCGTGCGCCAAGAAACTTCCTATCCTGTATCTGGTGGAAGACAACGGTTACGCCATTTCCGTTCCGGTCGAAGTGCAGACCGCCGGCGGGAGCATCTCGAAGCTCGTTCGAGGTTTCCCCGGGCTTCACGTCGCCGAATGCGATGGCACCAATCCTATCGAAAGCTATTCCGTCTGCAAGGAAGCGGTGCACTATTGCCGCGAGCGCCGCGGGCCCGCACTGATCCACGCGCATGTCACCCGCCCCTATTCGCATTCGCTCTCCGATGACGAAAAACTCTACAAGTCCGCGGAAGAACGCGAAGACGAGGCGCGTCGCGACCCCATTTCAAAGTTCGCACTCTTCCTGGTCCGCGAAGGCATCCTCGATCAGAAACAAATTGAAAGCCTGGAAGCGGAGATCGACACAGAAGTTCGCGAAGCCGCCGACCGGGCCCTCGCCGCCGAAGAACCTTCTGTCGATTCCATCAGAAGCAATGTGTATTCGCCGGACATTGATCCGACTTCCGCTGCCTTCGAAGCCGAGCCTAAATTGCACGGCGCGCCAAAGACCATGGTCGAAATGGTTGCCGCCACACTCTCCGATGAGATGGCCCGCGACGAGCGCATCACCGTCTTCGGCGAAGACGTCGCCGACGCCAGTCGCGAAGACTATCTCAAACTCGTCAAGGGCAAGGGTGGCGTCTTCAAAGCCACTTCCGGCTTGCAGCGCAAGTTCGGCAGTGACCGCGTCTTCAACACCCCCCTCGCCGAGGCCAGCATTGTGGGCCGCGCCTTGGGGATGGCCACCCGCGGACTAAAACCCGTCGCAGAAATCCAGTTCTTCGACTACATCTGGCCGGCCATGATGCAGATTCGCGATGAACTGTGCGTGATGCGCTGGCGTTCGAATGGCGCCTTCAAGTCGCCAGTAGTTCTGCGCGTCCCCATCGGCGGCTACCTCACCGGCGGCGGCGTATATCACAGCCAGAGCGGCGAATCGATCTTCACCCATTGCCCCGGCCTCCGCGTCGTCATGCCTTCCACGGCGCTCGATGTAGCCGGTCTTTTGCGCACCGCTATCCGCTGCGATGACCCGGTCATGTTCCTCGAGCACAAGCATCTCTACCGCCAGCCTTACAATCGCTCGGAAAATCCCGGCCCCGACTTTACGATTCCCTTTGGCAAAGCCCGCACGGTGAAAGAGGGCGGCGACCTCAGCATCATCACCTATGGCGCGCTGGTGCATCGCGCGGAAGTGGCTGCCGCCCAGTTCGAGCGCGAAGGCATCTCCGTCGAGATTGTCGATTTGCGCTCGCTTTCGCCCTACGATTGGGAAGCCATCGCCACCACCGTTCGAAAGACCCACCGCGTCATCGTAGCCTACGAAGACACCCTGAGCTGGGGCTATGGCGCCGAAATCGCCGCCCGCATCTCAGACGAACTTTTCGAGGAACTGGACGCCCCGGTCCGCCGCGTCGCCGCCATGGACACCTTCTGCGCTTACCAGCCCAAGCTGGAAGACGTCATCCTCCCCCAGACCAGCCACATCACCGCAGCCGTAAAACAGCTTCTGGACTATTGAGCCGATTGGACTTAGGCTATTGCGCCAAGGAAACTTTTTCGGCATCCTATTCGTACTTAGAGGTAGGGAAGTCCGGTAAAGTCGCTCTGTGGGGGTGATCCAATGACTTGCGCAAGCTGCCAGAAAGACATCGCTGCCGGTTCGAAGTTTTGTTATAGCTGTGGAGCCAAGCAGCCGGAGACTCCTGCCGCAGCGCCGCCTCCTGCCTATTACGGGCGGAAGAGATTCGTGCGCTCGACCAACGACAGAAAAGTTGCAGGTGTCTGCGCGGGGGTAGCCGATTATTTCGACATGGACCCGACTCTCGTTCGGATCCTTTGGGCTCTGGCGACTCTGATCCCCGGTCCTAACATCCTCGCCTACATCGTAATTTGGATTGCGGCAGATGAAGGCCCAACAGGGATGGCTAGGACCTCGGCGACCGCCGTTTCCTAGATTTTCACTGGAGGAAAGCTACAGGGTTTGCACCCAAGCTCTCCAGCGCGGCTCGATCATTCGATGGGCGCTTAAAGCAGCGGAATCTTAGCATCTCAAGCGGTCGCGGCTCTGCCCTTGATTCTCACGTCCGACGGCGCCCTGAAATTCCAATGCTTGTGATTCAGGTTTACGGATACAACGTCATCCGGCGAAAACGGAATCTCCTTACACCCTCGCACCTCGATAACGCAGCCTTCGCTGATGACGACCTGCTCGAAAACTCTCTTATCCTTGAGCTCCACGGAAACTATCTGATATCCAATACCGGTCTCTTTCGTGCTCTGCAGATGTTCCGCACACCCGCAGGGAAGAGGCACCAACCGTTTCATCACAATCCTCCAGACGAAGATAAGGGTACTACGGGGAAGGCCATCCTACGACACGGGACGGTTGCTGTCTACAGCGCCGGGACGAAGAATAAGCGAACCTGCCATAAGCTTGGCCTCTTATCGGTGTCTGCGCCCACGTAGCCGACTGTAAACGTAGGGAGCCTCGTTCGTAGGTAACTTATGGCCTATTGGTCGCGTAATAATGCTCAAGCCAGCGCGGCTCAATTTTATCGTGGGGCTTGGATGGAGCGAAACGTGCCCGACTTTAACGAGGCTATTCCGCCGAGTACCTATCCGCCTTTGAGTGAGAGTGCAGCGCTTCCTTGGTGGCTGCGAACGATAGTCGTGCTCGGCGCCCTCTTGATGGCTACTGGCGCCATCGTCGCGCTTCTGCACCCGGCGCTTTTAGTATCCCCACAAGACGAAATAAATGGGGCCGTTCGCATTTATGCCGGGTACCTCACATCGCGCAACTTAGGGATAGCGATCATGCTTTTCCTTGCAATGGGCCTTCGCGCCAGAGGAGCGCTGAACACTCTGATGTTGCTCACCGCAATCATTCAAGTGCTCGATATAGGCATTGATTGTTTGGAAGGTCGATGGGCCATCATTCCCGGAGTGACAGTTTTAGCCTTGATGTTCTTTGCGGGTTCCGCCAGGCTCTCGGGCTTTCCGTTCTGGAGAATGGGAGCCTGGAAGCAAGGTCCCTGGCCCGCAGCTCGTTGAAGAGTGCTTCCATCAAGCAAAAAGTCGTTCCTTTGGAAATAACCGCCACTTAAGCCTAACGGTGGGGCCTAAGTCCGTCGGGCAAAGTTCACCGGCAGAATTCCTCGTCTAGCAGGAAATTACTTAGCCAGCTTAGAGTATTTTGGAGGCCGTGAACTGCCGCCACCCTCGAACAACGGATGATCGAGGGACACTAACCCTGCGCCGACGGTAGCGAGCGCCAGGCTCCCAGCCAGCAGCGCGAGCGGGAATTCGTAATCGTGTACCACGTAGATTCCCCCGGCGCTGTGTACCTTCCAGATCGCTACGCCCATTTCAATGGCTAGCAGCAGGGCCGCTCCCCTCGTAAACAGCCCCAATACCAGCAAAATGCCGCCAAAAACTTCCAGAACTCCCGCAACATAAACAAAATAACCCGGCAGCCCATGCTGTACGAAGAAGCCCTGCATCCCCGCTCCCGAGTGCGCCAGCTTGGGATAGCCGTGGGAGAAGAAAATAATCCCGAGAGACGCGCGGAGAACCAGC
>Ga0209698_10005248_pt1 | contig 14070 bp, 12 predicted proteins | sample LitLauG_LLR_2012_FD_187203 | JGI IMG/M metagenome (GOLD analysis project Ga0209698, IMG submission 187203) | Freshwater sediment microbial communities from Pennsylvania, USA - Little Laurel Run_MetaG_LLR_2012 (SPAdes) (version 2) | ecosystem: Environmental > Aquatic > Freshwater > Creek >... | reverse complement strand
AAACCTTAGCCATTGCGAGCTTCGCGCGCAACCCCGGACGAGGCGTCCGGGGCTACATTGCGGCTACGTTACCAAAGAGTAGGTAAGCCGGGGGACTGAGTTGGAGTAGAATCGTATCCAGTACATCGCTGTCCCAGATCCTATGAAACGAATCGCCGCCATCCTCGTCCTCAGCTTCTGTTGTCTGGGAAGTAGCCTTCCCGTCAATGCCAAGACGAACAAATCCGTCTACAAAGAAGACCCCGCGGCAACCAAGATTCAAAAGAAGCAGCAGAAGGCGTTCCGGAAGCAGATGAAGAAACAAAAAAAAGCATCGGACAAGATGTACAAGCAAAGCCAGAAGAAGAGTACGTATCACCCCTGGAAGAAGTAGTAGGCGCCGCCGAGAGTTCCCTCTCGCGCCTAAGTAATCCAGCCGCCACCCACCACCACATCTCCCTCGTAGAAGACGGCTGCCTGGCCTGGCGTAATTGCGCGCTGGGGCTTGTCGAACGTGACCAGAATCTCATCCGGGGCTGAGCGCTCGATCATTGCTGCGGCGGGCTCATGGCGATGGCGAATCTTGACTGCGACGCGCATGGGCTCGTAAAGATCATCGACGGCAATCAGGTTTGTGCGGCGTGTCCGCAGCGTGGATGAGTAGAGATGCTCGTCTCCCCCGACGATCACCTGCTTGTTCGCGCCGCTGATCTGGATCACGTAGAGTGGCGACCCGGTAGCTACGCCCAGACCCTTGCGCTGGCCAACGGTGAAGTTGTGAATGCCGCCGTGCTCGCCAAGCACTTCGCCGCTGGTCGTGACCAACTCGCCGGCGGTGTCAGGCAGGCTTTCGCCCTGCTCGGCGAGGTAAGCGTCAATGAAGCGCTTATAGTCGCCGCCGGGGACGAAACATATCTCTTGCGAATCAGGCTTCTCAGCGATGGCCAAGCCCTGCTGGTGCGCAAGCTCGCGGACCTGCGGCTTAGTCATGTCGCCGAGCGGAAAAAGCGACCGGCTGAGTTGCTCCTGCGTCAATCCGAACAGGAAGTAGGTCTGATCCTTGCTCCAGTCTGCCGGACGCCTTAGCAGCCAACGTCCTCGAGCCTCGTCGTAGCCCACGCGGGCGTAATGTCCCGTCGCGACACGCTCAGCGCCAATTTGCTGGGCGACAATCAGTAACTGGTCAAACTTCAAGTGATTGTTGCAGAGGCTGCAAGGGATCGGCGTGCGTCCGGAGAGGTACTCTTCTACAAAGGGACGCACCACCTCGCGCTCGAAACGCTCTTCGTGATTGACGACGTAATAGGGGATGCCGATTTGCTGGGCGACGCGGCGGGCATCGTAGACATCGTCGAGGGAGCAACAGCGTCCGTGGACTGCCTCGGGCATACCTTCGCTTCCGGCGAGACGTCGCTGGTTCCAGAGTTGCATCGTCAGGCCGATGATATTGTGACCCTGGGCGCGCAGCATGGCCGCGACGGTGGAGGAATCCACACCGCCCGACATGGCGACCGCGATGGTGACGGTACTCAAACCTTACCTCAGGGGCTGAAGCCCAATCTCTATGCGCCTCAACGGCGCGTCTAAAGCCGCGCCCTTTGAAAGCACTCAACCAGATGCTAAGTGCTGACTGCTTGTTTCGTGTAACCCGGCGAAATCGCCCGCAGACGCGCCACGGTTTCCGGCACCAGCGCTAAGGCTAAATCGATTTCGGCGTCGGTCGTTTGCTTGCCGAGGCTGAAGCGGATGCTCGAACGCGCCTGATCGGGGCGCAGGCCCATGGCGATCAAAACGTGGGATGGTTCGATTGTGCCAGAGGAGCACGCTGCCCCGGTTGAAACCGCCAGTCCCTTTAGATCCAGCGCGATGACCAACGATTCACCTTCGATGTGATCGAAACGAATATTGGTCGTGTTGGGGGCCCGCGAAGGGCCTTGGCCGTTCACGCACGCCTCGTCCACCTGAGCGAGAATTCCCTGCTCGAGGCGGTCGCGCATCGCGGCCATCTTCTTGTTGTCCCCGCGATCCAGGGCTGATTTCGCCAATTGAGCCGCTTTGCCCAATGCGACGATTCCGGGAACGTTTTCCGTGCCTGCGCGGCGCGAGCGCTCGTGGCGTCCGCCATGAAACAGCGGCTGGATTCGGGTTCCCTTCTTCACGTACAGCGCTCCAACGCCCTGTGGGGCGTGAATCTTATGACCCGAGAGCGAGAGCGCGTCGCATCGAATTTGACGGACGTTGATCGGAACCTTCGCCGCGGCCTGTATGGCATCAGTATGGAACAGGATGCTTGCCCCGGACGCGATCGTCCCGATCTCTTCGACGGGTTGCAGCACGCCCGTCTCATTGTTCGCCATCATCACCGAGATCAGCTTTGTGTTCGGCCGAACGGCACGGCGAACATCCTCGGGATCGATGAGCCCCCGGCCGTCAACCGGGACAATCGTGACCTCGCAACCGAGTTTCTCCAAGTGCTTGCACGCGTGCAGCACCGCGTGATGCTCAATGCTCGAGGTGATGACATGATCGCCGGCCGCAACCCATCCAGCGACGGCGAGGTTGTCGCTCTCCGTGCCGCCGCTGGTGAAAACGATCTCGGCAGCGGTACAGCCCAGCAGTTCGGCCACGGCCTCGCGTGCGTCTTCGACGGCGGCCCGCGTCTCCTGCCCGTGATGATGGATGGACGAGGCATTGCCGAAGCGCTCCCCGAAGTAGGGGCGCATGGCTTCGAACACCTCGGGCAAAACCGGAGTGGTGGCGTTATTGTCGAGGTAGATGCGCTGCATACAGAACCAGATCTATTCTACGGGATTTGGAGAATCAACCGTAGAGACGTCGCTGGCTACGTCTCTGCCGGCAGCACATGGAATCGTGGCCAGAGAGACGTTGCAAGCAACGTCTCTACAAGAGGGTGTCGGAACAGCCGAACGCGGCTGTCCCCACATCGGCCTTACCAAACGCGGCCCTTATCTTTGGTCGATTGGCAGGTAGGGGCTCGGATATTGGGGACCGAGATACTCGGCGCGGGGGCGGATCAGGCGGTTGTCGTCGAGTTGCTCGATTACGTGCGCCGCCCAGCCGCTAATGCGCGAGATGGCGAAGATCGGGGTAAACAGGTCAACGTCGATTCCCAAAGTGTGATAGGTCGACGCCGAGTAGAAATCGACGTTGGCGTTCAGCTTCTTGTCGGCGTTGACGAATTCCTCGATCTTGCGGGAGATCTCAAACCATTTGGCCTGGCCGCTGGAAGTGCCAAGATCTCGCGACATGACGCGGAGGTGCGTGGCGCGCGGGTCTTCGGTGTGATAGACGCGGTGTCCGAAACCGGGAATCTTTTTCTTTTGCGCCAGCAAGCCTTTTACGTAATCGACGGGGTCGGCGCCGGATTCGTCGATGGCTTCGAGAATCTTGAAAACCGCCTCATTCGCGCCCCCATGCAGAGGCCCTTTCAGTGCGCCGATGGCCGACGTAATTGCCGAATGCATATCGGACAACGTGGCGGCAGTCACGCGAGCGGCGAACGTGGACGCGTTCAGCTCGTGATCGGCGTGAAGAATCAGCGCAATATCCAGCGCGCGCTCGGCCGTCGCGGACGGATGCTTGCCATTCAACATCAAGAGGAAATTCGCGGCGTGGGAAAGTGCGCGATCCGGTTCAATGACAGGCTTCCCCTTCCGGATGCGGTCGTAAGCGGCAACGATCATCGCGATCTGCGAGGTCAGGCGGATCGCCTTGTCGACGTTTGCTTTGCGGTCGTTGTTCTTCTCCTGCGGGTCATAAAACGAGAGGGCCGAAACGGCAGTGCGGAGAACGTCCATGGGAAGCGCATGGCGCGGAGCGTTGCGCAGCAGGGTGATGATGGAGGCATCCAGCTTGCGTTCTTCGGCTAGTCGTTCATGCAACTCGCGCAGTTCCTGGCGCGTGGGCAGTTTGCCAAACCATAGCAGGTAGCAGGTCTCCTCAAAATTCGAGTGGTCGGCGAGTTCGTGGATGTCAATGCCGCGATAGGCGAGCACGCCGCGATCACCGTCGATATAACAGATCTTCGAATTGGTGGCAACGACGCCCTCGAGCCCCTTGGGAGCATGAGTTGTAGTCACGCTGGACATCCTCGCCTCGCTGGAATGGATTTTGCGTTGCGCGGCCGCGCTAGGAGGGACGCGGGATGCAACCTTCGTTTATACCTTAATCTTTCCGTTCTTTCCAAGCACTCTTCGGTAACGCTCACGGTACTCTCCGAACCGCGTCTAACCATTTTGGATGCATGGCGTGGAAGGTTGTGCTGCCTCGATTTGAAGCGCCGGCTTCTTACCTTTTTGGACGGTCTGGACTGTCTCAGCGGCCTCCGCGGCGGTTCTCAGCGTACTCGGGGGTTCAAGATTCTACCGCTGAGGACGCAGAGAAAAATCCGCCGAGTGCGCAGAGAAGATCGCGCGGAACGCGTGGGTTGTGCAGGGTTGGCTTTGCCAGCCAGGTCCGCCCCAGCGTATATTTGAAGGTTGGCCTCAAGTGCTCCCGTCTGTTCAGGTTCTTCATACTCTTCATGGGGGAATCATCTTAAATGAAACGGTTTTTCGCTCTGGTGCTTACGTGTGCCTTCTTGTGTTCGACATTCGCTTTCGCCGACGAAGGGATGTGGCTCTACAACCAGCCTCCCAGGGACAAGATCAAAGCTAAATATGGTTTCGAACTGACCCAGCAGTGGCTGGATCACGTGCGCCTGTCGTCGGTGCGCTTCAATAATGGCGGCTCAGGATCGTTCGTCTCTCCGGATGGCCTGACGTTCACCAATCATCACGTAGGTGCGGCTTGCGTGCAGCAGCTTTCTACCGAGGCACACGACTACATTAAGAAGGGCTTTTACGCCAAATCGCCGGCCGAAGAAGCAAAGTGTCCAAACCTGGAATTGAACCAGCTGGTTGGAATTGAAGACGTCACCGACAAGATCAATGCCGGCGTGAAATCTGGAATGTCGACTGCGGAGATCGGCGCGGCCCAGCGCGGGGCCATGTCCCAGGTAGAAAAGAACTGCTCCACCAGCACGGGCCTGCGTTGCGATGTCGTGGTCTTCTACTCCGGGCAGGTCTATAACCTCTACAAGTACAAGAAGTACACTGACGTGCGCCTGGTATTCGCGCCGGAGTTTGATATCGCATTTTTCGGCGGTGATCCCGACAACTTCACCTATCCCCGCTACGACATGGACATTACGTTTTTCCGTGTCTATGAAAACGACAAACCGGTTCATCTCGACAACTACCTGAAGTGGGCACCCGCCGGGGTGAACGACGGTGACCTGATCTTCGTCTCGGGACACCCGGGGAATACCGGACGTCTTTTGACCATGGCGCAGCTGGAATTCCTGCGGGACATTCAATATCCCGCCTCGCTGAAGTTGTACGCGCGGCGCATCGCGCTGCTTGAGGAGTTTGGCCGACAGTCGGACGAAAATGCCCGCGTTGCCAAGGAAGACCTTTTCGGCTATCAGAATTCGCAGAAAGCGATCACCGGATATCAGTCCGGGCTGCTCGACAAGGCGATCATGGACCAGAAGGCCGCGGAGGAAGCCAAACTGCGGGCGGCGTTCAAAGCTGATCCGAAGAACGCCGGAGGGGTGGATCCCTGGGAGGAGATCGCGCAGGCCATCAAGACGCAACAAAACATCTTCGCGAACCTGAGTTACCTGGAGCGGATGCGGGCGTTCCCATCCCATCTGGCGCAGGTGGCGCGTATCCTGGTGCGCGCCGCGGACGAAAAGCCGAAACCCAATCCGGACCGCATGCGCGAATTCCGCGACTCCGCCCTGCCGTCGCTGGAACAACAGCTGTTTTCGACGGAGCCGATTTACAAGAACCTGGAGACAACCATGCTGGCGGATGGCCTTGCCGAAATGCCGCAGGCGCTGGGCAATGACGGTACCGAGGTGCAGAAAATCCTCCAGGGAAAGTCCCCGTCAGATGCTGCGAAGGATCTGATTGGAAATACCAGGCTGGATGAAGTCGCGGTGCGCAAGCAGCTTTATGAAGGCGGCAAAGCCGCGATCGAGGCGAGCACCGATCCGCTGATTGTGCTGATGCGCTCGATCGATCCCGAGAGCCGCGCGGCGCGCAAGGAATTCGAGGATAAGGTCGATTCCGTGGTGCGGCGTGACGGAGGTGCGATCGCGAAGGCGCGCTTTGCTCAGAGTGGATTCACGCAACCGCCGGACGCGACGTTCACACTTCGTCTGAGTTACGGCCTGGTGAAGGGGTACGAAGAGAACGGAAAGGCCATCCCCTTCGCGACCAATCTCGGCGGCGCCTACGAGCATGCTGCGGAACACGGCAGCCGGACTCCGTACAACCTGCCCGAGAGCTGGCTAAGAACGAAGGGCACGCTTGACCTGAAGACCCCATTCAACTTCGTATCAACGGCGGACATCATCGGAGGAAACTCCGGATCCCCGACAGTGAACAAGAATGGTGAAGTGGTTGGAATCATTTTCGACGGCAACATCGAATCGCTGCCGGGGAACTTCGCTTACAGCGACAAGCAGGCCCGCGCCGTTTCCGTCGATTCGCGTGGGATACAGGAAGCGTTGCGAAAGATCTACGGAGCGACGGCTCTGGTGGATGAACTGATGGGAACGAAAGCCGCCGGCGCTGGCGCGGGAAAATAGTTCCGGCTGGATGTCTGAGAGCCCGTACGTCAGGTACGGGCTTTTTCTTTTGTCTTCCGCAGCTACGCCGGCCAGATCGACAAAGCGGTCTTCGTCAGAATCTGCTCCCGCGCCGACTGTGTCAACGGAAGGGCGCGGAAGTCCTCGAGGTTCTTCTTGATGTCGGGGACACCGGGCCCAGGCCAGTCCGTACCGAATAGCGTCTTGTGTGCGATCTCTTCCAATCGTGGAAAATATTTCAGCAGCGTTTTGGGCGGAATCCCGCTGATATCGAGGTACACATTGGGATGCCTTCGGACCAGGAAGAATGCGGTCTGCATCCAGAGCGGCCGGCCGCCGTGGGCCAGCAGGATCTTCAGCTTGGGGAAATCTACCGCGACATCGTCGACGTAGATGGGATCGCCGTATTTATTTCGAGCGCCGGGAAAGATCGAGGTACCCGTGTGAAACATGACCGGAACGCCATTCGCTTCGGCCGCGCGGTAGATGATTTCGAGTTCTTTCGCTCCGCTCAGGTAATCGTTGGGAAATAGCAACTGGTGCGGCGGGTGAATCTTGATCATCTGCAGGCCGAGGCGCAGGATCTGCTCGACATCGGCCAGCACGTTGGTGGTGTGGCGCGGGTGCAGGCTGCCGCAGGAGAGCAGGCGCTTCGGATCTTCCTTTACATAATCCGCGACGAACTGATTCACGCCGCTGGTGAAGCCGATCACCTCCGGAGCCACGTAGTTGATCAGCATGGCGCGGTCAAGGCCGCTAGCGTCGAGAAATTTCAGGAAGGCTTTGGGAGAGCGGCAGAACTCGACGATCTGGTCGAAGTTCGGGCGCTTGTGCTTCATGAGTTCCAGAGCGTGGGGTTTGAACATCTCCATCGGCTGGATGTGGATGTGGCAGTCGGTGATCATCGAATTCGCTGGGTGCCCCACTTCCGGCCGGTGTTGCCCGAAGTGGGGATTTCCTTAGCGGTGCATTCTATCAGTCGTCCGCTCTAAGACGCCGGGCACGGCACAAACGACGACCAATCGATCCCCTGCTGAAATTCTTCGTCCGGCTCGAACGTCGTCTTGAAGGTAAATGCGAACTGAGTGGGCCCGTGCTTCTCCAGATGGGCGATGCGCTTGGTGGCCTCATCCATGCCGGGACGATGGCCCGCGGGAACCCACCACAACGCCATGTATCCGCCAGAGAATCGCTCGAACCACGATTCCCTCTGCCGCAGGAGTTCGGCGTGCGCGGTCTTGTAGACGTAGTGGCGCAGCGGCGCGATCGACTCCCAGACCGACATGTTGATCAGGATCCGGTCGTCTTCCGGATAGGGGCGAAAGTAGGTCGCATTTCCGACCGGGGTTTGCAGGCGCCACACGAAGCCGGGGCTGCGGTCAGCGAGGGCGTTGACCTCGTCGAGACGGGCGACGAATCCCGCCAAGAGAGGGTCCTCCACGGGAGCTTTGACTCGACCGATGTTGACCTGTGCGAGGTGGTAGTTGGGCATGCGGTGATCTCCTCTGGCGTTAGTTCTGACTTGCCTCGGCTGCGGCCAGGACGGCTCGCTTGGTGAATACGCGAATCATCTCGCGACGATACTCCGGAGTCAGGGCGGAGGTTGTCAAAGGCTTGCTAATTTTCGCGGCAAGGTCACCGGCGGCTGCGGCGAGGGCTTCGTCGATGATTTTGCCAGCCAGCAATTCGGTCGCGCCTTTCACCAGGAGGGGCGCGGGATTGACAGCAGTGATTCCGATACGGGCGTCGGCAACATGACCGTTAGAGCGCTTCAACACAACTGCGACGCCGGCGAGCGGGTAGTCGATCGATCCGCGGACGCGCAGCTTGCGGTAGACACCGCCATATCCGGCTAAGCGCGCGGGCAGGAATATGCGGGTGACCAGTTCATTCGGCTGTAGTCTGCGGTAGGTGTCACCGAGACCGGTGTAGAAGTCCGTGAGTGGGATTCGGCGGGTGCCGTTCGGACTGGCGATTTCGATTTCTGCGTTCAAGCAGAGCAGGGCCGGCGGAGTGTCGCCAGAAAACGCGGCCCAGCATTTCGTGCCGCCGGGAGCGACGTGGCAGAGATCGCCGTCCTTCTTGATGCAGAATCCGCAGCCTTTGCGCCAGGTGAGCGACTGGTTGTACCAGAGGCAGCGGGTGTCGAGGCAGATGTTGCCACCGATGGTACCCATGTTGCGCAGAACGGGAGACGCAACGGTGGCGGCGGCTTCAGACAAGACGGGATAGTGGGTACGCAGGAAGTCGGAGCGCTCGATGTCGCGAATCGTAGTCAGCGCACCGATCTCGGCGCCGCCGTCAGGCTGTGGCTTGATGCCGCGGATCTCGGCGATACCCCGTAGGTCGAGCACATAGTCCGGCTCGAACAACTTCTGCCGCATCGAGGGGATGAGATCAGTGCCTCCGGCGAGCACGCGAAGGTTGTTGCCGTGTTTTCCCAGGCATTCCACCGCCTCAGCGACGGATCGCGGCCGCAGCAATTTGAACTGCGGTAGGCTCAATCCGCACCTCCCGCGGGAGACTCGACGCGAGATGGATCCAGAGCGTGGCGATCCGGCCCCTTACCTTTGAACCACAGCGAGCCGCCATGCTCGCGGAAGCGAGTGGGCGACGTTGGATCGACACCCTCGGTCAAGTTCAAAGCCTTCGCATTCTTCTTCGCGCGAAGCGCGGCTAGGACTCTCTCTGGCGTGAAGGGAGACTCGTGTAGCCTAATCCCGACCGCGTCGTAAATGGCATTGGCAATGGCCGGGATCGTCGCCGCGAGAGATCCCTCGCTGCATTCCTTGGCCCCGAACGGGCCCTCGGGATCAACGCTCTCGACAATGATTGGTTCGACCTCCGGCGATTCCACCGACGATGGGCTGCGATATTCGAGCAGGCCGGGATTCATCAACATGCCGTCTTTCCAGACCATCTCCTCGGTGAGCGCCTGGCCCATACCCATCCAGACCGAGCCGATAATCTGGCCTTCGACAGAAACTGGATTCAGGGCGCGACCGCAATCGTGCGCGGCCCAGACTTTGTGCACGGTAACCTCGCCGGTCTCTTCGTCGACGCTGACCTCGGCGACCTGCGCCGAGTACGAGTAAGCGGGCGATGGGCCGACGCCCGCGCCCTTGTGCTTGCCGCCTCGGGCTTCGGGCGGAGGAGCGTAGGAGCCGGTGCCGGTGAGCGCCCCGTGGAAGTCGATGGCTGCGACAACAGCTTCTTCGAAGGTCATCTGATCCTTGGGGCCTTCGTCTTGGCGCTTCTGCTGGAGTGATCCCCGCAGGATTTGGCCTTCTACGCGGCCGGAGACGGTGAGGGACTCACGTGGGGACGGCCGCCCTCGGCCGTCCGGTCGGGGCGAAGTTTGCCCGGGCAGAGCATCCTTGCCCATACTCTCGACTGCGTTCGCAGCAGCAGACGACCCGCCCGCGCCAAACTCGCGCGGGCCGGACAGCCGAGGGCGGCTGTCCCCACATGGTTCTTCGGAAGCGGCGTCATTCTTCTTGACAACACGATCATCCCGGAACATCAGATCTTCCGGAGCGCAGTTCATCTTCTTGGCTGCAGCCGCGGCGATCAGCTTTTTTACTTCGGTTGCGGCACGAAGCGTGGCGTTTCCCGCCATGAAGGTGACGCGGCTGGAATAGGAGCCGATATCGATGGGCGTCAGGTCGGTGTCGGCAGCGACGACGCGAACTCTGGACAGCGAGCAGCCCAGAGTTTCTGCGGCAATCTGGGCGGTCATGGTGTCCGAGCCCTGGCCGATTTCCGAAGCACCGGTGTAGACCACGACTCCGCCATCGCGGTCGATCTTGATGTTCACGGTCGAATGCGGCATGTCAGAACGGATGATCGAGTTGGCAGCGCCGCTGACATAGTGGCTGCAAGCGATGCCGAGACCGCGTCCCTTGGGCAGTTTGCCCTTGCGCATTTTCCAGCCGGAGCGCTCGACCGTTTTTTCGATGCACTCGGGCAAGCCGTAACTCTGTACGCGCAGTCCGTTGACAGTGATGCATGGCGGCTGCAGCAGATTGCGCTGCCGAATCTCGGCCGGGTCCATCCCGATTTTTGCTGCGAGCTCGTCGAGCTGCGATTCGAAAGCGAAGCGCACGTTTACCGTGCCGTGGCCACGCATCGCGCCACACGCGGGTTTATTGGTGAGCACGCGATAACCGTCGTACTGAATATTCGGGATGTCGTACAGCGCCCCGAGCAGTGCGCCCGAATAAAGGATCGTGACGACCCCGTAGGAGCAGTAGCCTCCGCCGTCCTGCACGACACGCGCTTTCACAGCAGTGATGCGCCCGTCGCGCTTCACTCCTGTCTTCAGGTCGATGATGGTCCGTGGTCGTCCACGATGTGCCCAGAACACTTCTTCCCGTGTGTAGGTGATCTTGACCGGAGCCTGCGCCTTGCGAGCGGCCACTGCGGCAATGATCTCCAGCGGGATGACTTCACTCTTCCCTCCAAACCCCCCGCCAACCAGCGGCTTGATTACTCGGATCTGCTGCATCGGCATTTCGAGTACGAGCGAAAGCTTGTGCTGCAGGTAGTACGGAACTTGCGTGGAGGACCAGACGGTGAGGCGTCCGGGCTTGCCGGTGTGCGGGTCGATCACGAAGGACGCCAGTGTGGAGTGCGGCTCCATGGCGGCGTGCGTCACCTCATTGGCAATGAAGCGAGCGTCGAGTACCTCGTCTGCGTCTACAAAGCCCTTCTCCGGATCCCCGAAAACGTGGTGATAATCCTTCTCCAGATTGTTGGGCTTGTTGTCGTGGATCAGGTCGGTCGTCGCCTTCATTGACTCTTCGGGATCGAAGTAGGCGGGCAGGAGTTCGTAATCGACATCGATCATTTCCAGCGCTTTTTCCGCGATCGCCTCAGACGTTGCGACGACACAAGCGACGTTGTCACCGACGTAGCGGACCTTGTCGAGAGCCAAGGGGTATTCGTCGTGGCCAACGGGTAGGATCCCATAAGTCTTGGGGGCGTCTTTGCCGACGACGACCCCAACCACGCCTTCGAGTTGTTCGGCACGAGCGGTGTCAATGTTCTTGATGCGCGCGTGCGGATAGGGTGAATGCAGGATCTTGCCAACCAGCATGCCGGGAACACTGAGATCGTCGGTGTACCGTCCCGCGCCGGTCGTCTTTTCGGCGGCATCGACCATGGCCGTCGGTTTGCCGATGATGGAGAAGTTATCCATTCCCTGACCGTCTAGACTGCTTCAGAACCAGTACTCACACATTTGGTGCAGAAACTGTTTGTTGATTGGAAACCCTGAGACCGATCCAATGACGGAGTCAATTCCGCACTTTGGACAGAGTGCCGTTTGTTCATCGTCGATCCAATCCAAGATTTCTTGTCCACTAAACATCTTCTCGCAATAGAAACATCCACAAATTTCACTCGCAAGGACTTCAGCGCGATGCTTCGAGCAGTGCTCATGCGCATCCCTTACGTCCGCTGGCATTTTCGATTTCGCCCGTTCCACTCGGGCTTTGAGTCTGTCTAGACCACCTTGATCGTTGAAAAACTTAGGCAAAGCTCCCCTTTTCAACGCCGGGACGCGGCGCCTGTTTCTTGCTCGGTTGAAGCCTTTCGCTCTGCCGCGATCGCCGAGCGGATCGCCGCATACATCTGGTTGTAGCCGGTGCATCGGCAGAGATTGCTGCTCAAGGCGGCCCGGATGTCTTCTTCCGACGGGTCGGGATTTTCAGCCAACAGCGACTTCACCGTCATGATGAAGCCGGGCGTGCAGTATCCGCACTGTGCGCCGCCCCAATCGCCGTAAGCTTTCTGGATTGCGGCGAGGCAGCCGTGCTCGCTCACGCCCTCGATCGTGGTGACCGCCTGACCTTCACAACTGGCGGCGAGCAGCGTGCACGACATCATCGCAATGCCGTCAACCAGCACCGTACAGGCGCCGCAGGACGAGTCATCACAACCGCGCTTCGAGCCCGTGAGTTCCAGTTGCTGCCGGAGTACATCCAGCAGCAACGCGCTCGGCTCGATCGCCATTTCGTGCGTGCGGCCGTTGACGCGGAGTTCGATGAGTTCTTTTTTCAAAACAGATCTCAGCTTTCAGCTATCAGCTCTCAGCAACTGCCCTCCGCCTGAGAACTGATAGCTGAAGGCTCACCGCTTGCTTAGTACACCGGCACTTTCTGATCCACACGCCGCGACCACGCATCGATACCGCCGCGCATGGATTGGGCCTTCTCGAATCCCTGCTGTCGCAGCCAGACGGTCACATTCATTGAGCGCACGCCGCGATGGCAAACGACCACGATGTGATCCTCGGGGTCGAGTTCCTGATGAGCTCGCGATGGAACCTCGCCCATCGGCATCAGCTTGGCGCCACGAATCTTTGCCGTCTCAAACTCCCACAACTCGCGCACGTCCAGCAGGGTAAACGAGTCACCCGCGTCGAGTTTTGCTTTGACATTTTCGGCCGTGATTTCGTAGTCCATGGGCTTTCTTCAGCGCCCTGTCCATCTTGGCGGACGCTTCTCCATAAAAGCGTTGATGCCTTCCTGGGCGTCAGCGATCTTCATCAGGTCCTCGAGATAGACTTTCTCCGCCCGCGCCAGGCCTTTGTCGAGATGCATCGAATCCCAGGCATAAGATGCCTTCTTGGCCACGGCCAGGGCCGCTGGACTCAAGCGCGCTAACTGGCCCACACACGCGTGCACGGCGGAATCCAACTGCCTCTCCGGTGCGCAGTGGGTGGCGAGGCCAATCTCGGCGGCCTCTTTGCCCGTCACGGACCGTCCGGTCAGAATCAACTCGGCAGCTCTCTTTTGTCCGACCAGCGCAGCCAGAGCGGTGCAGGCGACGGGAGGAAAGCAGCCCAGCTTGATCTCAGGGAAGCCCCACTCGGCGTCGTCGCTGGTGAAGACGACATCGCACACCATCGCCAACTCCGCTCCGCCACCCAGACAGAGTCCGTGAACAACCGCGATGGCCACCTTCTTCGTCGCCACCAAAGCGCGAACGACCCCGTGGAACTTTGCGAGCATCTGCTCGACTTTGTCAGGAGAGTGCGCCGCAACATCGACGCCTGCTGAGAACGCCTTTCCCGCACCACGAATCACAATCACCGAAACATCAGTCCGCGCGTCGATCGCGGCGAGGGTTCGAGCTAACTCTTCCATCATCGGAATGTCGATGACGTTGAGCGGCGGATGGAGTAATCCGATGCGTGCGACCGGAGAGGCAATCTCCACCGCGATATGACTGCTTTGGGATGCAATACTGGTCGTCCCCATTACTTTGCGGCCCCTCTGTATCCTCTGCGGTGATGTTGTGTCGACTTACAGGTTGATCGCAGACTTTCTCACTTCGCCGATCGTGGACAATGGGTCGCGGGCACCGGTCTTCTCCGCGATCCACTTCTTCTCAGTCTCGATTATTTCCAGCAACAGCTTCTTGTCTGC
>Ga0209698_10005246_pt1 | contig 14071 bp, 10 predicted proteins | sample LitLauG_LLR_2012_FD_187203 | JGI IMG/M metagenome (GOLD analysis project Ga0209698, IMG submission 187203) | Freshwater sediment microbial communities from Pennsylvania, USA - Little Laurel Run_MetaG_LLR_2012 (SPAdes) (version 2) | ecosystem: Environmental > Aquatic > Freshwater > Creek >... | reverse complement strand
AATTCGGCCTGGTCGCGGCGCAGCGCTTCGGTTTCGATCTCCAACTGCCGCGATAGGCCTTGCAGCACCAGCACACCGCGCAGCGCCGCTTCGGGAGTGGCCGGCACCGCCAGCAGGGTTTCGGCCGGATACAGCGAGAGCCGCTCGATCAGCGGCAGCAGCGGCTGCATGGCCTTGCCGCGCTCCTGGATGCGTTGTTCGGCGTCCCGCCGCCTTTGCGCCAGGGCGTCGATCTTGGCGGCGATGTCGGCGGTCGCGGACTCCGCCTGGCGCAATTTGGCGGCTGCCTCCACCCGTTCCTGCGCTAGCCGCATCGTCTCGGCGGCGGCCTTGGCGGCGCGGTCGGCGGCATCCTGGCGGGCGGCGCGTTGTTCGGTGCTGAGTTGTTCAGCCTCATGCAGCGCCCGTTGGGTGTCCGACTCCCGGCGCGCCGCGGCGGCAGACGCCGTTACCGAGATCGATGCCGCCAGCAGGCATATTACGCCCGCACTAATGAAAATTCGGTTAATGGGTGACCACCATCGGTTCGCCCATTACAAGCCTGTCCGGGGCTGGACCGGTGACGACCGGGCCACTCGCCAGAACCACCTCCAGCCGGAATGGGCAGGTGTTATCCGTGGGATGCACGCCGTCGAACCGCAGTTGACCGGCCAGACCGCTGCACAGCGTGTTCAGCGGGTGATACAGGCCGCTGGTATTCAGCACCCCATGCACGTCCGGGCGCGCCAGCCAAACCGGAGTGTGCTGGGCGATGCCGTCCAAGGTCAGGCGAATCCACCGGACATCGGTGTTGCACAGGCACCACCCGCCGATCCCCACCACGATGCCGTCCGGGGTGTCGCTGGCGCGAAGTTCGATCGACCAGCGGGGTGCCAGCCCGCCCAGGGCGGCGTCGGACCCAACGAACGCCGGGTGCGGCGGGGCCGGGGGATCAGCAAAGATGCGGACACGCGGACCGGGAGCCTTTGTCAGCCACAGCAGCATGGCGGCCGATTGGTCCTGTCGCCCCAGCAAGTTGAAGAAGGGTTGCCCGACCGAAGCCGCCAACCCGCCGAACGCGGCGGTGAAGTCTGGCGGCGCCCCGGCCGCATGGAGAAACCGGCAAAGTGTGTCCATGCCGGTCGGGTCCGGGTCGAGCGGGATCATCTCGGCCGTCGCGAAACCGGTTTCCCGGCCCAAATCCTCCAATGCCTCGCTGTCGAACAAGTGCTTGCGGTCCAGGCCGGCCAGGACATCCGGATCGTCGCGATGCAGCAGGCGCCGCCGCATCTGCGCCAGCATGTCCACCACCGGACCGTCGGGCCAGGCGCCGTCCCTGACGTGGCGCTGCACCAGGGCTTCCGCCATTGCCAGACACATCGCCTCCACATACCTGCGGTTCAGTACGATCAAAGCCGCTCGGCCGTTCGGTTTCAGGACGCGCTGGATGGTCGCCAGGAACCCCCGCACGTCGGCGGCCCGCGCCAACAGATCGGTGCAAATCAACGTGTCGGCCACCGCATCGCGGGTGGTCTGTTGGATGTCGTCAACCCGGGCACAGGCCACCGGTTGGTCCAAGCCCAGTGCTCCGAATGGCGGCCGGTCGGCCAGCAGGCGGTCCATAGCGGTATCGAGCACCAGCAGGCCGCGCGTTGCACCGCCTGTCAGGATGGCGTCGATCGTCTCCGGATGACCGGTGCCGAACGCGATCGTGGCGCCGAGGAACGCCGGCCAACGATCACCGGCGGCTGCCCGCATGCGGGCGACACTGTCGGCGGTATCCGTCGGCACCCAGAATTCGGCGTCAGGGGCTGGGGGCGTGTGTGAGGAAGTGGCGAAATCAACGATTCCGTTGAGCAGCGGAAAGACCCGTTCGCAGCTTGTGCAACGCAGCCCTTGGTCGGGTCCGGCGGCGATCCGGGCGTGGCAGGCCGGACAATGCAGGTGGTCGGACAGTGTCATCGGCAGAAGGCGCGCCGGGGGTTATCGACCCCCGCCTTATCGACCCCCGGCTTATCGACCCGTGAAGTTGGGCTTACGCTTTTCCTTGTAGGCACGAATACCCTCCTGAAGGTCGTCCGATTGCCGCACGCGGGCGATGGTCTGGCTGACCGCCACCATACGCTCGATCGGGCCGACTGGCATGACTTCATTTACAAGACGTTTCAAGGCGCTGATCACCAGCGGAGCGGACTCCAGCAGTTGCCCGGCCATCGCCAACGCCTCCTGCTCATGCTGGCCGTTGGGGACGACGCGGTTGACGAAACCGACGTCGTAGGCGCGCTGGGCGGATACCTTGGAACCGAGCAGCATGATTTCCATGGCCAGTTTGTGGGGCATGCGGGCGACGAGGGAGCTGATGCCGCCGGCCGTGGTGCCGAGTTTCGCCTCGGGGTAATAGAACTGGGTGTCCTGGGTGGAGACCATCAGGTCGCACATCATGACCATGACGATCCCGCCGCCGACGACCCAGCCCGAGGTCGCGGCGATGATCGGCTTGTCGGTGTGGAAGCCGACGTTCGGGATGGCGCGCCACAGTTCCGGCAGGTCGTTGACGTCGGCGCCGGAGGAGAACGCTTTCGTGCCGGTGGCGCTGAGGATGGCGACGCGTTTGTCGGGATCGGCGTCGAAGGCCTTGAACGCCTGCTGCATCTCGACCGCGACGGCCTGGCCGATGGCGTTCAGACGTTCCGGGCGGTTGATGCGGATGATGGAGATCGCGCCGCGATCCTCGACGGTGACGGCTGGCATGATGACGGTTTCTCCCCTTGTGGCGCTATCGGTGTTGGCAAGATGATAGGGGATCGCACGGTTGAGGGGAATCTTTCGGGTGGCTTGGGTGAGGGGCCGATCAACAATGCTCGATTTCGTTGACAAAGCGACAGGATCGCGGTGAGTTTGGTGAGGTCCACGGTTAGGGGCGGAAGCGATGCGCTATGTCCTGGTGATTCTCGGTTTGTTGGTTTGCGGTCAGGCCCGGGCGTATGACGACCTGGTGCTGCCAAAAGTGGAATTCGCGGCGACCGCGATACACCAGGCGGGTGCCTTTCAGAGCAAGGATCGGATTCACTACGCCGACGGCAAGTTGCGGATCGATCACGGTAACGGCTTCAGCGTCACGATTCTGGATTTCACTACGCAGACTCAATGTCTGTTGATGGTGAACCACACGTATTTGATCTTGCCGATGGATGATGAATTATACCGCCGCTATGTCGCCCGGACCGCCGACATGAGCGGTGCCCGGAAGATCGGCACGGAACGCATGGCGGGGCTGGACACCACGAAATATGCTTTTGGCGACGACGGGCAACTGGATGCCGCCGGGACGTATTGGCTGACTGGCACGGGCATCATGGTGCGGCGGGCGTATGATGAAGGCGTGTTCGGGCGGAACGTCCATCATGTGGAATACCTGACTGATGTTGTTATTGAGAAACAGCCGGCGGCGCTGTTTTTGATCCCGGCGGGGTATACGCGGGCGAAGTGAGGTGCTTGGACTGAACGGGATGGAACTGTTCGGGGAGACATGGGCATGCGCCGCGTATTGCGATCCTTTGACGCAGCTGTGCGGTTTACGTGACCGGTGGACGAGTCTGACTTGGCTTGGTTCCGGTTTGTCGTTCTGTCCGCAAGAAGAATAATGCACCACAGCGCCACTAAGATCACCGAGAAGGTTGCTATGGGCAGTCAAACCGCGGGCAGGCAAACCGGACGCGGTTTTGTCTGGACCTTTTGGGCCATCGCATTTGAAATCCGGGGTCCTTGCACATGCCGGCGCGATTCATTTGAAGATTTTTCAACCGAAGAATAATGTAAATGAACGCTGATTAAGCCCGCGTGCTGTTGGGAATTTTGATTTGTGTGTATTTGCAGTTGAAAATCTTGGCTTCTGCCAACCCAACCCCGCCCGGTTACCGTCCGGGCGGATTTAAATGCGATACTTCTGTCCTGGATCTCCGTGTTTCTGCGCCTCGGTGGTGTAAAGTGCGGTCTTTCAACCAGCGCCGCGGTGTGGAGTAGTTGGCGGATCGAACCTTAATGGGCTACGTTGCTCAATATTGATTCGCTCGATTCCCTTATCTTACATCGTGGCACCGAGCACCCAAGGGGCGAATTCGGCGGCGCCGAAGTCGAATTGTTCGCTTTTGGTTTGTTCGCCGGACGCCACGCGCAGAATGAGTTCGAAAATGCGCTGCCCGGCTTGTTGCACGGTTTCGTCGCCGTCCAGGACGGTGCCGCAGTTCACATCCATATCGTCCTCGATATGTTTGAACATCGGCGTGTTGGTGGCAAGCTTGATGGATGGGGCGGGCTTACAGCCGAACACGCTGCCGCGGCCAGTGGTGAAGCAGACCAGGTTGGCACCGCCGGCGACCTGGCCGGTGGCGGCGACGGGATCGTAGCCTGGCGTGTCCATGAACACGAAGCCGCGCGCTTTGACTTCTTCGGCGTAACGAACGACGTCGACCAGGTTGGTGCTGCCGGCTTTCGCCATGGCGCCGAGGGATTTTTCCAGGATCGTGGTCAGGCCGCCGGCTTTGTTGCCGGGGGAGGGGTTGGCGTTCATCTCGGCCCCTTCCTGGCGCGTGTAGTCTTCCCACCAACGCATCAGGCCCACAAGTTTTTCACCGACTTCCCGGGATATCGCTCGGCGCGTCAGCAGATGTTCGGCGCCGTAGGTTTCCGGTGTTTCCGACAGGATGACGGTGCCGCCGTGGCGGACGAGCAGGTCGCTGGCGGCACCCAGCGCCGGGTTGGCCGATACGCCGGAGTAACCATCTGAGCCGCCGCATTGCAGTGCGACCGTCAGTTCGGCGGCCGGGACGGTGACGCGGGTGACCTTATTTGATTCAGCCAGGATTTCCTTCACGAACGAGATCCCGGCGGCGACGGTTTTGCGGCTGCCGCCCATGGTTTGGATGTCCATCGCTTGCAGGCGGCCGGCCAGTCGTTGTTCCTCCATCAACCCGCCGATCTGGTTGACCTCGCAGCCGAGGCCCAGGACGATAACGTGCGAAAAATTGGGATGGCGGGCGTAGCCGGCGAGGGTACGGCGGAGCAGCCGCAGCGGCTCGTCCTGGGTCATGCCGCAGCCGGTTTTGTGAGTCAACGCGACGACGCCGTCGACGTTGGGGAAATCGGCCAGCGGATCGTCACCGGTGAACGGGTTGCGGCGGAACATGTCGGCGACCACGCCGGCGACGTGAGCGGAACAATTCACGCTGGTCAGGATGCCGATATAGTTGCGGGTGGCAACTTTTCCGTCCGGGCGGCGGATGCCCTGGAACGTAGCTTGGGTCTCAAAAAAGTCCGTCGGTTTGGCATCGATCCCGTAAGCGTAGTCCTTCGCGAAATCGCCCATTTCGCAGTTATGCACATGCACATGCTGGCCGGGGCCGATGCCGGTCGAGGCAAAGCCGATGATCTGTCCGTAGCGCCGGATGGCCTCGCCGTTGGCGATGGCGCGCACCGCGACCTTGTGGCCGGCGGGAATTCGTTGCGTTGCCAGGACGTTGTCGCCGACCTTGGCGCCGGGGAGGAGGGTGGCGCGGGCGATCACGACGCTGTCTTCGGGGTGCAGACGGATCACGGGTGGCGGTGCCATGGTGGAGTCCTTGGAGTTTTCTTGCAGAGCAGGTCAATGACTCTCCCCGTCATGCCGATGGAGGCCGGCATGACGGGGCGTCGCGCGGTTGGTTAGTTCGCCAGGTCGCCGGCGGCCTTGCGCGTTGCGGTGACAGCTTCGCGGGAGGCCCGTGCCATCAGGCCGGAATCGTTGGCGATGGTGCACAGTTGAAAACCCATCTGCATCATGCGCGCGGCATAGGCGGCGGTGCCGTTATGGATGCCGGCGAACTTGCCATGCTTTTTGCAGGAGGCCAGCAACTTGCCGTAGATCTCCAGGATGATCGGCTCCTCGCGATCGAGGATCGGGATCATGCCGAGAGAGAGGCCCATGTCGGACGGACCGATGTAGATGCCGCTGATGCCGGGGACGCTCAGGATTTCATCGATGTTGTCGATGCCCTGCTGGGTCTCGATCATCGGGATGACCAGGATCTCGGCGTTTGCGGTGGACTGGTAGTTGCTGGCCTCGCCGTACATGGCGGCGCGGATCGGGCCGTTGCTGCGCTTGCCCATCGGCGGATACAGGCACGCGTCGGCGAGCTGCTTGGCTTCGGCCGCGGTGTTGATCATCGGGCAGATGATGCCCATGGCGCCGCCGTCGAGGCACTTGCCGATGATGCCGGGTTCGTTCCAGGGCACGCGGACCAGCGGGGTGACCGGATGCGCCTGCATCGCCTGGAAGCACTGCACCATCGAGTGGTAGTCCTGCACGCCGTGCTGGATGTCGACGGTGACACTGTCCCAGCCGCATTGTGCCATCACCTCGGCGGAAAACCCTGATGGGATCGCGAGCCAAGCGTTGACGCTGGCTTTGCCGGCGTCGATGCGGGCTTTGAGTTTGGTCGGCATTAGAACGTTTCTCCCGAGACTGATGAGAGCGGCAAGCTAGGCGCGGGGTTCAGGAGCGTCAACGCGCGGACGAAGATAAGGTAAGGTAGGGTAAGGGCTGTGCCCCTAACCCGCCAAGGGCACGGCCCCATACGCGTTAAAATAGCGAGCATCCTAAGTGCTAGTGGTGGCCAGGGGTTCGAGCTGCGCGTCAAACGCCTCCGAGTCCCGTTTTTAATATCAGAATACTCTGATATAAAAATAGATTCGATGAAACGTCTTGACCGTCTGCACAGCCAGTTGCATCGTCTGCGCCTGGAATTGATGGAGATCACGGTGCGCCTGCTTGCTCTGATTGGCTTGGTGTTGGCGTTGAGCGGATGCGAGGATCCTGTGGCACTCCATGAACGCCAAGTCGCGGCGCAGCGCGCCCAAGATGAAAGCGATGCCTATTGGAAGCGGTTCCACACGCCGCCTGTAGCGTCAACGGATAATACATGCGGCTTTTGCGATTATGTCGCCAATAAGCCGCCCTATCATGGCGCATCTCGGTGGACGGTTGGATGCGCGGACCCAGAAACATTGATGCTGGTAAAAAGCGAGATGGGAGGTCGCCCAGCCAGGGTTGAAACCCACGCGCGCCTTGCGCAGATTCGGTGCTCGCTCATTCCGCAAAGCACGGTGATAAAAATCCACCATGACGGCAAATATGTTGGTCAGTCTGGTGCGGTTGATGGGCCTGAAATAGCCTATGTGGCAGTTGGCGAAGGCCGGGAAATGGGAACCTTTTTCGTGATTGAGTCCGAACTCGTTCGCGTCAGGTAGCCGGAACCACCATCGTCAGCTGCAGAAACGATAGACGCTATTCGGGCTGGTTAGTCCCGTCATCATGGCCTGTGCGCAGGCAGGCCATCCACACCTTGCGCAGTAAGGAAAAGGCGTGGATGGCGGGCGACCGAGCACGCGAGGAAGGGCTTCGCCCGCCATGATGAGAGGCGGATGGGCGCTGCCAGCCCGCCTATTTTAGCGCGTATGGGGCACGGCCCTTGGAACCGGTTTATTTGGTGAGGGCCTAGTTTCACTCGCGCGGACGCAGCACCACACGGCCTTGCTCGCCGCCGGCCACCGCTTGATACGCGGCAACGGCGTCGCGCAGCGGAAACCGCTTGGCGATTTGTGCTGGGCGGTAATCTCCGGATTCGAATCCTGGTCGCAATGACTCCAGGATTTCGGCCGACGCGGTCAGATCGAGCTTCAGGGTATCGATGCCGATCAGGCGGTTTTCGTTGTGATAGAAATCCGCCAGGTTGAAGCTGACTTCCCGGGCGCCGGTCACGCTCATTTCGACTAGCCTGCCACGCGGCGCCAGGCAGTCCAGCGCATGCCGGAACATCACCCCACCGACGCAATCCAGCACCACGTCGGCGCCACGCCCGGCCGTGGCATCCCGTATCGCCGCCGAAATGTCCGCCGCGTCGGCGACCAGCGACAAACCGGTCTCGGTGATGGCGGCCCCCGGCCGTGGTCCCCTGCGATCGGTGCCGATAATCCTGGCGCCGATACGCCTGGCGATCTGCACGGCGGCATTGCCGACACCCCCGCTGGCGGCGATGATCAGCACGGTTTCGCCGGCGCGGAGATCGGCGGCCTCGACGAGTCCTTTCCAGGCGGTAACGAAATTCACGCCGGCCGAGGCGGCCTGATCGAAGTCCAGCACGGACGGTTTCCGCCGGAGGCTGGCGGCGGGGACGACGATGTACTCCGCATGCGATCCGTCCCGGGTGAACCCGGTGTCGCCGCCGGTGCCCCATACCTCGGCACCGATCCAGGCGGCCGGGCCAGCCTGGACCACACCGGAAAAATCCCGCCCGGGTGTCCGCGGCAGCGTTGTCTGTTCCATCGCCCCCGCAACGTTCTTCACGTCGCTCGGGTTGATCGATGCGGCCTCGATCCGGATCAGCGCCTCGCCTTCACCGGCGACCGGGTCGGCTAGGTCCTCGATGGTCAGCGCATCCGGCTTCCCGTGGCGGGTGAATCTGACAGCCTTCATACATCAACTCCCGTGCGTCGCTTGCCGCGGCGATCATTCAGGCGTCTCGGTCGGCGGTGGTGGGTAAGATCGCGGCGAAATCACTGTCCTGTCGGATACGTGAGGAGGAATTTCGCGCGCCGCACCCACCTGGAGGGAGCAGTCGCGATCCACCGTAGCCAACAAGGCGAGGATGAAACCATGTACGCAGCAATCCGCCAGGGCAAGGCGAAACCCGGTATGGCAGAAGAACTGGCTCGCACCATCAAGGAGGGCGCGATTCCGATCATCAGCGATGTCCCGGGATTCAGGGCGTACTATGTGATCTACGCGCCGGACGACACGCTGACGGCGATCAGCATTTTCGATGATTACGCGGGCGCCGCGGAATCCAACAGGCGTGGGCTGGCCTGGATCGAGGCAAACATATCGCCATTGCTTGCTGGCCCGGCGACAGCGGTCGCCGGGCCGGTGATCGTTCACACGCTGGCGTAACGGCTGCCTGACGCGGCCTAGTGAATATAATCTGACGGATAGGGCCGTTAGATATGTCTACTATGTATCGATTTGGTGGACCGTTTCACCCAACGCTTGGAAGGCGAGCGTTGGGATCGGACCACTAGTCTATCCTTCCAGGATAAACGTCACCTCCATGGTGACCCGGTATTCCGCGATCTTTCCGTCGTGGACGCTCGCTTTTTCCTCGAGCACATGCAGGCCGGTGATCCCGCGTAACGTCTTGCTGGCGCGCGCGAGGCCATCCTTGACGGCGGCTTCGAAGCTGACTGATGAAGCCGCGGTGATCTTCGACACGCTTGCTACTGCCATATCTGCCTCCCCTGATGGATTGGCTGCCGTGACGGGCTGCCAATCATCCATTATGCAACCCCGAATGCCGGTTGCCAACGAGGCCCGTAATTACGATTTTGTGTGATGACGTCTTCACGTCTATCGCCAGACGGCTTCCTAATTCCGCCCTTTCCGCGCGATAAACTCCGGAAACGCATCCTCTGCCTTCGCGCCGCGTATCACATGCGCCGTGTAATGCCTTTCCACCGCCCGCGCGCCTCCAGCCGCGCGCCGATCTGCCGCAATAGCAACGATTTTATCCCGCCTACCGCGCCGAGGTGGTTTCCCGCAAACTGCCGAGCATCGCTTGACGCGGCGATCATTCAGAGGACACTACCTTAACCGCACGAGGGGAGAAACACCACAATGAGCGACATCAGCATCCTGGCCACCGGTTTCGGTTTTCCGGAAGGCCCTGTGGTCTGTCCGGATGGCGCTGTCATCCTGACCGAAATCCGCAACAACCAACTGTCCCGGATTGCGCCGGACGGCAAGACCAGCGTGTTCTCGCGCTGCGGCGGCGGACCGAACGGGCTGGCATTCGGACCGGACGGGGCGCTGTACCTGTGCAACAACGGCGGCAGCAAATATGTCGAGGGATACTCGATGGGCATCGCGCCGCACCCGGATTACAAATTCGGCTACATCCAGCGGATCGACCCGAAGACCGGTGAGGCGAAGACGCTGTACACCGAGGTCGATGGTCACAAGCTGTCGGCGCCGAACGACATCGTTTTCGATACGCACGGCGGCTTTTATTTCACCGACCTGGGCAAGCGGTATGCGCGGCACCGCGATCATGGCGGGCTGTATTACGCGATGCCGGATGGCTCGAAAGTGACGGAAATCGCGTACCCGATCCTCAGCCCGAACGGCTGCGGCCTATCGCCCGACGGCAAGACCCTGTACGCCGCCGATACCGAAGGCGCTCGGTTGTGGGCGTTCGACATCGAGGCGCCGGGCGTGCTGCGCAAGCCACCGCCGCATGTTCATCACAGCGGGCGCGTGATCGCCGGGCTGCCGGGGAATGCCCGGTTTGACAGCCTGGCGGTGTTGGCCAACGGGAACATTACGGTGGCGACGCTGAACACGGGGTATATCACGGAGATTTCTCCGGCGGGTGACATCGTCCGAGCGGTAAAGATGCCGGATAGCTATCCGACGAATATCTGCTTCGGCGGGGCGGATATGCGGACGGCGTACATTACGCTGTCCGACACCGGGCGGCTGGGTGTGATGCAGTGGGCGACACCGGGGTTGAAGCTGAATTTTGGCTGACAGGGACTGTGTCGGCGGGTGACTGGGGTCAAACCCCCAACACCGCCGCTGCTTCGCGCACCACGGCCTCCAGCGCCCCGTCCGCAAACGGGGATACCAACCCGGCCGACCGCACCAGATCCTGGAACGGGGCGGAGCCGCCGCGGGCACACAGGGCGACGTAGGCCTCCATCGCCCCGGCGTAGTCGTGGCGTGACCTCGCCCAGAACTGCATCGCGCAGCACTGCGCCAGCGTGTAGTCGATGTAGTAGAACGGCGAGCCGTAGATGTGCGGCTTCGCCTGCCAGCGGCCGCCCTTGTTGAGAAAGTCCAAATCGCCGTAGTCGGTCCACGGCATGTAGATCTTCTCCAGCCGGGCCCACATCGCATGCCGGTCGGCGGCCGAGGCGTCCGGATTGGCGTAAACCTCGTGCTGGAAATGATCGACGCAGACGCCGTACGGCAGGAAGGCCAGCGCGCCGATCAGGTGCATGCGGCGGAAGCGGTCGGCGGCGTCCTCGCCAACCAGTTTGCCGATGCCGGGGTAGGCCAGGAACTCGAGGCCCATGGAGTTGATTTCGGCGGCCTCCATCGTTGGCCACAGGTAGTCCACGCCGGGTTGGTCGCGGCTTTCCCAGTTCTGGAACGCGTGCCCCATCTCGTGCGTGAAAACGCCAATGTCGTGGTGCGTGCCGTTGAAGTTCGCGAAGATGAAGGGGACGCCCTCGGTGGGGAACGAGGTGCAGAAACCGCCGCCGGATTTGCCCGGGCGGTTCTTGAGATCCATGAAGCCGCCTTGACGCATCAGGCGGTAGAATGACGCCAGCCGGGGGTCCATGCCATCGAACATCGCGGCGGCGGCGTCCACCAGCGCGTCATGATCGCCGGCGGGTTTGGGGTTGCCGGCGGGATCGACCAGGGCCTCATCCCAGAAGCGCAGCCGGTCCCAGTGGTTGGCGGTCCGGCGCGCTTCCAACAGGCGGCCGACCAGCGGAACGACGTGCTGGACGACCTGCTGGCGGTAGCGGGCGACCTCATCCGGGCCGTAGTCGACGCGCCGCAGCCGGCGGTAACCGAGTGGGGTGTAGCTGGCAAAGCCCAGCTTCACGGCCATGCCGTGGCGCAGTTTCACCAGTTGATCGAAGATGTCGTCCAATGCGGTGGCGTTGGCCGCGAAGAATGCCCAGCGAACGCGTTCGGCGGTGTGGCGGATGTCGCGGTCCGGGTCTTCGGCGTACGGCCCAAGGCCGGCCAGGTTCACCGTCTTGCCGTCGATCTCCAGTTTCGCGGACGCGAGCAGCTCGGTGTAGCGGGCTTCGATCCGCGCTTCTTCCTCCAAATCGGGCTTGATGGCGGGATCGAAGGTGGTGATGTCGGTTTCCCACAGGCGCATGGCGTGCTCGCCGGCCAGGGCGGCGACGGCGGGACGGTCCGGATCGGCGAGCAGGCGGCGTTTCAGCGTGATTTCCAGATCGGCGGCCTCGGGCGACAGGGCGTCGGCGTAATCGCGGTCCGCCTTGGCCGTGGCGTCGGTGGTGTCCTGGGCGAACCGCAGGTGAACCAGCGCTGACCAGGTGTCGTAATGGCGGCGCAGGCTGTCCCACTCGGCCAGCGCGATCGCGCGGTCGCCACGGTCCAGGGCGGCTCCGATCACGGCATACGCTCGGGTCAGGCCGTCCCGGGTCGGTTTTGGTTCGGCGATACGATCGAATTGGGGCGCATCAGTCACCGGCCGTCTCCGGCTCGACCTTCGCCAAAGTCCCGGCCGCCCCCTTGGTGCGGGTGAACACCAACTGCTGGTCGTGGAATGCGGCGACCGAGGGGCGGTGCGCGATCGACACCAACGTGACGTTCGGCAGACGCCTCTTCAGCACGGCATACAGGTCGGTCTCGGCATCGGGATCGAGGCTGGCGGTGGCCTCGTCGAGGAAGATCCACTCGGGTTTCGCCAATAAGGCGCGGGCCAGGGCGACGCGTTGCTGCTCGCCGCCGGACAGGCGTTGCGGCCAGTTGTCGTCGCTGTCCAGGCGCTGGATCAGTTGCGGCAGGCCGGCGTCGGTCAGGGCCTGGTCGATCTCAGCCTGTGTAAAGGCGTCCACCGCGTTCGGGTAAGTGATCACATGCCGAAGGGTACCGAGCGGGATATAGGGGCGCTGTGGCAGGAAGAACGAGTGCGGCGGGATTTGCACCTGTCCGTGACCGAACGGCCAGATGCCGGCCAGCACGCGGAACAAGGTGGATTTGCCGGAGCCGGTTCGGCCAGTGATAACGACCGAGTGGCCGGGCGTGAACGCGAGGTCGGCGCCGTCCAGCAGCTTGGTGCCATCCGGCAGGCTCATGGTCACGTCGGTCAGGCGCACGGAGGTATCGGGGGCGCTGCTGGTGGTGAAGCCGCCCTTGGATTCCGCCCGCGCCTTGACGATCGCCCGGTCGAATGTCGCCAGACGCTCGACGATGGCGAGCCATCGCGCCAGATCGGCGTAGGAGTCGACGAACCATGACAGGGAGCTTTGTACCTGCCCGAAGGCGCCCACGGTCTGCATCAATCCGCCCAGTTGCATGGAGCCTGAGAAGTAGCGCGGTGCGGCGACGACAATGGGAAAAATGATGGCGACCTGGCTGTACCCGACGACCAGCGAATTCAGCAGCTTCGTCCGGCGCATGATCTGGCGCCAGTTGCCGATGACCGCGGTGAAGCGGTCGCGCAGGGTGACGCCTTCCTCCTGCTCGCCGCGATACAGGGCGATGCTTTCCATGTTTTCACGGATGCGGACCAGGGCGTAGCGGAAATCCGCCTCGACCTGCTGCTGCTTGAAGTTCAGCAAGGCCAGCGGGCGGCCGACCAGATGGGTCAGCCATGTGCCGACCGCGGCATACGCCAGGGCGACCCAGACCATATAGCCGGGGATCGGGATGCCGAAGGCCTCGATGGCGCCGGACAAGCCCCAGAGGATCACCACGAAACTGCCTAGCGACACGATGTTGGACAGCAGATCGAGGCTGAGGGCCAGGCCGGTTTTGGCAAAGTCTCGCAGATCCTCGGCGATGCGCTGGTCGGGGTTGTCGGTGCCGAAGCCGGCGGCGGCGCTGGTCAGGCTGATGTTGTAATAGGCGCGGTCGGCCAGCCACTCGGCCAGGAACTGACAGGTTAGCCAGTTGCGCCAGCGGATTTGCAGCAACTGGTTCAGGTAGACCGAGTAAACGCCGAGGACGATGTGGACGGCGGCCAGTTCGCAGAAACCTGGCATCGGGCCGCTGGGGGTGTTGCGGTAGAGGAAAATCAGCTCCAGGAATGCTGTCAGGTCCTTGTCCTGCAGGGAGTTGTAGAATTCCCGGCGCCAGAAACTGAACACGACACTCAGGCCGACGATCGTCAGGTTCATCGCGACGACCGACAGCAGCAGGCCGCGCGCCGACCATTTCTCCTCCGACGTCATGAAGTAGGGACGGGTCAGCCGCCAAGCGTCTTTCAGGAAGGTGCCGATACCAAGCATGGAC
>Ga0209698_10005245_pt1 | contig 14075 bp, 8 predicted proteins | sample LitLauG_LLR_2012_FD_187203 | JGI IMG/M metagenome (GOLD analysis project Ga0209698, IMG submission 187203) | Freshwater sediment microbial communities from Pennsylvania, USA - Little Laurel Run_MetaG_LLR_2012 (SPAdes) (version 2) | ecosystem: Environmental > Aquatic > Freshwater > Creek >... | reverse complement strand
ATATCGGCGGCGGCCTCGGGTTCGCGCAGATGATCGAGCATCATCGCCGCAGACCAGATTTGGCCGATGGGGTTCGCGATCCCCTGTCCCGCAATATCGGGCGCCGAGCCGTGGACGGGCTCGAACAAAGAGGGAAAATCGCCAGCCGGGTTGATGTTGCCTGAGGGCGCGATACCGATGGTTCCCGTGCAGGCGGGGCCGAGATCGGAGAGGATGTCGCCAAACAGATTTGACGCCACGACCACGTCGAACCAATCGGGATGCAGCACGAAATGGGCGGTCAGAATATCGATGTGATATTTGTCCCATTTGACGTCCGGGTAAGACGGCGCCATCGCCTCCACGCGTTCGTCCCAATAGGGCATGGTGATCGAAATGCCATTGGACTTGGTTGCGGACGTGAGATGTTTCTTGGGCCGGCTCTGCGCCAGATCGAAAGCATATTTCAGCACGCGGTCGACGCCGATGCGCGTCATCACGGTTTCCTGCACCACGAATTCGCGCGGCGTATCGGCGAACATGCGTCCGCCGATGGAGGAATATTCGCCCTCGGTGTTTTCGCGCACGACGAAGAAATCGATGTCGCCGGGCTTGCGGTTGGCGAGCGGCGAGGGGACGCCGGGCATCAACCGGACCGGGCGCAGGTTGACATATTGGTCGAACTCGCGGCGAAACAGCAGCAGCGAACCCCACAGCGAGACGTGATCGGGAATTTTCTGCGGCCAGCCGACCGCGCCGAAAAAGATCGCATCATGGCCGCCGATCTTCGCCTTCCAGTCCTCTGGCAGCATGCGGCCATGTTTGGCGTAATAATCGTAGGAGGCGAAATCGAACTCGTCGAGCTTGAGGTCGAAGCCGTGGCGTTTGGCGACCGCCTCCAGCGCGGCGCAGCCTTCGGGCATCACCTCCTTGCCGATGCCGTCGCCTGCGATCACGGCGAGCCTGTAGCTGCGATGGTTCTTCAGATCGGTCATGTTTCCTCCGGCTAGAGTTTGGTTACGGTATAATGCTGCTGGAGCGCGGCGACCACAGCCTCGCTGTGGGCGGCGTCGCGCGCCTCGAACATCACTTCCAGCCGCGCCGACTGGATGCTGGGCGAGGTGAACAGCCGATGATGCGACACCTCGATGATGTTGGCCCCCGCCGCGCCGATGCGGCTGGAGATTTCGCCCAATACGCCGGGCCGGTCGGGAATGTCGAACACAAGCCGCATCATGCGCCCGTCGCGGATCATTACGCGTTGCAGCACGCTCGCCAATGCGCGGCTGTCGATATTGGCGCCGCAGACGGCTAAGCCGACGCGCCGGCCGCGAAATAAATCGGGATGCGCGAGCAAAGCGGCGACGCCGGCGGCGCCCGCGCCCTCGGCGACGAGCTTGGCCTCCTCGGCCAGAAACGCGATGGCGTTTTCGATCGCGTGTTCGGGCACGGTGAGAACCGCGCGGGCGTGCTGGCGCAGAATTTCCAAGGGGCGGCGGCCCACGTCGCGCACAGCGATGCCCTCGGCGATGGTGGGGCCGCCGACCTGCACCGGCTGGCCCGCCAGTTCCTGCGCCATGGCGGCGAAGGTCTCGACCTCGACGCCGAACGTGTCGATGGGACGGCCTGCGCCCAGCGCCGCAATCGCGCAGCCCGCCGCGAGGCCGCCGCCGCCGACCGGGACAACAAGCGTGTCGAGATCGGGGACGTCTTCGATCAGTTCAAGACCGAGCGTGCCCTGTCCGGCGATCACGGCGTCGTCGTCGTAGGGGTGGATGAAGATCAGGCCCTCTTGTTGCGCCAATGCGCGCGCGTGCGCGGCGGCGTCGGCCAGCGCTTCGCCGTGCAACACGACCTCGGCGCCCCAGCGGGCGGTGCGGGTGACCTTGGTTGAAGGCGTGAACGCCGGCATGACGATCACCGCGCGCATGTTGAGCAGCGAGGCGTGGCGCGCTACCGCCTGCGCGTGATTGCCCGCCGACATGGCGACGACGCCGCGCGCCCGCTCCTCGGCGCTGAGCAGCGCGAGACGATTGGCGGCGCCGCGCTCCTTGAAGGCGCCGGTCGCCTGAAGCGTGTCGAGTTTCAGCCAGACGTCGCCGTCGATCAGCTTGCTGAGTTCGCCGCTGCGGATGACGGGGGTTCGCGCCACCTTGCCGAGGAGGCGGTGGGCGGCGTCCCTGACGTCGTCGAAGCCGATCATGGTTCCTCCCCGGCGAACGCCGTACGGGCCGTGTATAGCGCGGCTATCGCACGGGTCGATAGGACGCCCGGAAAGTCGGCGGGGCGACGGCGACCAACATTTGAGGGGCGCCGCGTCGGCGACCCCTCGCCCCGACCCTCGCCCATAAGGGGGGAGGGAGGACGGCGACCGCCGATCCCGGTCCCGTGAAATGCGCCTCGCTTCGCCGCGCCGCAGGGTCTAGGATGAGCTTTGCTGGCGAAATGAGGCCGACGGACCTCGCTCCGTTCCAGAAAGCTCTGCATGGCGCCTATCCGACCTTTGTCCCGCGACGCGGCGCGCAAGCGCGGCGCCGGCCACGTCGTTCCCGCCCGCTTCTCGATCGTCGCCATCGGCGCCTCCGCGGGGGGGCTGGGCGCCTGCATGAAGCTGCTCGCGGCGCTTCCGCCGGGCATGGGCATGGCGTTTCTCGTCGTGCTGCATCTGGAGCCCAATCACGAAAGCCTGCTGGCGGAATTGCTGGGCGCGCATACGACGATGGCGGTCGTGCAGGCGAGCGAGGGCATGCCGCTCGAAGCCAACCGCGTCCATGTCATCCCGCCCGGCGCCTTTCTCTCGGTCGATGCCGAGGGCGTTCTGCGGCTATCGAAGCCGCCGGCGCAAAGAGGCGTGCGGCTGCCCTTCGATTTCCTGCTGGCCGCGCTCGCGGCGGGTTTCCAGGCGCGCGTGGTGTGCGTGGTGCTTTCCGGCGCCGGGTCCGACGGCAGTATCGGGTTGCGCGCGGTGAAGGCGAAAGGCGGCCTCGTGCTCGTGCAGCGGTCCGACGAGGCGGATTACGACGGCATGCCTTCGAGCGCCATGGCGACGGGGGACGTCGATGAGGTGCTTTCGGCGGCGCAGATCGCGGCGCGGCTGGTCGAGCGCAAGAACGGCGCGGCGGCGGGCTCGCCGGGCGCGGACGGCCCCGGCCTCGCCGACATCGTCGCCTATCTGCGCGAGAAGACCGCGCATGACTTCACGCTCTACAAGCGCGGCACGCTGGAGCGCCATGTCGCGCGCCGCATGGCCCGCGCCTCCATCGCGTCGGCGGCCTCCTATCTGGCCTGGCTTCGGCTCGACGAGGGCGAACTCAACGCGCTGTCGCGCGAGATGCTGATCAATGTGACAGCATTCTTTCGCGACGCCGCGGTGTTCGACTTTCTGGCCAGGAACGTCGTCCCCGGAGTGGTGCGCAATCATCCCCCTGAACGGGCGTTGCGCATCTGGAGCGCGGGGTGCAGCACGGGCGAGGAAGCCTATTCGCTCGCCATGCTGTTTTGCGAAGAGATCGAGGCGCAGAAGCGCGACATCAAGCTTCAGGTCTTCGCCAGCGACGTCGGTGTCGACGCGGTCGCCGCCGCACGCGAAGGTCTTTATGCGGCCTCGACGCAGACCGACATTTCGAGTGAACGGCTCAAACGGTTTTTCGTGCGGGAAGATAACGGCATTCGCGTCTCGCCGGAATTGCGCGCGCAAATCGTGTTCACTGTGCATGATGTTTTGTCGGACCCGCCCTTCGCCAAGCTCGACGTCATCGCCTGCCGCAATCTGCTGATCTATCTGCTGCCGGAGGCGCAGGCGCGGGTGGCGTCGCTGTTCCATTTCGCGCTGAACCCCGGCGGGCTGCTGCTGCTGGGCAATTCGGAGACGATTGCGGCGGATGACGACAAGTTCGCACGCGTCGCCAGGACGGAGCGTCTCTATAGGCGCGTCGGCGTCGATCGGGCGCGACCGGTCATGCTGCCCTCGCGCATCGGCGAAGGCGCGTTGCAGCTTGCGCGGCGCGCGAACGCGCCGGCTGGGTTGCGCACGAGCGTGCTGGCCGAGCATTGCCGCGCCTCCGTGTTGGCGCATTACGCGCCCCCGGCGATGCTGATCGACGCCAAGGGGCAATGCCTGTTCGTGCAGGGCGCGACGGATCGCTATCTCAAGGTCGCCGCCGGCCGGCCCTCGAACGACGCTGTCGGCATGGCGCGCGAGGGCGTGTCGACGAAATTGCGCTCGACCATCGAGATGGCTCTGCGCTCCAAGGCGCGCGCCGTCTCCGCCGTGGGGTGGGTGAAGGGCGAAGCCGGCGCGAGCGCGTTCAGGATCGTGGTCGAACCGGCGCCCAACGGCGTCGACGATATGTATCTTGTCTGTTTCGTCGAACAGCCGGCCGCCGTCGCCCGGACCCCCCGGCCGGTCTCGCCCGCCGAAGCCTCGCAGGTCGCCGAACTGCAAAGCGATTTCGACGCGACCCGCGCCGAACTCCAGACCGTCGTGCGCGATCTGGAGGCGCGCAGCGTGCAACAGCTCGCGATCAACGACGAAGCCAACAATGCGAACGAGGAGTTTCAGACCCGCAATGAAGAGCTGATGGCCTCCAAGGAGGAGCTGCAATCGCTCAACGAGGAGTTGAACGCGCTCAACTCTCAGCTTCAGGAGACGCTGGAGCGACAGCGCATGCTGGCCGACGATTTGCAGAACGTGCTTTACAGCACCAATGTCGCGACGATCTTTCTCGACGCCGACTTCAACATTCGCTTCTTCACGCCCGCGACCAAGGTGCTGTTCAACGTCATCGCCAGCGACGTCGGAAGGCCGCTGACCGACCTCAAATCCTCCCTTCCCGACGGCGATCTCCTCGCCGACGCAAAATATGTGCTCGACATGCAGACCGCGCTCGAAAGCGAGGTTTGCGGCCCCAACGACGCCTGGTTCATCCGCCGGATCCAGCCCTACAAGACGCGGGACAACACGACGGCGGGCGTCGTCATCACCTTCGCCGACGTCACCGAACGCCGCCAGACCGCGCAGGCGCTCGGCGCCGCCAAGCGTCTGGCCGAACAGGCGAGCGTCGCCAAATCCCGCTTTCTCGCAGCGGCGAGCCACGACCTGCGCCAGCCTTTGCAGACGTTGTCGCTCATTCAAGGGCTGCTCTCCGTCAAGGTGACCGGCGAGAAGGAAGCCAAGCTGATCATGCGGTTCGACGACGCGCTGGGCGCGATGACCAACATGCTCAACACGCTGCTCGACATCAACCAGATCGAGGTGGGCGCCGTCAAAGTGGCGGCGGTCGATTTTCCCGTCGGCGATCTTCTCGACCGGATGCGCGCCGAATTGGAACAGCACGCGCAATCGCAGGGGTTGAAGCTGATCGTCATGCCGTGCCGGCTTTCGATCCGCACCGATCCGCCGCTGCTGGAGCAGATGCTGCGCAATCTTCTTTCCAACGCCCTCAAATATACGCCGCGCGGACGCGTGCTGCTGGGCTGTCGCCGCCGGGCGACAAAATTGCGCATCGAAATTTGGGATACGGGGCTCGGCATCCCGGCCTCCGAACTCGAAGCGATCTTCGAGGACTATCACCAGATCGACAATCCGGCGCGCGAACGCAGCCGGGGCCTGGGTCTGGGCCTGTCGATCGTCAAGAGCCTCGGCGATTTGCTGGGCCTTCCGGTTCGGGTGCGCTCGCGGCCCGACAAGGGGTCGGTGTTCTCCATCGATGTTCCGTTGTCGCTGGGCGCGCCGGACGTGCGCGCGCCGCCGATATTGGCGCCGCCTTTTGTCGCGCCGGTGCAGGCTGCGACCATTCTGGTTGTCGAGGACGATCCCGAAGTTCGCGAATATCTGGGGCTGTTTCTCACCGAGACCGGCTATCGCGTCGAGACGGCGATGGACGGGCCGAGCGCGCTGGCGCTGCTGGCGACGACGAAACGGCGACCGGATTTGATTCTGGCTGACTACAATCTGCCCAACGGCCTCACAGGCGTCGAACTGGCGCAGCGCATCCGGCGCGATCTCGACCTGCCGGTTCCGTTCGTAATCCTGACCGGCGATATTTCAACCGAGACGCTACGCGAGATCGCGCGGGCCGACGGCGTGCAGTTCAGCAAGCCGGCCAGACTGGGACCGTTGCGACAGGCGATAGCCAAGTTGTTGTCTGCGTCGCCCGCGCTTCGCAACGTCGAGGCGGCGCCGGCCTTGCGCAAGACCAAGGTGTTCGTGGTTGACGACGACGACCAGATTCGCGGCGCGGTCGCCGCCGTGCTGGAAGATGTCGGACGCATCGTGGAGACCTTCGCCAGTTGCGAAGCGTTTCTGGAGGCGTATCGCGAAGAGCCCGACGCCTGCCTGCTGCTCGACGCCTATCTGCCCGGCATGTCCGGTCTCGAACTGCTGGAGCGGCTTCGCGCCGAGGGTAAGCGGCTGCCGACGATCATGATGACGGGCGAGAGCGACGTCGGCATCGCGGTGGAGGCGATGAAGGCGGGCGCGGTCGATTTCATCGCCAAGCCCGTGAGCCGCGAGGAACTGATCGCGAGCCTGAACCGGGCCGGGGACATTTCGCGCGACGCCTCCAAACAGGACGAGTGGCGCGCCGCCGCCGTGTTGAGTCTCGCGGGGCTGACAGCGCGTCAGGTTCAGGTGATGGAGCGGGTGCTGGCGGGCCAGCCCAGCAAGAACATCGCAGCGGATCTGGGCATCAGCCAGCGAACGGTCGAGAACCACCGCATGCAGATCATGAAGCGCACAGGCGCCCGTTCGCTGCCGGGGCTCGCCCGCATGGCGCTCGCGGCGGGTAAGCCGGAGACTGCCTGAGCGCGCCGGCTATTTCGCCCCGTTGCGCACGCTCAGCGCATTGAGCGTGACGAGCAGCGATGAGCCGGACATCGCAAGCGCGGCGATCAGCGGCGTCAGATGACCGAACGCGGCCAGCGGCAGCGCGAACAGATTGTAAACAAGGGCCAGCGCCAGATTCTGCCGCATGGCGGTGCGGGCGCGACGGCTGGCCGCCAGCGCCGAAGCCACCGGCGCCAGCCGGTCGCCCAGAAACACCGCGTCGGCGACGTTCTGAGCCAGATCGGCGGCGCTGGCGGGCGAGATCGAGGCCAGCGCCGCCGCCAGCGCCGGGGCGTCGTTGATTCCGTCGCCGACCATCAGCACTTTGGCGCCCCGCGCCGCGAGTTCGTCCAACCGTGCGACTTTCTCGGCGGGCTTCAGGCCGCCGCGCCACCGCGCGACGCCGAGCGTCTGCGCGACCTCCGCCACCGCCTTCTCGCCGTCGCCCGAAAGAATCTCGATGGCAAAGCCGCGTTGGCGAAGGTGGTTGACCACCTCGACGGCGTCCGGCCGCAGAACCTGCTTCATGGGGAACATCGCCGTGCGTTCGCCCCAGCGAAAGGCGACCCGCGACAGGCCCGGCTCGGAAACGTCCGATGCGAGGCCGCAGAAATCGAGGGAACCGAGCCGAGCTTCGACGCCGTCAACCATGGCGACGACGCCCTGTCCCGGCGTCTCTTTGGCGCGCGGATAGGGGGCGGCGTCGCGAGCAGCCAGCGAGCGGGCCAGCGGATGACGGCTCGAAAGAGCGAGGCGCGAGGCGACGGCCAACAGGTCCGGCGGGGCGTCGCCTTGCAACGCGGGCTCGGGCAGCGTCAGCGTGCCGGTCTTGTCGAAAACCACGGTGTCGATCACGGCGAAGCGCTCAATGGCGTCGCCCCGGTTCAGCAACACGCCAAGGCGGAACAGGGCGCCCGCCACCACCACCTGAACCGCCGGAACCGCCAGCGCCACCGCACAGGGACAGGTCACGATCAGCACCGAGATCGCAACAACCAGGGCGTCATGGACGCCGGCGCCCGCGATCAACCAACCAAGCGCCGAGCCCAGCGCCGCCAGATGAACGACCGGCGCATAGAAGCGCGAGACGCGGTCGGCGAGTTGCACATAGCGCGATTTCGCCGCCGTCGCCTTTTCGAGCAGGCGCTCGATTTCGTCGAGCAGCGTCCCCGCGCCAGCCGCAGCGACCTCGACTTCCAGCGCGCTCGAGAGGTTCATCGCGCCTGCGTAAACAATTGCCCCCGGCCCAACCTCGCGTCCGTGAGTCTCTCCGGTGATGAGGCTGTCGTCGAGCGTCGATAGGCCCACCCGCACGCGCCCGTCGGCGGGCAGGCGGTCGCCGGGGCGCACATAGATGCGCTCGCCCGGCCACAGGGCGGTCGCGGCGACGTCGAGCAACGTCCCGTCGGCCTCGATGCGGGTCGCCTGTGTGGCGCGCAGGCTGGCGAGGTTGGCCGCGACGCCGCGCGTCTTGCGCCGCATCGCCGCCTCCAGCGTGCGGCCCAGCAGCAGGAAGAACATCAGCATCAGCGCGCTGTCGAAATAGGCGTGCGCGCCGCCATGCGCGGTCTCGAACAGCGAGAGGCCGAGCGCCAGCACGAGACCGAGCGAGATCGGCACGTCCATGTTGACGGAGCGGGCCTTGAGCGCCCTCCACGCGCTCTGGAAGAACGGCCGCCCTGCGTAGGCCGAGGCGGGAAGCGCGATGAGCGCCGAGAGCCAGTGGAACAGATCGCGCGTCGCCGCGTCCGTCCGCCCGCCGGCGCCCGCCCAGATCGACACCGACAGCAGCATCACGTTCATCGCCGCGAAACCCGCCACGGCGAGGCAGCGCAGCAGGAATTTCATCTCGGCGGTTTCGGCGCGCTCGGCGGCGCCGATCTCGAACGGGCGGGCGCGGTAACCGAGCGCCTCAAGCGTCGGCTCGATTTGTTTGGCGTCGAAATCCTCGCCGCGCCAGCTTACGCGCAGGCGGCGGCTGGCGAAGTTCACCCGCGCCGACGGGGCGCCGGGCATGGCGACGACGGCGCGCTCGATCTTGCCGATGCAGCCGGCGCAGTTGACGCCCTGCACGGCGAAATCGAGGCTGTGTTCTTTGGGCTGCGCCGGGGCGTCGGCGCGCTCCAGCGCGAGGGTCATTTGACGGCGATCCTGTTCTTTGATTGGAACAGCGTCTTTCCGTCGCTTTTGGCTTGCAGCGAAAGGTCCCACACGCCCCCGGCAGGCGGAGAAGCGCCCGCGTAAACGCCCGGCGCGGTCTCTTTCAGCGCGAATTTGCGGTCGCGGCTCATGTCGGCGGGCGCGGCGAAGGCGCCGGATACGGCGAGGCCGGTGACGGGCTGGCCCTGCGCGTCGCGGAAGGTCGCGCTTAGCGCGCCCGCGAGCGTCACATCGACCGTCCAGCGCCGTTGCGTCTGCGCGTCGGCGGCGGCGAAGTCGGCGTCATAGGCGAGACCCTTTTCGAAGGGATGATCGACGACCTCGCCGCGAAAGGTCGAGATCGCGTCATAGATCATCAGCGCGTTGACGCCGCCGACGACGCCGAAGAAGGCGAACAGGATCAGCAACACCTTGGCGCCGGTGAGCGGCGCGCCTTGGTTGGGTATCGAAACATCGGACATAGCGACCCCGTCAGGGTTGGGAGCGAAAGAAATCCTGGGCGTTGGCGATCACGCGGTCGTCGGGGCCGATCAGCGAGAACGTCACCGGCGTCGTGGCCTCGGCGGGCGGATGTTGCGAGATCAGCAGCACGCGGATTTCGCGGGTCTGGTCGGGGCCGACGACGACCGCGGCGGATTTGTCCTCGCCGACGATCTCCAGCTTCAGATCGGGCAGGCCGCCGACCTCCAGCCGGAAACGCTTGTCGCGCGCCGCCTTGTTGGCGACGCGCAGCTCGAAGCCGTTGCGGATCGAGCCGTCCGCCGTGCGCACGAACAGCGGGTTGCGGTCGTGGATCGCCGCCAGCGAGACGGAGGTGCGCGAGGTCAGGCCGTAGAGCATCACCGATCCAACCAGCGTGATAACGCCGGCGTAGAGCAGCGTGCGGGGGCGGATCAACCGATAGACGGGCGGCAGGCCCTCGGCGTGGCGCTTGATGTTGATGTCGGTGTTGTAGGCGATCAGCCGCGTCGGGCGGCCGATGCGCTGCATCACGTTATCGCAGGCGTCGATGCACAGGCCGCACTGGATGCAGCCCAGATTGGCGCCGCCGCGAATATCGACGCCGGTGGGGCAGACCTCGACGCAGTAGTTGCAGTCGATGCAATCGCCCGCCTGCTCGCCGTGCTCATGCGCCGCCGCGCCCTTTTTCAGCGACATGCGCGGCTCGCCGCGATCCCACTGATAGGCGACGTTGAGGGCATGCTCGTCCGTCAGCGCCGCCTGAATGCGCGGCCACGGGCACATATAAAGGCACACCTGCTCGCGCATGTGGCCGGCGAAGACGTAAGTTGTGAAGGTCAGCACGCCGATGGAGGCGTAGGCGACGAAGGGAGCCTTGCCCGTGGCCAGACTGACGACCAGCGAGGGCGCGTCGGCGAAATAGAGCACCCAGGCGCCGCCGGTCCACCAGGCTATGAACAACCAGATCGCATGTTTGGCGATCTTGCCCCGCCACCAAAGCAGGTTGCGAGGTTCGGCGTCCTTCATCATGCGCTCGCGCCGGTCGCCTTCGACGAAACGCTCGACGGCGAAGAACAGGTCCGTCCACACTGTCTGCGGGCACAGATAGCCGCACCAGATGCGTCCCGCCAATGCATTCATCAGGAATAGCGTGAGCGCGGCGAGGATCAGCAGGCCGGTGAAGTAGTAGACCTCCTGCGGCCAAAGCTCGATCCAGAAGAAATAGAACCGCCGATGCGCGAGATCGACCAACACCGCCTGACCGGGTTCATTGGGGCCGCGATCCCAGCGCAGGAACGGCGTGATGTAATAGACGCCGAGCGTGACGATCAGCAGCGCCCATTTGACCTGACGGTAGAAGCCATCGACGTGACGCGGATAGACCTTCTTCGCCGCCGCATAGAGCGGGTCGTCGAGAGCCGTGTCTGTCATTGCCCGCCGCCCAGACTATGCACGAATACGGTGACGGCCTTGATCTCCTCCGGGCTGAGCTTCGCGCCCCACGCCGGCATCTGGCCGCCGCCGCCGACCTCGATGCGATGTTCGATGTCCTGGAGTGCAGAGCCGTAGAGCCAGACCCTGGTTGTGAGATTGGGCGCGCCCATCTCCTTGTTGCCTTTGCCCTGCTCGCCGTGACAGGCCGCGCAATTGTCAGCGAAGACCTGTTTGCCCAGCGCCAGATCGGCGCCGGCTTCGGGCGAGAGGCCGGAGAGCGTGCGCACATAGTTGGCGGTGGCGACGATTTCGCTGGGCTTGAGGATGCCGTCGCGGCCGAACGAGGGCATCAGGCTCGAGTGGGTGTCGGAATCGGCGTCCCAACGGGCGCCGTGGGTGATGGTGGTTTGGATCTCGTCCAGCGTGCCGCCCCACAACCAGCGGTCGGCGTTCAGGTTGGGATAACCTTTCGCGCCCTGACCGCCCGAGCCGTGACACGGCGCGCAATTGTTGGCGAAGATCGCCGAGCCTTGGGCGCGTGCGATGGCGAACAGGTCCGGCGTCTTCTCGATGTCGGAAAGCGAGGCCGCCTGAAGCTTGTCGGTCGAGGGCGCGCGCAAAGCCTTCAGATCGCCAAGCTGCTGCACCACCGCTGCGCGCGAATGCCAGCCGAGCAGTCCTTGCGTGCCGCCCGACAGGGTGGGCCAGGCGGGGTACAGCGCCCAGTAGCCGAACGCCCAAACGATGCAGGCGTAGAAGGTGTAGAGCCACCAGCGCGGCAGCGGCGTGTTAAGTTCGCGGATGCCGTCCCATTCGTGGCCAGTCGTGGTCTTGCCGGTTTTCTTGTCAAAATGGGCGCGATCGCCATCGGCCATGATCAATCATCCTTCAGGGGAATGAGCGCGGCTTCGTCGTAGAAACGCTTGCGGGAGGGCCAAAGCGCGTAAGCGACGGCGACGAAGAAGATGGCGGCGAAATAGGCCGAGCCCCAGCTCGCCGCGAACCACTGCCATTTCTCGTAGTCTGACATGGGGGAAGCCTCAGCGGATGTTGGCGGCGTCGTCGTAGAGCTTGAAGTCAACGTGCGTGCCGAGTTGTTGCAGGTAGGCGATCAGCGCATCGGCCTCGGTGATCGCAGGCTGGCCAGTAAGGTCGCGCACGATGACTTTGGAATAACGCTTGCTCAAGCTCTCGCCGCCCTTGCCGCCTGCTTGCGCCTTCAGGTCGTCGTCGGCGCGGTCGAGCATGTCCTGGGTGTAGGGCACGCCGACGACGGAGAGCGCGGCCATGTTGTCTCGGATATGTTTGGCGTCCAGCGGCGTCGATAGGAAGCCATACCCCGGCATGATCGAAGCCGGCACGATCGAGCGCGGATCGCTGAGATGCGACTTGTGCCAGTCGTCGGAATATTTGCCGCCGACCCGCGCAAGGTCAGGACCGTTGCGTTTCGAGCCCCACTGGAACGGATGGTCATACATGCTCTCGGCGGCGAGCGAGTAATGGCCGTAGCGTTCGACCTCGTCGCGCAGCGGGCGGATCATCTGGGAATGGCAATTGTAACAGCCTTCGCGGACATAGATGTTGAAGCCCGCCAGCTCCAGCGGCGTGTAGGGTCGAACCCCCTTCACCGCCTCGATGGTGTTCTTGAGATAAAACAGCGGCACGATCTCGACGAGGCCGCCGATGGCGACGGCGACGAGAATTCCCATCAGCAGGACAATCGAGTTGGTCTCGAACATCTTGTGGCCGGCGAGAGGCCCGGAGGGGGAGGCGCTCATGGCGTCTTACTCCGCTGGCGCAAGTTGGGGGGCGGCGACAACCTCCATCGCAGGTGAGGCGAGGGTCTTATAGATGTTGAAGATCATGATGAGCATGCCGACGACGAACAGGCCCCCGCCCAGAGCGCGGATCACATACATCGGGTGCATCGCCTGCGTGGTCTCGACGAAGGAATATTCGAGATAGCCCTGGTCGGTGTAGGCGCGCCACATCAGGCCCTGCATGATGCCCGCCACCCACATCGCAGTGATGTAGAAGACGATGCCGATGGTGGCGATCCAGAAATGCCAGTCAACCAGCTTGAGCGAGAAAAGCGGTCGGTTGAACACCCAGGGGATCAGGCAATAGAGGGCGCCGAATGAGACGAACGCGACCCAGCCGAGTGCGCCCGAATGGACGTGGCCGATGCCCCAGTCGGTGTAGTGGGAGAGCGAGTTGATCTCCTTGATCGACATCAGCGGCCCCTCGAACGTCGCCATGCCGTAGAAGGCGACGGAGACGACCAGCATCCGCAGCACGGGATCGGTGCGCAGCTTGTCCCAGGCGCCCGAGAGCGTCATCAGGCCGTTGATCATGCCGCCCCACGAGGGCATCCATAGCATGATCGAGAAAGTCATGCCGAGCGTCTGCGCCCAGTCGGGCAGGGCGGTATAGTGGAGGTGATGCGGTCCAGCCCAGATGTAGAGGAAGATCAGCGCCCAGAAGTGGATGATCGACAGCCGGTAGGAATAGACCGGCCGCTCGGCGCGCTTGGGCACGAAATAATACATGATGGCGAGGAATCCGGCGGTGAGGAAGAAGCCGACCGCGTTATGGCCGTACCACCACTGGATCATCGCGTCCTGAACGCCGGACCAGACAGGCACGGACTTCGGGCTGAATACAGAGAGCGGAACCTCGGTGTTGTTACCAATCACCAGCATGGCGATGGTGACGATGAACGCCAGATAGAACCAGTTGGCGACATAGATATGCGGCTCGGTGCGGCGCGCGAGCGTGCCCAGGAACACCAAAAGATAGGTGACCCAGACAATAACCAGCCAGAGGATGGCGTACCATTCGGGCTCGGCGTATTCGTGGCCGCGCGTGACGCCCAGCAGATAGCCGGTGGCGGCGACCACGATGAAGAAATTATAGCCGAGCACCACGAACCACGGCGCCAGATCGCCCGCCAGCCGCGCCCGCGAGGTGCGCTGCACGACATAGAACGAGGTCGCCAGCAGCACGTTGCCGCCGAAGGCGAAGATGACGGCGGAGGTGTGCAGCGGGCGCAGGCGGCCGAAGTTGATGAACGGCAGATCGAGATTGAGTTCGGGCCAAGCCAGCTCCAGCGCGATGTAGAGGCCGGCGAGCATGCCCGCGAGGCCCCAGAACAAAGCGATCAGCGAGGTGAACTTTACGGGGCCGAAATTGTAGTTGGGGCGGCCGTCGATGA
>Ga0209698_10005244_pt1 | contig 14076 bp, 12 predicted proteins | sample LitLauG_LLR_2012_FD_187203 | JGI IMG/M metagenome (GOLD analysis project Ga0209698, IMG submission 187203) | Freshwater sediment microbial communities from Pennsylvania, USA - Little Laurel Run_MetaG_LLR_2012 (SPAdes) (version 2) | ecosystem: Environmental > Aquatic > Freshwater > Creek >... | reverse complement strand
GTTCCTGATTGCCGTAATGGCCAATTCTTCCGGGCGCGGCGCATTGCTGCAGCCAGTTGCAATCGCTTTGATTGCGTTTACGCAACCCTCCAGCGATCCGGTTCTGTGGTGCTTCCGCGGCCGAGAGCATATCTTCATCGATTCTATCGTGACGTTTGTGTGGCGCGTGAGCTTGGCGATCGTCACAGGGACACTGGCGTACTCGGGGGCGCTGTTGCTCCCGATACTGATGGGGTGGCTCGCCGTCAACGTCGGTCGGCTCGTCCTGGAGGGTATCTTCCTGGCGCGGCGCATTCCGGCGGCCGTGCCGGTGCATGCGGATGTTGTTCCGCCTGAAATCCGGCTACCGGCACTGCTGCGGCAGATTATTCCGGTCGGCGGGGCTTTTGTTCTGACGTCCCTGTATCAGCGAGTTGGGGTTTTCATGTTGGACAAGATGTCGAGCAGTGCGGGCGTAGCGGCCTATGGAACCGCCTTTTCCCTGGTGAATGTACCTGGATTCCTTAGCGTGAGCATTGCGGCGGCATTGTTTCCAAGAATGTCACGAGCTACTCAGGAACGGGCAAGTCAGACGGCGAAGAAGACCCTCGATACGGGCCTGATATTGATTGGTACGCTCTATGCCGTCGGAGCAGTGGTCGGTACTGTGTGCGCGCCCTGGGTGCTCGGTAAGCTGCTGCCGCTCCGTCTTCAATCGGCAACGACCGTGGTGCAGGTGCTGCTGCCCGGGCTCTACATTTCCACTCTGAGCGTGTTCCTGAAATACTGCCTGAATGCCCTCGGCCGGAATGTCTTCGACGCCGCGGTATCGGCGATCGGCATTGGGATATTTGCGCTCGTCCTGCTCATGGGAGTGCGGGGGAGGGCGGCCATTGCTGCCGCCATTGCCTGGAACGTGGGCGAACTGGCGATCTTCGTGATGCGCGGCGTTGCCATACACAAGGATGCACGGATTCCGGCGCGTTCCCTGGTTCTGGCCGGCTGCGGCTACCCGGTCGTGTGCCTCCTATGTTACTCGCTCGCGCGGCTGGTATAGGCGCGTGGTGCTGCCGTCGGCTGGTGCTTGTGGAATTGCGCGATCCGGAATCATGGCGGCTGGTTGTCTGGAAATATGAACAATTCCTCAGTCAGTACGAGGCCGATGACCGACCCGGCAGGGTCGATGCCGGGTCATCGGCTGTTGGATTTCCTCCTCCTGATGCTGGTGGTGGTGAGCAGTGACGCGGGTATATTCACCGAAGCAGACGGCATTCTGGTCGCGGCGGCAATCGGCATCCTGCGCCCGGTATTACTTCCGTATCTCGTGTTGCTGGTGGCGGGATTTCAAGATGCCCGTGGCCTTTCAGGGATCTGGTGGTATGGCGGAACCGTTGGCCTGGGGCTCTGGGTGACTCTGACGCGCCTGCCGGCCTTCACCGCTTTCCTGAAGGGTTCGGAGAGAGCATTTCGTGCTCTCGTGGCGCTTGTGGTTGTGACCGTTATTTACAGCGTGCTCAGCTCGTACATTCAGGACAGCCTTGGGATTCACCCCCAGGCGACCACGAGAGAGCCGTACGTTGTCGGCGCTCTGGCGCTGCTGATGAGTCTGATTGGAATGACGTGTTATTTTGCGATGCGTCGGGATGCGGACGCCCCTCATAGGGTCATCATGATCGTGGTGCTGGTGCTGGTTAACGGTCTGATCGTATCGGCTGCCCGCATGGCATTGGGATATGATCATTTCCTTTCCGCTGCCGGGGTGGCGCAGCTGGAGGATGCGCAACTCGTCGAGGATACACCGCTGGGATTCCCACGGCTGACCGGAAGCTACCTGACGCCGATCGGCTTCGCCATGTACATTGCCTACCTGTTGGTGCTGTGGGAGGCCATTACGACCCGACGCGGTGTGTCCGGCTGGTTTGTGATGCTGTACGTCGTCATTGCGATAATGCTGTCGGTCATGTCGCTGTCCAAAGGAATGGCAGCATATTTTCTGGTGACGATTGGAGTGATCCTGGTAGCGCGTCCCCGGTATATCCTGCCGTTTGCACTTGGCGCGTTCGGAGTCTCTCTGTGGGTGATCAATCTGGTGGGCTTGGACGCGGTCTCGGAGGCCTTTCGCTTTGAGCAGGGGACTTCCACCACTTCGTACCGGGCTATTGCCTGGGCGGCAACCATCAGCAAATTCAGCTGGTCGGATTGGCTGTTCGGTACCGGCATTGCCTATTGGCCGACGTTCCTGGAGCGGAACGCAGGCTTTGCGCTTTCCGATCCGCACAATTACCTGCTTTCGATTCCGGGGACGTATGGGATCCTGGGAATCGCACTTTACCTGGTGCTCGCGGGCTGCATCGTGTCAGCGTTCAGAGCCGGACACGGATACTCCAGAGTGGCCGCGGCATCGCTGTTCGTAATGTTCTTTGTCGCCGACGCGGTGAATATTCCGTATGTGATTGGCAACACGCCTATCACTGCATGCATATGGGCTGCGATCACGGCACTGTGCGCGCAGCGATCCGCGCCCTCCGGTTAACGGGCAGTGCTGCTGCGAGATCCGCATGATCTGACGGTAAATGACCGGCTGGCCGATTCTCCCCGCCACGCCGGAAGGTCGATTGTTGACCGGGTTGATGGTCATCGGGCCGATATCGACGGTCTGCGCGCCATCGCAATTCTGTCGGTCGTGGGTTACCACGCATTTCCGGGCCTCATACCGGGAGGCTTTGCCGGGGTCGACGTGTTCTTCGTGATTTCGGGGTACCTGATCAGCGGCATCATCATCGGGGCGCTCGCAACGCGCTCATTCCGCTTCACCGATTTCTATGCGCGCCGCATCAGACGGATCTTCCCGGCTCTGATCATCGTGCTGGTTGCCACGCTGATTTGCGGTTGGTTCATTCTCGACCAGGACGAGTTTCGGCAGTTATGGCGACAGGTCGCGGGCAGTGCGGCCTTCGTAGCGAACCTGGTTCAATGGCACGATGCTGGTTATTTCGACGCCGTTTCGCAGGCCAAGCCCTTGCTACACCTCTGGTCGCTCGGCATCGAGGAGCAATTCTACATCTTTTGGCCGCTGATCCTGTATCTGTGCTGGCGGTTGCGGATCCCGTTTCTTGCCTTGATCATCGCGGTTGGCGTGCCGTCGCTGGTGAGCAGCTGGTGGCTCGCGGTGGCGGATCCTGCGGCCGCCTTTTATTCACCCTGGCCGCGCTTCTGGGAGCTATTGGCCGGCGCCAGCCTGGCTGCGATGCATCAGCCTGAGGAACCGGCTTGCGAGCCATCCTGGCGCGCTGATCTGATGAGTGGCACGGGCCTCGCGCTGCTTGCCATCGCCATGGTCGTGCTGGACCGGCACCAGCCGTATCCGGGATGGCGTGCCATGATACCCGTTGCGGGCACTGCGCTGGCCATTCACGGTGGTCCCGGAAGCCAACTGAGTCGCCGGCTGCTGGCGCAGCGATGGATGGTTGGGATCGGACTCATCAGCTATCCACTGTACCTGTGGCACTGGCCACTCTTTTCAATGGCCTACATTGCTGCTGGTAGTGTGCCGGGCGTCATGGTTCGTGCCGCGATAGTCGTTGCTAGTGTGATTCTCGCATGGCTGACCTTTGTGCTGGTCGAGCGCCCGGTGCGTCAGGCCGTACGAAGCAAGACAATGCCTGCGTTGCTGGGATGCGCTCTGGCTAGCCTGGGGGCCGCCGGCTTTCTGGGATATCGGTCTTACCTTGATATCGTTCCCAGTGGCAACATCATCGCGCCCACCGATATCGACGTTACGGTCGATGCACTGCGCAATCCCAACGATCTGCCAGAGGCGACCAGGTGCCTGCCCGCGCTCAGTTATCTGGGGGCAGCAGTCGACCGCTGCGCGTCCAACTCATCAGACCCGCTTGTGCTGGTCCTGGGTGATTCGCATGCCGGCCATCTCTATACGGGTCTGATTGAATCTCAACTGCCGGTGGAGCTGATATGGAACGGTGGCTGCCCGCCGATGCGTGAGTTGCCACTCGCCGATGGTTGCGACAGGCGATGGGCGGCGCTGGAGAGGTTTTCGCAGGATCGGCGGCTCTCGTTGAAGGTCGTGGTGATTAGCACCTATTACAACTTGTACGTGCATGGGGAAAGTCTGTCTGGGAATCGCAACGTGCAGCATGATGCTGCCGTGGCGGATATTGCGTCGCGACACGATCGGCAAATCGGTGTTCAGCAGGTGTTCGAGAGCGGTCTGGATCGATCCATAGGGTATTTCGAACGCCTGGGACTGCACGTCGTATTTGTACTTGATGTGCCCGAGTTGCCCTATCACGCCCGCTCGTGCCTGGTGCGCAAGCACTTAAGGCAAATGCAGGAGGGCAATGGCTGTCCGGCCACGCCTCGAGCAGTTGTCGATCGTAGTGAATTGGAAATGCGTCAGTCAACTGCGCGCTTGCTGCTTCGGCATCCGGACCTGACCGTATTCGATCCGGCCACAGTCCTCTGTACACGGCAGGTCTGCCATGCAACGCAGGATCGGCACCTGCTGTACCGGGATGACAACCATCTGAGTGCAGAGGGCAGCAGGGTTGTCGCGGCACCACTGGTAAGGCTGTTATTGGCGCGGCTGCAGCCCTGAGCGGACCATTGTGCTCAGAATTTGCCGTTGCCGAGACTCTGTCGAAGTATCGCGTGGAATCGGTCAGCAATGGATCGGTCAAACGGGCGATAGCCGCCGATCGGGGCGGCGTAGACCCAGTTATAGGCGTAGGCCCGATTGAGATCTTGCAGATAGGGCAAGAAATCCTCTGCGCGGCGGATAGTGGAGGCACCGCAGGCCCCTTCGGAGAGCCAGCCGTGCCGGGTTGACGCGTCGCCCCACATGGTAATGGTTCCCGCCACCTTTAGCGTTGCAGCGTACCGGCCGAGCAGCGGCGCGAGCAGTTCGGCGCGCTTCGCAATGCGCGTGGACAGGGCTGCCAGCGTCTCGTGGCAATAGCCCAGACCGTCTTCGCCGCCGTCGATGACGACGCCCGGCGAATGGGCGAGCCCGTCCAGGAGGCCAAGCGCGATGTAGCCGCGCGGTTGGTAGAACCACTCGCCGCCGATGCGCTGATCGGCCGAGTCGGTAATCCCGGATGTGAGCAGCCACACCTTGGCGGCCGGGTAAACTCGCTCATGGATGCCTGCGAGTTCGCGCCCGAGTGCCCGTAGTCGCACTGCGGCGCTGCGTGGAGCAAGGCCCGCCTGTCCGGCGAACCGGCTGATGGCATAGGCTACATACGGATCATTGTAGAACTCGAGGTCGAGCACAACGCCGGGAGCGCCGATACGCTGCGCAACGGTCAATGCTGCGGTCCAGTCAGCCAGAAACTGGTTGCGTGCGCGACCGCCGGGATCGAAATCCATGGGTCCGAAGTCTGGAAGCACCCGATGATGGGCGTTCTCGCCAGTGGAGTTCTGCGCACCCGCCCTGCTGCCAATCATCCGGTTGACAAACACCCAGGGCCACACGTCTTTGCCGCACGCCGCGCGCGTTGCCTGAAATCGTCGAGCGAGATCGTCGAGCGCCGGCGTCGGCGCCGTGTCATAGGCGGTCCCGATGGGGACCGCTACACCACGGTAGGGTGAGGCGGCCACCGCTTGAAGTTCCTCTGGTCTCCCGCTTCCGGCGAAAGTCACCAACAGCCAGTAGGGCTCCTCATTGCGCGCACCAGCGACCGGTGAGGCCGCAGTCGCGCTACCGCCAGGTACCACAAGCCCGGCGGCGCAAAGGAGCGCAAGCGGGATGAGTGTGACTGGGTGCGAGGCTGAATGCCGAGTACTCCAGGCACATAGGTGGCGCAGCCGCCGGGGACGGCTGCGGGTGCCATGAGGCGGCCCCGGCCTGCTTCGTGCCCACAATACTGCCGGAGGCAATAACGCCGAGCCCGCAACGAACAGAAGCCAGGGTAATGTAAGAATGCTGATTTTCTCATAATACCCCGATATATCCAGCGTGCAAACGGAATGATGCCGTCGGCTGATCAAGGACTTGGCTGTGCAGGACCCCACTTGCAGGCAGATCGGGATTGCGCTGATGGAGCGTAATGCTGTGCCATCAGTGGGGCTGGATTTGGTCGCGGACCTACGCCTCGTCCGATGCGTTTGGTTCCGGCTAAGCGCACGCGTACCGTCTCCGCAAGCGACCCGCAGGGACGTGGTGCTGGTGTCCTGGCGGATGCATGGGTGGTGGTTTCGCGCTGCGTCGCCGACGCTTCTGTGCGCGGCGGAGGTGCTGGCGGCGGCCTGCAATGGGGGTAGTGGTGGAGGTGGCGCAAGCGGTGGTGGACAGGTTCAAGTTCTGGACCTCCCGCCTTTCAAGCAGCAGCGATGGTCAAGCGCGCCGGTGATGAGTAAAGCGCGACAGTCGGTACCGCCCTGGCAGTTGAGCCCGCTGTGTACGTTACCGACAGCAAAGGCATCGCCCTGGCAGGTGTAGCAGTTTTGTCCCGCCTGCCGAACGGTGAGGGCGGATCAATCACGGGTGCCACGGCAGTCTCGGACTCCCAGGGTACCGCTACGCTGGGCAATTAGACGTTTCCCACGACTGCGGGCAGTGCTCTATTGATCGCGAGGAGCGCCGGCCTTCCGGGCTTGACGTTCTATGCAACGGGCCTAGCTAGCGGAGTGCCGGTGCCCGTCACTCCCTGACGCAGTGATGGTCAAGTGAAAAATGTCGGCCTGGCGCCTACATTGCGGATTTCATGGAGCGGAAGATGAGCAACTCCTTCGGCGCCAGATTCAGCCGGCCTCCAGTAAGCGTGTAGAGCCTCGAGAATAGCCAGTAATAAGCATGATTGGCAATGCGCAGTACCGCGCTCCCGTACAATGGCCCCTGCTGCGGGAATTTTCGAAGTAAGGCGAAATCATGTCGGGACGCCAGAGCCGTCAGCGTTTGCGAGGAATAGAAGAATAGGTGAAGTCTGGCGTTGAGTCTGGCTGGTACGCCATAGATCAGGCGACTCAATATCCCGGTATTCTTGAGCAGCCGGAACTGCAGCCCGGGAATCTCAACCACCAGCAGTCCACCCGGACGAAGAATCCGCCGGATCTCGCGCAAATCTTCGTTGGGTTCGGGATGAAAATAGAATGAATCGAGTGAAGTCACGACATCATAGTGATTTTCGGTCAACGCCGCGTCGCGCAGGAATCCGCAATAGACGTCGAGTCCATGGGTGCTTCTGGCGAAGCCGGCAGCAAACCGCGAGGGCTCGATTCCGGACACCGTCCAGCGCGAATCGCGCGCCATCTCGGCCATGAAGGCGCCGGAAGCACAGCCAACGTCCAGGAGCCGGCCGCCCTGCGGCAGCATGGACCGTACGCAACTGGCTTCGGTCTTGAGCGCGGAGGCGCGATAGGCGGTAAAATCTTCAGCCGCGCGCCGTTCGTCTTCGATGTATTCGGATTGGAAGAATCGGGATATATCCGCGGTCGAGGGCCTCGGACTTGAGAAGATCAGGCCGCAAGAGACGCATCTCAATACCAGGCGCTCGTCGGATTGGGTCAGAATACTAGGCAAAGTCGGACCGCAAATCGGGCAGATCTGCTCGGTAAGGCTGTTTTTCATCAGCCGTGATTTCCTTCGCCGCCGCCAGTCCCCCGTCTGAACAGAGCCAGGACCGTATGGAAAATGACCGCCAAGTCCTTGGTCAGACTCTTGTGTCGAACGTAGTCGATGCTGAGCGCCAGCTTGCGCGGCAGAATCTCGCTGACGTACATCTGCTCGGGGTCCGATCCTTCGGACAGCATGTCGCTCTCATTTCGAAAATGTAATGAGGCGGGATCCGTGATGCCAGGCCTTACACTCAATATCTCGCGCCGTTGTGCTTCCGGATACATGGCTACGTATCGTGGCACCTCCGGGCGCGGACCCACGAGACTCATAGTGCCGCGCGCGACATCTATGAGCTGCGGGAGTTCGTCAAGCTTGTATTTGCGCAGCACGTGACCGATGCGGGTGATTCGCGGGTCGAGTCTGGTCGTCACGGGCGGACCCAGGCGCTCCGCCTCCGCCACCATTGTCCGGAATTTATGTATCCGGAACTCATGCCCGAATCTCCCTACTCGAACCTGTCGATAGAAGATCGGACCCGGAGATGAAGTGCGAATGAGCAATGCAAAGACTAGAAAAACCGGGCTCAGGATGATGAGCGCGATTGTGCTGACCGCTGCATCGAACAATCGCTCTAGCATTGCTGCAGAGCAGCTCGTACTGCCAACGCGGTCCTGGCCACGTCGTCGTCCGTCATTGACGAGTAGATGGGCAGCGACACGGAATGCCTCCAGACATTCTCACTCACCGGAAAGTCGGCGGCGTTGAGGTTGTAGGTGTTCTTCCAATATGGCTGGTGGTGCAGGGGGATGTAATGGACACTGCAGCCGATGCCTGCCGCGAACATTCTGGCAATGAACTCATCACGTTTGACCGCCGTGTCCTTGCGCAGCCTCACGACATAGAGATGCCAAGAATGAATGTCCGGTGGCGCAGGCCGTGGCGGCAGGATGAGTGGCAGGTCAGCGAAGGCGGCATCGTACTGGTCGGCGATGGCGGCCCGCCTGGCCTGAAACGTTCTGACGCGCTTCAATTGGTGGATACCGATCGCGGCGGCGATGTCCGTCATGTTGTACTTGTAACCTGGAGCCACCACCTCGTAATACCAGCTGGGTGTGGTCGTCTGAAACCGGTCGAACGCGTCGCGACTGATGCCGTGCAGTCGCATTACTCTTGCGCGTGCCGCGAGGGCTGGATCCCGGGTGACGACCATGCCGCCCTCACCGGTCGTCATAGTCTTGTTTGCATAGAAACTGAACACGGTGGCGTCTGAATCTAGTGCGCCCACTGCGGTACCATTGATGGTCGTCGGAAGTGCGTGAGCGGCATCCTCGACAACATGCAGTCCATGTTCATGCGCAGTCCTGCATATTGACAGCATGTCCGCGCCGAGTCCGCCAAAATGGACCGGCAGCACGGCGCGCGTGCTGGGCGTAATCGCACGCAGAATGGCGTCGGGACAGATATTCAGGGTGTCCGGGTCTATGTCGACGAATACCGGGTCCGCGCCTAGGTAGCGAATCACCTCCGCGGTCGCGGTAAAGGTGTGCGTTGTGGTTATGACCTCGTCCCCGGGCTTTATGCCAATCGCTTCCAGGGCCAAATGCAGACCTGCGGTTGCCGAATTCACCGCTATCGCTTCAACCCCGCTGCCCAGAAAGTCCGCGAAGTCAGCTTCAAAGCGCCTGGTCTTGGGCCCCGTGGTTATCCACCCGGAACGCAGCGTATCGACAACCTCCGCGATCTCCTCCTCGGCAATCTCCGGGAGCGCATACGGCAGGAATGGCGGTGGTGCTTTGCTCATTGTTTCCCTATCGGTAGGTAATGATTTGCTGACCGGCTATGCCACGGGCCACACCCAGCGCGAAACCGGAATTCGCCACCAGGAATGGCCACAGGCTGCGCAGACCTGGCAGCCGGCGACAGGGTGGCAGGAGGCTCGCGAAGGCGCAGGCCAGCAGCATCACGACACCCGGTAAGCCGAGCAGCCGGGAAGGTGATCTGGAGAAAACGAGGGCAACACTGGCGAGCCAGAAGCCAATCAGCATGAACGGAGAAAGCCACCTTAATATCTTGTGCGACCACAATCCCAGCGCGATTCTCGGATGCCTGAGCGGATTGAGCAAATCCGCGTATAGCCAGGTGCCCTGCCAGTTCCGCAAAGTCATGCGGACTCGGGACTGAAATTCCTCGGTAGCCGTTCGCGCGCCGCGGTCGAATGCGATAGCCAGCGGGGCGTGCCGGACTTGGAAATTCTGGCGGCAGACGTCCAGTGGAACCACGCAATCCTCGCCGATGGCCGCGGGCAGTGGTTTGACGAGATTGCGTCGGATGGCCATGCAGGCTCCGGAGACGACGGCCAACATCCCCAGATCACTTTCCGCGCGACGTACCGCGAGTTCCTGCGCCCAGTACCTTCCCTGAGCAAACGCGATATCGCCGATCAGGTCATCATTGGAAAAGAACAGCTGGCCCCCGACACATCCGACCTGCGCTTCAGAGAATGGTCGAATAATTTCGGTCAGGAAGGACGGAGAGAATCTGGTGTCGGCATCGGTGAATACAACGATGTCCGTGGAAATCAACGCGAGTGCGCCGTTCTGAGTGCCGGACTTGCCCACACGTTGATTCGGCCGGAATACGCCGACGCCGCGATCGGCGTAATTGCGCGCGATCTCCTCAGTCTGGTCGGTTGACCCATCCGAGGCCACGACGATTTTCAGCTGGCCACTATCGAAATCACATGCGAGCACATTCTCGATGCGCGCTGCTATGCGCTCCTGTTCATTGTGAACGGTAATCAACACGGTAACGGATAGTCGCGGCGGGTCGGAATTGAGCGGCCGCCTTCCAAAGCAGCATGCCATTGCCCGCAGCAGCAGGGAATATCCGAGATACACGTAGGCGAGTCCGGCGGCGCTGCCGATCAGTACGACTAGCATGGGGTTGTTTCGCGGCTGCGGAAGAGGGGCATTGGTCGCTTTATGGGCTGCCGCCGGCCTGCCGCCTGGCGCTCGGCTCAGTAGCGGTTCGCTGCGCCAGCCGCTGAGCTTCGCACCAACTCAGCAGCCCAGTTAATTTGCCACCGAGTTCCGGCGAGAGTAACAGGCGAAGCGCTGCGCTGGCCGCCGGAACAATAGGCCCTCTCATTATTCTGGATATGGCAGGAGTCAGCTCGACATACTGGTTGACGGTCTTGCGCCGAAATCCCAGACCCTCCTTGAAGTGATCCAACGAATCCAGCTGGGGTTGCAGCGATTCGAAGCCTATCGACACCTCATCGGCGGCTCCGGTGGCAAGCATATGCTGCGTAAAGGCAAAGATCAGCGCGTTGTTTGGGTACCGCCGCAAGTGCCTGGTCGCGGATCGGACCAGGAGGATGTGAGTAACGCGTTCGAGCGTGAACCCGACGACGTAGGCGGCCATTTCCCGGTTGCAGTATGCGGCCCAGGCCACGGCGCAATTCACGCCAGCGGCGCGGGTAAAATAGCGTTTCCAGTAGTCCAGCGCACCCGAGCGAACCTTTCGGCCTTGCCGCTGCATGGTCTCGACGTGCAACGGCAGGCCCTCCCTAGCTAGCTCGAGAAAGTCGACGGGCCGTACCTGGCAGGCTTCCAATCCTCGGCGGGTCTGATTGCGAGATTTGGAATCCAGGGACTCAAGACCGTACTGCGGATCGGCAACGACCAGGCGATAGCTCTTGCGGCCCCATGGATCGGGGGTCGCGCAGCGAATCGCGAGGCACCGGTGACGGAACAGTTTCCGCAGGTCGTAGGTGTCAGGGCGGACTTCAGCCTGGATCAGCACCGGGGAATAAAGAAATGCGCTTGGATTGAACCAGCTCATGCCGTCCATATCGATGACGTCATGGCCGATGTCGCGCAGAAACTGCAGGTACGAATCCAGCTTCATTGGCCGTAGGAATCCGCCCAAATTTCTTCATCGCGCACGGACATGTATTGCGTGCCCTTCAAGACGCCAAATTGAGGCGCGTCGTGGTGCCAATGCCGCCGGCGCTAATGGCATCCGGCTTCGCTGGAATATCCGGCATGGCGTTCCCGAATTGGCAGGATTGCCAACCTGCAAGTAGCCCTGTCGGTAAAGGACGACAGGTGCCGCTTGCGCCTCCAGTCCATTGTGCATGCGAATGGAGGTGCGTGCTAATATAAAAAACGTCGGCCAGTACGGGCATCCGGCAAGCCGTTCCCGGCGGCCTGTTGTTAGTCGGCGCATCGATCGGGGTTGTAACCTTGAATAAGCAAATGTCGTCTGTTGGCATGTCGGGCGGCGGCAGTTTCAATTCGTCTAGATTTGCAATGGCCCTGGTTGGATGCTCGCGTGCAACGAAGCGCGTCGTGGTGGTTGCCGCCGACCTGTCAATATTAACAGGCTGCTTGTGGTTCGCGCTCGTGCTTCAGGCAAACAGCGTTTCTGGGATGCTGCAGCTGTCCCCGTGGGTCTTCGCTATTTCTGCCTTGGGCGGAGTCGCTGCCTTCGAGCTCCTGGGCTTATACGACGCAGTCGTGCGCTATCTCAGCTTTCGCATGCTGCTGGCGCTCGGCATCGGTACTGCGGTTGCTGCGGCTGCTTCTTATATTTCAGCACACTTCTTCGCTGAGAATGGCTATTCCCTGTCGAGTGCGACAGTGTATTTCCTGACTGCTCTGGTGGCTGGTGCGTCGATTCGGACCAGCGCCCGTTGGCTTTTGTCCCCCGGCATTGGTTCACGGACCTCGGTGGTAATCTATGGCGCGGGGGACGCCGGCGCGCAGCTGGCCGCTGCGCTTACCGCAAGCCGTCAGATGGTTCCACTGGCCTATGTTGATGAAAAGGAATCCTTGCAAGGCTCGACGGTAGCCGGGGTTCGCGTAGTTGCGCCCAGTCAGCTTTCGCGATTGGTTAGGGAGTTCAATGTCGGCTGCGTATTGCTGGCAATACCGGCGGCGTCCAGGCGCAGGCGGGCGGAGGTTATTCGTGAGCTGGTGGACCTCGGAGTACACGTCAAGACGGTTCCGGATCTGTACGAGATTCTTTCCGGCCGAGCAACGCTCGCAGATTTGAGGGATTTATCGGTCGCCGACCTGCTGGGTCGGGACCCGGTAGCACCGCAGCGATCCCTGCTGGGTGCGAGCATCAGCAGCAAGGTTGTCATGGTCACCGGGGCGGGCGGATCGATCGGGTCGGAGCTGTGCCGGCAGATCATCGAGCAGGCTCCCAGGCGGCTTGTGCTGCTTGAGATTTCGGAAATTGCTCTGTACGACATCGAGCGTGAGCTGCTGGCGGTCATGCAGCGCAAAGGTCTGGCGATTGAACTGATCGCGATGCTGGGAAATTCGCGACATCGCGAGCGGTTGCGCGAAGTCATGCTGGCTTTCGGCGTGCAGACCGTTTATCACGCCGCCGCCTACAAGCATGTACCCATCGTCGAACAAAATGTCATCGAAGGCACACACAACAACGTATTTGCCACCTGGAATGCGGCCGAAGCCGCGGTGGAGGCCAAAGTCGAGACTTTCGTGCTCGTGTCAACGGACAAGGCGGTCCACCCCACCAATGTCATGGGCGCGACCAAGCGTTTCGCTGAAACGGTGCTGCAGGCCATGCAGGACCGGCAGAGCACCACGCGATTCTGCATGGTGCGCTTCGGAAATGTCCTGGGATCATCCGGGTCAGTCGTGCCGTTGTTTCATGAGCAAATTCGGGCGGGCGGTCCGGTGACCGTTACGCATCAGGATGTACGCCGCTATTTCATGACCATTCCGGAGGCGGCCTCGCTGGTATTGCAGGCGGGGTCGATGGCAAAGGGTGGCGAGGTGTTTGTGCTTGATATGGGTCAGCCTGTGCGTATCGATGAACTGGCGCGCCGAATGATCGCGTTGTCGGGCCATACGGTGCGGGACGAACGGAATCCCGAGGGAGATATTGAGATTCAATATACGGGGTTACGTCCGGGTGAAAAGCTCTATGAGGAATTGCTGATTGGCGAGAACGTTTCAGGCACCGAACATCCGATGATCATGCGTGCGATGGAACACTCGCCGGGGTGGGTTGCGGTGAACGCTCTGTTGATCGAAATGCTGCGGGCCCTGGAAAAGTTCGACTGCGAGCGGGCGCGGCAGCTGCTGGGCCAGGCCGTGCAGGAATACAAGCCCGCGGCGCAGATGCACGATCTGGTCTGGGCAGCCCGCCACAAGCCGCTGGAAATCGAGGAGCCTCCGGAGCGGCGCACCGTGGATCAGGTGGTCCGGCACCTGCGTGCCGTGCCGCGGGCAGATCTGTAGGCGTCGGCCGAACTCCGGCCCAGGTAGGCAGTTCTAGCGCGCGCTTCCCGGCTTCCCGGCCAGCAATGCTTCAACCCCGGAATCATCGAGCGGCATCGGCGATCCGGCCGCGCGCGTGCTGATGCGCCCCTGAAGCCGGGCGCCCGGCTCAATGCCGATCCTGGGCGCGTGGAGATTGCCCACGACCCGGGCGCCGGCCTCGAGCCGGATCCGCTCGCCGGCGTGCAGATCGCCCCGGACCTGTCC
>Ga0209698_10005242_pt1 | contig 14078 bp, 14 predicted proteins | sample LitLauG_LLR_2012_FD_187203 | JGI IMG/M metagenome (GOLD analysis project Ga0209698, IMG submission 187203) | Freshwater sediment microbial communities from Pennsylvania, USA - Little Laurel Run_MetaG_LLR_2012 (SPAdes) (version 2) | ecosystem: Environmental > Aquatic > Freshwater > Creek >... | reverse complement strand
CGCCATTCTGGGGGGCGGGCCAATTCCTTGTAGCAGTCGCTCATCAGCGGCAGGGCGTTGAAGTAACTGCCGAGAAAAGCGTGGATGCCGTGCTCTTCGATCCTTTGGTTCGGGCCGCGTGACGACGCGCACTTGCCGCCAAGGCGCCAACCCAGCTGGTGCACCGTAACCTCGTGGCGGGCGCGAAGCTCCGGGGTGCGGGTCAGTTCGAAGGCCGCGGAAAGTCCGGCGATGCCGCCCCCCAGAATGGCGATTTTCTCGCGCTTTTGGCTGATCAATTCGTCCCCCTCCCTGGCATGCGCCCTACGACTATTCGTCGTCCCAACCGGCCGCGCGCAGGGCCAGAATGAGCCGGTCAAGGTGCTCAGAAGCGGCGAAGGGGTGGCCGACCCTGAGCGCCGTCAGACCATAGCGTGGACGAAGTCGGCGGCCTTCGGCCAGCGCGCCACGGGCCTTGTCGGCGGCGCCAGCAGCGGCGTGGCAGGCGGCCAGGAGGTAGTACAGGAAAAAATGGTGAGGACCGCGCGCGCAGGCGTCGGCCGCGAAGGTCGCCGCCTCGCCGTGGCGGCCCGCGACGAAACTCGCCAAAGCCTTGGTCCGATACCAGAGGAAGACATGAGGATCGTTGGGACTGATCGCGATCGCGCGATCCGCCTGTCGCCGCGCCTCATCCACCTCGCCCAGAAACAGGTGAAGTCTGGCCAGCTCGCCCGCGGCGGGCGCCAGGTAGGGATTGAGTTCCAAAGCCCGGCGCTGCTCGGCCATGGCCTGATCGATGTTGCCCATGGTCGAAAGGACCGTCCCGAGGCTGCCGTGGGCGAGCGCATCGGCGCCGTCGAGCGCCACGGCCCGTAGCGCAAGGGTATGAGCCTCGGAGATGTTGCGGCGAGGATCTTCGGCCGCGCCCGCCCAGACATCGGCGAGATAGCAGAGCGCGAGGAGAGACAGGGTTGGCGCGTGGTCTGGATCGAGCGCCTCGGCCGCGCGCAACGTCGCGACGACCTCCTTGCCCTCACCGAACGGCGCGCGCCAGAATAGCCAGCGACCGCGAATGTAGAGATCCCAATGACGCGGATCGCGCCTGGGCCCGCGCAACGCGGTCAACTCCTCGTTGTCCAACAACGCGGGCTCCAACGCCCCGACGATCGCCGCGGTGATCTCGTCCTGGACGGCGAACAGCTCATCGAGAGAGCGATCGTATCTCGCCGACCAGATCGTGCGCTCATCTTCGGCGCACACCAGCTCGGCCGTCACCCTCGCCACCGAACCCATGCGCCGCACATGGCCTTGCACCAGGTACCGCACGCCGAGATCGGAGCCAATCTGAGCCGCCGTCCTGCCTGCGGAACGGTAATTCAGAGAGGACTGCCTCGCCTTGACCGACAAGAGCCGCGATCGCGCCAACCCGGCGATGATCTCTTCGGCCACGCCCTCGGCGAAATAGGCGTGCGTCTCGTCGTTCGCGGGGTGGTCAAACGCCAAGACGGCGATCGTTGGCCGTTCGTCATGACTGTTTGGGGGGATCGGATCGGGCAACCCCACCACGGCCTGACGGCTGAGCGCGACGAGGTCGGACCTTTGCGAACGCAACCAATCCTCAAACCCTTCCTCCCCCGGAATATCGACTCCTTCGAGAAACTCGTGGCCCGACGCGGTTCCCGATCGGCGGCCGCCGTTCACACCACCCGGCGCGACGTCGACGCGAATCTGACTCAGATCCAGCCGAACGCGGCCGCGCTCACACACCAGCAACGGCTGTTCCGCCGCGTTGAGGCGCCTACGAAGCTCCGAAAGTTCCCGGCGCAAGCTATTGGCCGCCTGCGGCGTGTCGCGGCTGCCCCAAAGCTTCTCCTGCAGCCATCCCCGCGCGCGTTCGCCGTCATCGCTCATCGCCAGCATCGCGATCAGCGCCGCGCCTTTCTTGCTGGCGATTTCAATGCGACGGCCGTCCGGCGTGGTGAGCCGGAAAGCTCCCATCAGGTTGAGCGAATAGCACGGCGCTGGATCGGCCATCGTCGACGTCCCGTGCCCCCTCGCCCACGTTACCCCGTCCTTGGAATTAATCACGAATTTTTCACGCTTTCCGAACGCCGACGTCACAGGAATGGGACGCTCGCTCCGGATAACCACTTGCGAAGGCATCGCCACGGGACTCCAATGGCTCGATCCATAAACTCGAGACATGGCCTGAACGGTTGCCCCCCGATTTTGTTCCAAGGAGACACCCAATGCCCAATCTGAGACTCGGACGGTTAGACCGGTCGTTCAACCCCCGCATACCGCACATGAGCGCTCTGCTGGCGGGCCAAACCTTGCCGCCGCCGCCGGTATCGGTGGACTATACCAAAAACATGCCCGCCAACCTGGGAATGATGCTTAACGACACCCTAGGGGATTGCACCTGCGCCGCCTACTATCATGCCCTGCAGGTCTGGACGTTCAACACCTCCAACGGCGAAAAAATCGACACCGAGGCCGATGCCGACGTCGAAGCCCTCTATGTGCAGGCGTGCGGCTACGATCCAAACGCCGGCGGCGAAGGTCCAGGTGGGATCGAGCAAAACGTTCTGACCTATCTGCTCAACACCGGCGCGCCGGTCGGCGCAGGTGGGGCCGATCGCCACAAGATCGCAGCCTTCGTCGAGGTCGATCCGCGCAACATCGATGACGTCAAGCGCACCATCGCCGACTGCGGCGTCGCCTATATCGGATTCAAGGTGCCTCACTACATCGTCCCGGGCGACGGATCATCCCCCGCGGTCTGGACCGTGCAACACGCCAACAGCAAACTGGTCGGCGGCCACGCCGTCATATTGGCCGGCTACGACGCCCAAGGCGCGCGGGTGATCTCGTGGGGCCAGTATTACACGATGACCTGGCCGTTCTTCAGCAAGTACGTCGATGAGGTCTATGCCATCGCCGATCCGGACTGGGTCGAGGCGACCGGCAAGACGCCGGCGGGCATGAGCCTGGCGGACCTGGAAGCCCAGATGCAGGCCCTGAGCCACGGCTGATCCTCAATGGCGCCGGCGTGGAGGCTTCAAGGCCGCCCACGCCGGGATCGCCAAGCTGACCCGTCTGTCACGGAGCGTTTGACAGCTCCTGCGGGAGAGCCGCCCGCGCGACCTCGGCCGTCGTCTCGGGGAGGCTTGTGCTGGCGTGCCGTATCCAGGCGATGTGCCCCAGATCCTGGGTCAGTTGGGAGCCGAGCACCGCGGGGTCGGCATCAGACGCATCGCCCGTGCGCGAAGCCAGCCGATCTCGCAGAGCGTCGACGGGCGCCTCGAGCCACACACCATGGAAGGGTACGCCAAGTTGGACCGCCTGCGCTTCGGCCTGGAGACGATCCGTTTCGCGGAGGAAAGCCGCGTCCAGAACCACCGGCCAGCCGGCCATCAGGCTGGCGCGGGCCATGTCGAACATGGCTTGGTAAACCGCGGCATTCGCGATCGGGCTATAGGCTTCGGCCGGCAAGGCTTCGGTCGGCGCGCGATCCCAAAGCCGTTTTCGAATTTCGTCGGACCGGAGCACCAGGGCTCCGGGGGAGGCGCCCAAGGTCGGCGCCAATGCGCGCGCGAGGGTCGATTTCCCGGATCCTGACAGGCCGCCGATCGCAACAAGACGGGGGGACGAGGGCGCCAGGTGGGATCGGGCCGCCGCCAGATACCTCTTGGCGAGATCGATGTGACCTTCGGCGGCGCTGACGTGAGCGCGGACGCAAGCCCTGACCGCCTGAAACAGCCCGAGCAGTGACAGGCCGCGGAGGTGATTTGGCCCGAAGCTGCGAGCGGCTTCATCAACCCAGCCGTTGAACGCCCGGTTGGCGGCCTCCGGCGCGCTCCGAAAGCCCAGATCCATCAGCAAGAAGGCCGTGTCGTACAGCACGTCAATCTCGCGGAGCACAACGCTGAATTCGATACAGTCGAACAGCACAGCGCGGCCGTCCTCCAGCAGAATATTTCCGAGATGCAGATCGCCATGGCAGGCCCGCACGAAGCCCTCGCGAAAGCGCTCATCCAGCGCCGTCTCGGCGCCGGCGAACGCGGCGTCGATCGCGTCGATCACGCCTTCGACATCGGCTTCGCCAAGATCGCGAATCGCCAACCGAAGGCGCTCGGCGTTCGAGTCGACGACGATGCGCAGATTTTCCGACCCGCCGACATCGCAAATGGGGGCGGCGGCCTGCAGACGGGCGACCTGCCGGCCGAGATCCTCCGCGAACGGCCCCGTCACCACCGACAATCGGTTGGTCAGCACCGCCGTGTCGTCGAAACGGCGCATTTCCACGACCCAGTCGGCGGTTTCCCCTGGACCATCAAAAGCAAAGCCACCGTCCGGCGCGTAAGCGATCCTGTGAACCGCGCGATAGATGTCCGGCGCGGTGAGTCTGTTGAAAGCCAGCTCGCGCGCGCAAGCCCAGTGCCGCCGGTCCGTCGACGAGAAATCGAGGAAGCCCAGATCGATCGCCTTCTTCAGCTTCAAAACGCGGTCGCGAAACAGGAACACCCAGGAAATCGATGTCTCGATGACCTTGTCGCACGGATCGGCTTCGCCGGCGCCTGAGCGGAGCCAGTTGATGATCGCCGATTGTGGTCCGCCCCGCAGGCCGACCGCCTCAGCCAATGCGCCTGACGCACCGTTCCGCGAAACGTTTTCGGCGCCGTTGCTTGCAGGAGGTGGAGCGTCCGGCGAGTTCAAGGCGTCTTCCAATCGATCGTCATCGGTGGCCCTCTATAACCGAAGCCGTCCCGCGACCAGACGATTGACGCAACGATGCGCGTTCGGTTCAACTGGCCTTCGAAGCACGGCGTGTGGCCGGTGCGCGCGCGAGGGAGTCCCGCCATGTCCACAACCGACAACTCTGAATTCGAGATTCGGGGGGTCAATCATCTGGCGTTGGTTTGTAAGGATATGGCCGAGACCGTCAAATTCTACCGCGACATCCTCGGCATGCCGCTCACCAAGACCATCGACCTGCCCGGCGGGATGGGGCAGCATTTCTTCTTCGACATGGGCGGCGGCAACAGCCTGGCGTTCTTCTGGTTTCCCAAGGCGCCCGAAGCGGTCCCCGGGATCGCCAGTCCCAAGGCCCTGCCCGCCCTCGGCGACATGACCTCCGCTCACGGATCGATGAATCATATCGCCTTCGACGTACCGGCCGAAAAGTTCGACGCCTATGTCGAGCGGCTGAAGGCCAAGGGGGTCGCCATCAGCCCGGTGCTGAACCATGACAACTCGCCGATGCAGGTCAGCGCGACGGTGACCGACGACGTTTTCGTACGCTCCGTCTACTTCTTTGATCCGGACGGCATCTGCCTGGAGTTCGCGTCCTGGACCAAGCCGATGACGCCGGCCGACGTCGCACACGACCCCATGACCGCTACCGGGGTGAAGGCCGAAGGTCTGATCACCGGCAGGGCCGCCGCCTGACCCCGTCCGCGAAAGCCCAAGGGCCCCTCGCCGACCTTCGCGTCGTTGAGATGGGTCAGCTGATCGCCGGGCCGTTTTGCGGCCAACTGCTGGGCGATATGGGCGCCGAGGTGATCAAGCTCGAACCGCCAGGCGTGGGCGATCCCATGCGCCAATGGGGACGCGGTCAGCCGGTCTGGTGGGAGGTGATCGCCAGGAACAAGAAATCAGCCTCGGTCAACCTGCGCACGCCCGAAGGGCAGGATCTGGCGCGACGGTTGATCGGCGCGGCCGATATTCTGATTGAGAATTTCAGACCGGGCACGCTTGAGGGCTGGAGCCTTTCGCCCGACCGGCTGCTGGCGGAAAATCCGCGCCTGATCATCGTGCGCATGTCCGGCTATGGTCAGGACGGCCCCTACGCCGATCGCGCCGGGTTCGGCCTGATCGGCGAGGCCATGGGAGGCTGGCGGCACATTGTCGGCGAGCCTGACCGCCCGCCTTCGCGGATGGGGGTATCCATCGGCGACTCGCTTGCGGCCACATATGGTTGCCTGGGCGCCTTGTCCGCCCTGCACGAACGCGAACGTACAGGATTGGGGCAGGTGGTCGACTCCGCGCTGTACGAAGCGGTGCTGCAGGTGATGGAGGCGCTGATTCCCGAGTACACGGTGGCCGGCATGACGCGGGAAAGGTCGGGGGCGTTTCTGCCCGGCATCGCGCCTTCGAACGTCTATGCCTGCCAGGACGGTGACTATCTGATCGGGGCCAATCAGGATGGAATCTTCCGCCGGCTCGGCCTGGCCATGGGCCGCCCGGACCTGGCCGACGACCCGCGCTACGCCACGCACGCCGCCCGGGGCGAGAACCAGGCCGAGCTCGACGCCCTGATCAACGACTGGACGCGCGGCAGGACCATGGCCGAGGTCGAGGCTCTGATGATCGAGCACGGCGTGCCGGCTGGACGCGTGTACCGAGCGCCGGAAATGCTCGCCGACCCCCACTTCGCCGCGCGCGAGGCGATCATCAAGATGGCCCATCCCCGCTGGGGCGAGGTGGCGATGCAGAACGTGTTTCCCAAGCTCTCCCGCACCCCCGGCAAGGTTCGTTCCATCGCGCCGCAAACGGTTGGCCAGCACAATCGTGAAGTCTGGGGGGACGTGTTGGGGCTTGATGCGGCGGCGCTCGCGGACCTGGCGGCGCGCGGCGTGATCTAAAGGCGCGACACCCGCGCTTCCTAGCCTTTAGTTGAAGCGGAACTGGCGACCGATGGCCTCGTCGAGCGCCGCGTTCTGGACCATGAAGTCCTCCAGATACTCGTGCAGACCCTCGCCGATAATCTGCGCGACGCTTTGTCGCTTCAGATTGGCCAGACGCGTCATGGCCATCGAATCCGCCTCGGAGAAATAGTCGGTGACCTGCGCGATGTCGCCAAGCTGGCGGACGACCTCGGCGGCGCAGGCGATGAGCGAGCGCGGCAGCTCCTGACGCAGCGTGAGGAACTCGATGATGTGCACCGGGTTGAGGCCATCGCGATACAGAAGGCGATAGGCGTTCACCGCCGAAACGGTCTGCAGCATGGTTGTCCACTGGTCACGGTCGACCACGCCGCCCACGGGTTCGTCCTCGGGCAGGAGGATGTGATATTTCACGTCGAGCAAACGCGCGGTGTTGTCGGCCCGCTCGATCGCCGCGCCAAGGTGTATGAACATGCCGGATGGATGGCTGAGCATCCGCGCGCAGGCGCCGGCGAAGCTCTGGGTGTCGGCGTGGACCTGATCGATGAACCCGAACAGGGCCTGGCTGTTGGCGGGGCTCTTCGCCCGGCTGACGTAGAGCCAGGCGCGATTGATGGCGCTCCAGGCTTCGCGCGAGAGCGCCGTGCGGACGACGCGGGCGTTGCGGCGCGCCGCCTCCAGGCACCGGATGATCGAACCGGAGTGGTCCATCGACACAGCGAGAAATGGGGCGACATTGGCCTGCGTGCGCGCCTTGCCCAGAGCCTCGAAGGTGGCGTCGGCCTCAATGACCGTCAGGGCGCTCGTCCAGGCGACCTCGCCGGCCGGACGCGATGACAAGGTGTCCAGGCGCATCGTCGCCTCGATCAGGCGGGCGGTGAAGTCAGCCCGCTCGACGTAGCGGCCCATCCAATAGAGCGATGCGGCGGTGCGCGACAGCATCAGCCGTTCTCGTCCATCAGTACGAAGCTGTCCTTGGTGCCGCCACCCTGGCTGGAGTTGACGATGAGCGAGCCTTCCTTGAGCGCGACCCGCGTCAGTCCTCCGGGCACCATCTTCACGCCCTTGGGGCTCGAAAGCACGAAGGGCCGAAAATCGACATGCCGTGGGCCGATGCCGTCCGGCGCCAGCGTGGGCACGGTGGACAGCGCCAGCGTGGGCTGGGCGATATAGCGCGCCGGATTGGCCTCTATTGCCCGGCGAAAATCGTCGAGCTGCTCGCCACTCGCCGCCGGCCCCACCAGCATGCCGTAGCCACCCGAACCGTCCACGAGTTTCACCACCAGTTCGTGGAGATGCTTAAGCACATAGGCGCAGGCCTCGGGCTCGCGGCATCGCCACGTCTTCACGATCGGCAGGATGCTTTCGGCGCCGGTGTAAAAGCGGACGATCTCGGGCATGTAGCTATAGATGGCCTTGTCATCGGCAATGCCGGTGCCAGGCGCGTTCACGATCGTCACATTGCCGGCGCGATAGGCCCGCATCAGGCCGGGCACGCCCAGCATCGAGTCAGGTCGGAAGACCTCCGGATCGAGATAGTCGTCATCCACCCGCCGATAGATCACGTCCACGCGAACCAGGCCGGTGATCGTGCGCATCCAGAGTTTGTCATCCTCGACCGTGAGGTCGGGCGCTTCGACAAGCTCGATGCCGATGTTGTCGGCCAGGAAGCTGTGTTCGTAATAGGCGGAATTGTACTGGCCGGGCGTCAGGATCACGCAGACCGGATCGGGTCCGGCGCTCAAGGGGGCGACCTCGCGCAACATGTCGTGCAGCATGTCGGGATAGCTATCGACCGCGGCGACGCGAAACGCGCGGAACAGCTCGGGGCAAAGACGCAGCGTCGCCTCGCGATTTTCCAACATGTAGGACACACCGGACGGCGTGCGGACGTTGTCTTCCAGGACCCAGAAATCGTCGGCGCTGGTGCGCACCAGATCTATGCCGGCGATGTGGGCCCAAACGTCGTGAGGCGGACGCAATCCCATCAGTTCGCGCCGGAATTGCGGATTGTCGAAGATCAGATCCTGAGGAATGTGGCCGGCGGCGAGGATGCGCTGGTCGCCGTAGATATCGCTGAGAAAGGCGTTGATCGCGGTGACCCGCTGCGTGAGGCCGGCATAGAGGCGCCGCCACGCGGACGCCGTGAACACGCGCGGGACGATGTCGAAGGGTATGATCCGCTCGTTCGCGGCCTCATCGCCATAAACCGCGAAGGTGATGCCGAGCTGACGAAAGGCGTTCTCTGCCGCCGACTGCCGACGGCGAAGTTCGTCCAGCGGGGTCTGAGCCAGCCATGCGGCGAGGGGTTCGAGCGTCGGCTGCGGCGTCCGATCATCCGCAGTCCCGTAAAGCTCATCAAAGGCTCGGCCCGCCATAATCCAACGCTATGCCAACATGTTGCGCCGCACAAGAGGTATCTTGCGGCGCGCGCAGGGGCCCGACGCCGAGGCGACACTCGAGCTTCCCCAAGGCGGCGACATCGGCGATGCTGCGGAACACATGACGAACGCGATTCGAATCCTAGGGCTGGACCCGGGCCTGCGCCGCACCGGTTGGGGCATCGTGGCGATCGATGGCGCGCGCCTGATCCACATCGCTCACGGCGTGATTGCGCCTCCCGAAGCGCTTTCGCTGGCTGAGCGATTGCTGGCGCTGTTCGACGGCGTAAGCGAAGTGGTCGCAACCTATGGACCACACGAAGCGGCGGTGGAAGAAACCTTTATGACCGCCAACGGCGCCTCGACCTTGAAACTGGGCCACGCTCGCGCCGCCGTGATGATCGCCCCCGCGCGCGCCGGATTGCCGGTCGCCGAATACGCCGCCAAGGTGGTCAAGAAAGCGGTCGTCGGCACCGGTGGCGCGGACAAGGCGCAGGTGGCGTTCATGATCGCCCGGCTGCTGCCGACGGCGGGAGGGCCTACCGCCGACGCCGCGGACGCCCTGGCGGTCGCCATCGCCCATGCGCACGCCCGCTCCGCGCGCCATCTTGCGGGACGCGCCGCGTGATCGGCCGTTTGCGAGGGGTGCTCGTCGAGGTCGGCGAGGAAGACGCCCTGATCGACGTGGGCGGCGTCGGCTATGTCGCGCGATGCGGTGCGCGGACGCTCGGTCGTCTGCCGGCCCCAGGGGCCGAGGCGCTGCTTCACATCGAACACCACTGGTCCGAGGCGCAGGGCCCCAAGCTGTACGGGTTTCTCACACGAGAGGAACGTTCGGCCTTTGTCATCCTGCTGGCGATCCAGGGCGTAGGTCCCAAGGCGGCGCTTTCGGTGCTGGACGTGCTCTCGCCGGCCGAACTGGCGGGCGCGGTCACCCGGGACGACAAGGCGGCGGTGGCCCGGGCCAATGGCGTGGGGCCGAAGCTGGCCCTGAGGATCCTGGTCGAGCTGAAAGGCAAGCCGATCTCGGACGCCCCCATGTCGCAAGCGACCGGCCCGAGCGCTGGACCGACAGCGCGCCCAGCGGGCGAAGCCGTCGCGGCGCTGATGGGACTGGGTATCGCCGAGGCCGGCGCTCGGCGCGCGGTTGAACAGGCGCAAACACGGCTTGGCGAGGACGCTGACGAGTCGGCGCTCATCAAGGCGGCGCTGCAGGAACTCGGCCGTTGACCCGCCTGGTCTCCGGCGAGGCGACGCCCGCGGAGCCCGTTGACCGGGCTATGCGACCCCAGACTCTGGCCGAGTTCGTGGGCCAGGAGCAATCCAAGGCCAATCTGCGCGTTTTCATCGACGCCGCCCGCGCCCGCGGCGAGGCGCTGGATCACGTGCTGCTGTTCGGCCCGCCCGGCCTCGGCAAGACCACGCTGGCCCAGATTGTGGCGCGCGAGCTAGGGGTAAATTTCAGGGCCACGTCCGGGCCGGTGCTCGCCAAGGCCGGCGACCTGGCGGCGATCCTGACCAATCTGGAAGCCAACGACGTCCTCTTCATCGACGAGATCCATCGCCTGGCGGCCAATGTTGAGGAAATCCTCTATCCGGCGATGGAAGATCACGCGCTGGATCTGGTGATCGGCGAGGGACCGTCGGCGAGGTCGATCAGAATCGATCTGGCGCCCTTCACCCTGGTGGCGGCGACGACGCGCGCGGGCCTGCTGGCGACGCCGCTGCGCGATCGTTTCGGCATACCGATCCGGCTGGAATTCTACACCCCTGGCGAGTTGAGCCTGGTGCTGGGTCAGGCCTCGCGCAAAATGGGGGTACGGCTGTCAGCCGACGGCGCCGCCGAGATCGCGGCGCGGGCGCGGGGCACGCCGCGTGTGGCGGGTCGGCTGTTGCGCCGGGTGCGGGACTTCGCCGCCGCCGAAGCGGTGGAGGTCATCGATCGCGCCTGTGCGGCGCGCGGGCTGGCGCGCCTGGAGGTCGACCCCCTGGGTCTCGACTCTCTGGACCGGCGCTACCTGACGGCGCTGATCGAACACTACGGCGGCGGTCCGGCCGGCGTTGAGACCTTGGCCTACGCCATCGCCGAGGCGCGCGACGCCGTGGAGGATGTGATCGAACCCTTCCTGATGCAGCAAGGCTTCATCCAGCGGACCCCACGAGGGCGGCTCGCCTGCGCCAAGGCGTACCTGCATCTGGGTCTGACGCCGCCGCCAACGCCCCCTGGTCAGTCCGGGCAACCAACCTTGTTCGACGAGGAGACCTGAGCCGTGGCAGGCGAGGCGCCATCCGCCGGATCCTTCGCGGGGCGCGAGCACGCCCTGCCCGTTCGTGTCTACTACGAAGACACCGATTTCACGGGTCTGGTCTATCACGCCAACTACGTGCGCTATTTCGAGCGTGGCCGGTCGGACTACCTTCGCCTGGTCGGCATAAGCCACACCGAACTTCTTGAGCGACCCGATCCCTGCGCGTTCGTCGTGACACAGCTGGCGATCAGCTTCCGCAAGGCGGCGCGCATAGATGATGCGCTGACCGTCATCACAACCTACGACGCGATCAAGGGGCCCAGGCTTCACATCAGCCAGAAAATCCTGCGCGGGGACGAGACCATCGCCACCGCGAGCGTCGAAGCAGCCTGCATTACGCCCGACGGACGGCCACGGCGCCCGCCAACCGACCTTGTGGCGACCCTGACCCCGTTGCTGTTCACGCCGGATGACCATCACGGGCGGCCCCAAACAAACGCAGCCTTGACAAATAGCACGACCGGTCGTTTATAGACCTCGTGCCGAAACGTCCGTCCCGCGACATCATCCTCGACCGGGGCCTCGATCTGCTCAGTCAGGTTGGGCTCAACGGCGTGACCCTAGGTGTTCTGGCCGCCGAGACCGGCATGTCGAAAAGCGGTCTCTTCGCCCACTTCAAGTCCAAAATCGAAATCGAGCGAGCCTTGCTGCGGCGCATGGCCAACGTCGCCCAGGCGACGGTCGTGTCGCCGGCCATGAAGCTGGATGGCCTCGATCGCTTGAGGGCGGTGGTCACCAACTGGCTTGGTTGGACGACCCGGGCCGGATTGAGCGGCGGCTGTCCGATCGCCGCGGCCCTGTTCGAACTCGACGACCAGGATAGCGAAATCCGTGACGAGGTCATGGCCATGGAAAGTCGTTGGCGCGAGATCCTGGCCCAGCTGGCGCAGGACGCCATCGCGCGCGGCGAATTGCGCGCCGATCTCGATGTCGATCAATTTGTCTGGGAAATCTGCGGGATCTATCTGAGCCACCACGCCTCGAGCCGCTTCCTGAAGGACGCCGCGTCGGACAGCCGCGCGCAGATCGCGTTTCAAGCGCTAATCCAGCGCGCAACCGCGCCTTCCGCCAAGACTTCATCGTGACACCAGACGCCGGCCCCGCCATCGCCGCACCCTTTCCGCCGGCGCCGCTCGCGGTCGCGCTCGTCACCCTATCGTCGGACTTCCCGCCGGGCGACCTGAGGCGCTGTCGCAGGGGCGCCCGAGCGCGACTCGCCTTAGTTTAACCATCGCCCCGCGCGATGCCGCGCACTCGCTTGACCAGAGTCGCCATGGAATCCGCCGCCCCGATAACCCCGGACAGCTTCACGCCGTGGCACCTGTTTCTTCACGCCGATTGGGTGGTGAAGGGCGTGCTTCTGGGCATGATCTGCGCCTCGCTGTGGTCATGGGCGGTAATCATCGATCGCGGCGTCCGCATCCGTGGGTTGAATCGGGAAGCTGACAAATTCGAGGATGACGTCGGTTCGGGCCGCCCGCTCGAAGAAGTCGCGTCCGACGCGGGCGATTTTCCGCGCCACGCCTTGCCGCTGATGCTTCAGGCCGCCCTTCGGGAGTGGCGCGAGGCGCGCAACAAGGGGCTGCTGACCGCGGGCGCCGCCGAGGCGCAGTCGGCGTTTCTGGTGCAACGGATCGATCGCGTGCTGGATTCGGCGGTCGCCCGCGAGAGTCAAAAGGTCGAGGAAGGCCTGGGCAGCCTTGCGATCGTCGCCACCGCCTCGCCGTTCGTCGGGCTTTTCGGCACGGTCTGGGGCATCATGACCGCGTTCCAGGCGATCGCCATCGAAAAGAACACCAATCTTTCGGTGGTGGCCCCATCGATCGCCCAGGCCCTGTTCGCCACCGCCGTGGGCCTGGCCACGGCGATCCCGGCCTATATCGCCTACAACAAGTTCTCGACCGACGCGGCGAAGTACGCGGCGCGCCTCGAAGGGTTCGCCGACGATCTGGTGACGGCGATCCAGCGCCGTCTGGCGGAGCGCGTCTAGTGGCCCTGGGCGCCCATGACGCCTTCGCCGCCGTCCGACGGCGCAGTCGCGCGCGGCGCGGTCGCCGGGCGGCTCTGTCGGAGATCAATGTCACGCCGCTGGTGGACGTGATGCTGGTGCTGTTGATCGTCTTCATGGTCTCGGCGCCGCTGCTGACCGTGGGCGTGCCATTGCAGTTGCCCAAGACCGAAGCCTCGGCGATCAGCGATCAGCATCAGCCCCTGACGGTGTCGGTGCGGGCGAATGGCGATGTCTTCATCAACGAAACCCCGACCGTGTTCGCCGACCTTTCGCCCACCTTGAAACGGATGGCTGGCGACGCCGGCTCGCGACCGATCTATGTGCGCGCGGACGGTCGCGCGCCCTACGCCCTGGTCGCCCAGGTGATGGCGAGCCTGTCGCAATCGGGCTTTTCCAGCATCAACCTGATCACAGACACCGGCGGACCGTCGTCCGGACTGCAAGGCGGCGATCGCACGACCGCCAGGTCCACAACCAGGGCGCCCGCACCTTCGCCATGACCGCCACCGCCGAGAGGCGCGAGACCATGACGCCGTCGTTTCTCGCGGCCCTGGCGTTGCACGCGGCGGTCTTCCTCGTGGCGATGTTGACGGCCCGCACGAACCTGGCGCCCATGGGCGCGGCGGTGCCGATCACGATCGTGTCAAGCGCGCCGACAACCGACTCCCGCCCCGCAGAGGCGGCGCCGGATACCAAAGCAGCTCAGACCGAAACGCCCGTACCCCTGGCG
>Ga0209698_10005241_pt1 | contig 14078 bp, 7 predicted proteins | sample LitLauG_LLR_2012_FD_187203 | JGI IMG/M metagenome (GOLD analysis project Ga0209698, IMG submission 187203) | Freshwater sediment microbial communities from Pennsylvania, USA - Little Laurel Run_MetaG_LLR_2012 (SPAdes) (version 2) | ecosystem: Environmental > Aquatic > Freshwater > Creek >... | reverse complement strand
GAATAAGGCTGCGCATATCGGGCATCTGCGTAACGCAATCCTCGGAGACACTTTCGTCCGCTTACTGCGCTACGCGGGAAGGGAAGTCGACATTCAGAACTATATCGACAACACCGGCGTACAGGTTGCGGATGTTGTGGTCGGCTTCATGCATCTTGAAAAGAAGTCGCGCGGCGAGATTGAGGCTCTCACCCGGCAGCCGCGTTTCGACTACTACTGCTGGGACTTGTATGCCCGTGTCTCGCAATGGTACGAATCCGACAAACAGAACCAGCAGGCACGATCGCAGACGCTACACGCGATCGAAGACGAAAAAAGCGAGATAGCCGCGATCGCCGATCTGATCTCAACCGCAGTCCTGCGCCGGCATCTGAAGACGATGGACCGGCTTGATATCGAATACGACTTCCTTCCCCGCGAAAGCGAGATTCTGCACCTGCACTTCTGGAATGCAGCCTTCGCGAAGTTGAAGGAAAGCGGGGTCCTCACCTTCGAAGATAGCGGCAAAAACAAGGGCTGCTGGGTGATGCGACGCGCCGGAACGGGGCAGTCAGATCCTGCATCCGGGAGTACCGACGACGAAAAGATCGAGGAGGATGATCAGAAGGTCATCGTCCGCTCCAACGGCACCGTAGGCTATGTCGGCAAAGACATTGCCTACCACATGTGGAAGTTTGGGCTACTCGGCCTGGACTTCGGATACCGCAAGTTCTATCGCTATCCGAACGAGCAGGACTGCTGGATTTCAACCACCGATGGCGAAAAGGATCATCCTCACTTCGGTGACGTCGCGGAAATTTACAACGTCATCGACGCCCGCCAGTCGGAGGCTCAGAATACCGTGATCGAAGCTCTTCGTGGCCTTGGCCACGGCGCCGCCGCCGATCACTATACGCACTTCTCCTACGAGATGGTCGCTCTTACGCCCCGCTGCGCCGCCGAACTCGGTTACACGCTGAGCGAGGAAGACAAAGCCCGTCCCTTCATCGAGGTCAGCGGCCGCAAGGGCTTCGGTGTGAAGGCCGACGACCTGCTCGACCAGCTCATCGCATCTGCGAAGAAGGAAGTCGATTCCCGCCATCCGCAGCTCAGCGAACCCGAGCGGCTCAGCATCGCGACGCAGATCGCCATCGGCGCGCTGCGCTATTTCATGCTGAAGTACACCAAGCAATCGGTGATCGCATTTGATTTCAAAGATGCGCTCAGTTTCGAGGGCGAGACGGGCCCGTACGCGCAATACGCGGTCGTGCGCGCCACCAGCATTTTCCGCAAGGCCGGAGTGGACGCCGACACGTTTGGCAATGCATTCATGGCGAACCTGTCACCTGGGAGCCTGACCACATACCTGTCGGGCGGTGTTGGAAACGAAATTTGGGAATTGTGGCTCGCCGCGTCCAAGACTTCCTATGTAATCGGACAGTGCATCGCCACGACCGAACCCGCCTATGTGGCCAAGCACGTGTTTCAGTTGGCCCAGCTTTTCAACACGTTCTACCATCGCTATCCGATACTCACCGAGCCCGACGAGAAGCGGAAGCAGTTCCTGCTGGCCACCGTGGCCGTGGTTCGGCGCGAGCTGATTCGAGCTCTCGCGGTTATGGGCATCACTGTGCCTCCCGTCATGTAAAATGCGTGCCAGCATGCGGCGGGCTCGCGCTGCATCCCCTGTGCCCATGAACAACACCGCTACTCGATCGGCTCCCTCGCATCCGGTGTTCCGCCGTATTGTTCTGCTTCTGCTTGCATTCGTGCTCATCCTGGCTGTGGCTGGATTTCTCTACGAGAACATCTCGGAAGCCCGTGACCGGCGCTTCAATCCGATGGAGGGGCGACTGGTGGATGTCGGCGGGAGCAAGATGCACATCGACTGCACGGGCGAAGGAGGTCCCACGGTCATCCTCGACTCTGGACTGGGCGATAGTTATCTTTCGTGGCGGAAAGTGCAGCCGCAGATCGCCAAGTTTACCCGCGTCTGTTCCTACGACCGCGCCGGGCTCGGCTATAGCGATCCCAGCCTCCAGCCTCGTACGAGCAAAGTGATTGCCGCGGAACTGCATGCCCTGCTGCAAGCTGCCAGCATTTCCCCGCCGTATGTCATCGTCGGCCACTCCATGGGTGGATACGACGTTCGCGTTTACACCAGCCTGTACCGCAGTGAAATCGTCGGCATGGTTCTGGTGGACGCGTCTCATCCGGACCAGGAGAACCGTTTCCCTCCCGAGTTGAAGAACATGGAAGGAAGTTGGCAGCGTGAGTCTCAATTCATTGCTTCCACCATGCCGTTCGGGATTCCGCGCCTGCTAGGTCTCTGCGAAGACGATGCGGTGGCTCGTGCCGCTGACTGCAATTGGCACAGCGCCAGAGAACAACTGGCCGAAATCAGAGCGTTTCCTGAGAGCGCCGCCGAGACAGCCCAAACCGGTTCGTTGTCAGACCTGCCGCTGGTTGTGCTCTCGCACGACCCCGGCAAGCCCTCGAGTGATTTGCCGCCCGACCTCGCGAAACCGACCAACGAAGCATGGGAGAAAATGCAGGAAGAATTGGCCCACCTTTCGACGCAGGGAACGCAGACCGTCGCGAAAAACAGCGCCCATTACATTCAGATCGATCGTCCCGACGTCGTCATCGACGCAGTTCGTAGAGTGGTCGAACAAGCTAGGCAACCGCAGTCCCAGCCGTCCGCGGCGCACCACTGATTGGCCCCGGACTCGGACTGTGCAAACCTGCTACCCTTTTTTGCACGCCTTGAATTTCCCTTACCGACGACGGATTGTAGCGCCGGCGTCTCGCCGGCTGTCGCGAGGCCATCTTGGCCTCGCTGCCGCATCCTCCCACATTTGTCCCAGGAGTTCTTGATGGAAGCCCCTGTACGCAGAACGCAGCTGATTGCCTTTGTCCTCGCCCTCGCTTTCGCGATGTCCGCTGTTGCACGTTCGCAAGACGCGGTCTCCAATTCGGTGCCCGAACCTCCGGCGCGGCGCCCGGTCATCGGGCTGGCCCTAAGCGGTGGCGGCGCCCTGGGTCTCACCGAGATCGGCGTCATCAAGTGGATGGAGGAAAATCATATCCCGGTAGATCGCATCGCAGGCACCAGTATGGGGAGCATCATCGGGTCCATGTACGCCACGGGGATGACTCCGGCCGAAATTCAGAAGTTCGCAGAAAAGATCGACTGGGATCAGGCGTTCCTTCCAGAACCGGGGTATACCGAGCTTTCTTATCGCCGCAAACAAGACCGCCGCGACTTCCTGGTCGCCGCGCCGCTCGGCCTTAAGCATGGTCTCAGAGGCCGGAATGGCCTGAATTCCGGTCAAGCTACCGGGCTACTGCTGGACCGCATCGCATTCCCGGCTTCGGGCATGACAAGCTTCGACGATCTCCCCATTCCGTTCCGCTGTGTTGCAACCGACATGCAAAGCGGCGAGGCGGTCGTGCTGCACGATGGCTTCCTGGCAGATGCGGTCCGCGCGTCCATGGCGATTCCCGGCGTCTTCACCCCCGTAGAGCTTAACGGCCGTGTGCTAGCCGACGGCGGCATGGTGCAAAACATTCCCGTCGAGACTGTGCGCGACATGGGTGCCGACGCGGTCATCGCCATCGAACTCCACTATCCTCTCGGAGATGTTGGCCAACTGGGAACCCTTGTCGGCGTACTGTCGCGTGCCATTGACGTCATGATCACCCAGAACGAGCACCATTCCTTGGCACTCGCAAAAGCTAAGGTCCGGGTTGACATGAAAGGATTTGCCATCACCGACTACAAGCGAGTCGATGAACTCGTGCAGCTTGGATATCAATCCGCTGCCAGCCAGTCTGCTGGCCTTCTGCCGTACGCCATCACAGATCCTGCCGAGTGGCAGCGGTATCTCGATGACCGCGGTGCACGAAAACACCCGCCAGTCACAAGGGTCGATAAAGTCATGGTCACTGGCGCCGACCCCGATACTGACCACAGAATCCAACAGCAACTCGAGAAGCATCTGAACGGATCGCTCGATCTGACGAAGTTAGAGACGCAACTTACGCGGATTGCCGGTCAGGGTCAGTTCGACCGTTTGGGCTACGAAGGTTTCACCCAAAACGGCGTGCCTGCCTTGCGCGTGACCGCCCACGAAAAAACCTATGGACCGCCGTTCATTGATTTGGCAGTCAATGTGGAGGGCTCCGGCGTGGCGGCCTTTGATTTCTCCGCCGGTACGCGGGTTACATTCATGGATCTGTTTCATCACGGAGGCGAGTGGAGATCGGACCTTCTCTTCGGTTCCAGTAATCTGGCTGCGACTGAGTATCACCAGCCGCTGGGGCAGTCGCGTTTTTTCGTGGCGCCCTACATCTTCGCGTCCAAACGGGCCCGCAATTCGTTCAACGATCTTACTCGAATCGCTGTATTCGGCGACGAGCGCGCCGGCGGCGGCTTCGATATCGGCTTCAATTCCGGCCGACTCAGCGAATTCCGCCTGGGTTACGAACTGTTCGAAGGAAAGTTGGCCCCACTCATCGGAGCGGCCGGTCTGCCGATCGTCCACGGCAGTACAGGCGAAATCCGGGCGCGCTTCGTTTGGGACGGACAGGATAGCCCGTCGGTCCCGAGTCGCGGGACTCGCATTGTGGCGACAGCCACGCGGGTGCTGCAGAGTCCAGACCTGGCGCACCCCATCGGTCAAGTGGACCTGCAAATGTCCAGTTTCGTGCCTTTAGGTGACAAGACTTCGCTGTTTATCGATGCCTCCGGCGGAACGACATTTCACGGCTCTGCCGGTCCTTTTCAGGTCTTTTCTTTGGGCGGTCCATTCCGTTTGGGCGCTTATCTTCCTGACGAATTTCTTGGGAACCACTACGTCTACGCCTCTCTCGGTTTTCGGCGAGACCTGTACCGCATGCCGCAGTTGGTAGGAAAGAAGATCTATTGGGGCGGATGGTACGAATCCGGATCTGCATTCGGAACCCAACTCAATAGTCGCGGACCCGTAGTTGTGCGCGGCACCTTCAATTTAGGAGTAATCGCAGATACTATCGTGGGCCCGATAGCGCTGGCGGGCAGCGTCAGTCCCACCGGTCAGAGCCGTGTTAATTTTTCGATCGGAAGATTGTTCTAGAGCTACGAGCTATGAGCCACGAGCTATGAGCTGAAACTCGACAGCGCCGGATTGCTCGTGGCTCGAAGCTCGAGGCTCGTAGCTTCACTTCAGCGACGCCATATCAATCACGAACCGGTACCGCACATCGCTCTTCAGTACTCGCTCATAGGCCTCGTTGACCTTCTGAATTGGCACAACTTCGATATCGCAAGCAATCTTGTGTTTAGAGCAGAAATCCAACATCTCCTGGGTCTCTCGAATTCCACCGATCTGTGAACCCGCTAGACTACGGCGTCGTGCGGTGAGGGAAAAAGCCGCAACTGGTATGTCCTTCTCCGGCAGTCCGACGATCACCATTGTGCCGTCGACCCTCAGCAGGTCCAGATATTGTTTCCAATCGACCAGCGCCGAGACCGTGTTGATGATCAAGTCGAAATGGCCCGCTAGTTTTGTGAATGTCTCTGGATCCGATGTCGCGTAAAAGTGATCGGCACCCAGCCGCTTGCCATCGGCCTGCTTCTTGAGCGAGTGGCTGAGCACAGTGACCTCTGCTCCCAGAGCGTGCGCCAGTTTGACTCCCATGTGGCCGAGTCCGCCGAGTCCGACGATCGCCACCTTCTTCCCCGGACCTGCTCCCCAGTGCTTCAGAGGGGAATACAGTGTAATTCCGGCGCAGAGCAGCGGGGCACATGCCTCAAGCGGCAGGTTGTCAGGCAGCCGCAGCACATAATTCTCATCCACCACAATTCGATCGGAATATCCACCGTGAGTCGGCGCGCCTTCTTTGTCGCGGCTGTTGTAAGTCCAGATCGTCCCCACAGTGCAGTATTGCTCCATTCCCCGCCTGCACTCGGGGCAGGTGCGGCAGGAGTCGACAAAGCATCCGACACCAACCTTGTCGCCTGCTTTGTACTTCGTAACTTTGTTTCCCACGGCTGTAACCACTCCGGCAATCTCGTGTCCCGGGACCATGGGGAAAATCGCCTCCTCCTGATACTCGCTCCACTCGTCGCGCGTCTGATGGATATCTGAGTGGCAGATGCCGCAATACCTGATATCGATCACGACATCATGTTCCCGTGGTTCCCTCCGTTCAAACTCATACGGTCCCAGCGGAGCTTTAGCTGCCGGTGCTGCATATCCCTTGCACTTGCTCATGATGGCTCTCTTTCTGAAAGGTTCACTCCAATGACTATAGATGACATCGGCCAGCATCGGTTTCCAGTCAAAGACCCGGTCTTCGAAAAATATCACCCGATTCACGCACTGCGCTGCAGGTTGGTATACTGCGCCTCTCGGTTCAACTCAAGGAATCTGCCCGGAGGCAATCCCTGGTGCGCTTGGACAAACGTCTTCCCCCAATCTTACTTCTGGCCACGATCTCTGCCATTTCACAGCAGACCTCGACCCAAACCCCTTTGAAACCGCTGTTCAAACTGCAAGAGGTCATGATTCCGGTACGCGATGGCGTTCATCTTCAGACTGCAATCCTGACGCCGGTCGACCAGCAGGGACCCTTGCCCATTCTGTTTCGTCGTACTCCGTACGGCGTGCCAGACAAGCCCCCTGAGCAGATGCCGTCATCGATGAAGGAACTCGCTCAGGATGGCTACGTCTTTGTAATCCAAAACCTGCGCGGGCGGTTCAAGTCCGAGGGAGTTTTCAATCTGTCTTCGTGGGTCGACCCGAACGATCCCAAAGCCACGAACGAAACAACAGATGCCTACGACTCGATCGAATGGCTCGTCAAGAATGTTCCGAACAATAACGGCAAGGTCGGAATGTATGGCGTTTCTTACGACGGCCTGACAACTGCCCTGACGCTGCTTCATCCGCATCCCGCGCTAAAAGCCATCAGCGAGCAGGCCTCGCCCGTCGATCAATGGATGAACGACGATGATCATCGCTACGGCGCGCTGCGTGAAAGCTACGACTTCGAGTACGCCGTGATGGAGCAGGCCGACAAGAACAAGAACACCCACTTCGACTTTGAAACGTACGACACGTATGAGTGGTACCTCAATCTGGGCCCGCTCTCGAATATCAACACAAAATACCTGCACGGCTCGATTCCTTACTGGAATTCGAGTGTCGATCATCCCGACTACGACGAATTCTGGAAGAAAGAAGCATGGGTGAATCAGCTTCATGCCTCGACGGTCCCAAACTTGAACGTCGCGGGATTCTGGGACCAGGAAGATCCGTGGGGGCCGTGGCAGATCTTTCGCCACGCGGAAGAGAACGATCCCCAGCACACGAACTTTATCGTCGCCGGACCTTGGTTTCACGGCGAATGGCAAGCTCCGAAGGGCGAGGGCATCGGGCTCATCCCATTCGGAGGGCACGAGACCTCGCGCGAGTTCCGCGAAAACATCGAAGCTCCCTTTTTCCGCTATTATCTGCACGACAAAGGCGAGAAGCCGCAATGGCAGGCCAGCACTTTCCAGAGCGGGTCGAATACATGGCACACATACACCGTGTGGCCGCCGAAAGAAGCCAAGAGTACCAACCTCTATCTGCATGATGATGGCACGCTTTCGTTCAGCGCACCTGACGGCAAGAGGAACAAGTCATACCGCGAATACGTCTCCGATCCCGCCAATCCCGTGCCTTACCGCCAGCGGCCGATTTCACCGACCTATCCAGGCGGCGACTGGCGAACGTGGGAGGTCGCTGACCAGCGTTTCGTCGATCGCAGGCCCGATGTTCTTTCCTTTGAGAGTGAACCGCTCGATCACGACATCATCGTGACCGGACCGGTGGCCGCGGATTTGTTTGCCTCAACTTCAGGCACGGACAGCGACTTCGTGGTCAAGCTGATCGATGTTTATCCGCAGGATGCTCAGAAGAACGCATGGAATGCGGATGATGGGCCCAAGCCGGGCCAGTACTCACAATCGTTGAACGGATACGAATTGCCGATCGCAATGGAGGTCCGCCGCGGACGTTATCTGATCAGCTACGAAAAGCCGCAGGCGTTGACTCCGAACAAACCAACCGAGTGGAGTATTCCTCTGAGAGATCGCGACCACGTCTTTCTGAAGGGCCACCGTATCATGGTCCAGATCCAGTCCACATGGTTTCCGGTGATCGACCGCAACCCGCAGAAATTCGTGCCCAGCATCTACAAAGCCGCGAACGTCGATTTCGTCCCGGCCATGCAGCGAGTCTACTGTTCCCCAGACTTGCCGTCGCACATCGTATTGCCGGTCATGCCGTGACGTAGCGCCGGCGTCTCGCCGGCTGTCGCGAGGCCATCTTGGCCTCGCCCCTGCGGACGAAAAAATGGCCCGGCATGAAACCGGGCCATACTTATTCCATAGCCGCTATTTCCCGCCGGCATTGCCGTGCTGTCCAAGCCACGACGCCAACTGCGACTCCTGTTGCGACTTCAAATCGATGCAGTTGTTGATGCGCTCAACCGACTGCCGGTAAGTCCGTTCAGCCGCCGCGATCTTGTGAGCATTAAAGAACTCCGTGACCTGATCGCGCATTCCTGCTTCGCAGAAACCGCTGGTGGCCTGCACCACCTGTGCACTGGCGTACGGGCCACCGGCTTTCCCGATCTCGCTCCAGTGCTGGCGAATGAAGTCCCAGGCCAACTTCTCCCCATCCGGGTTCCCGAGCACGTTCGTAACGAGTTGTAGAGCATCTTGCGACCGTACGTCGGGTGAAATCGCGAAATCCAGCGTCCGCTGCAGCAGTCTCGGATCGGTGAATTGTGGCAGCGTGAAGAAGTAAGTGTAGTACTCCTCGGGCGACTTTGTATTCTTCAAGGCGGCCATCACCTTGTCATAAAACTCCGAATCACCATGGATGGCAGCCAGCGGTAGAGCCGCGCCAGCAAGTTCATGGTCCACAGACGCGGGGTCTGCCAGAGCTTTGTCGCTGATCTTGCGTGCCTCAGCCAGCGCGTCAGGATCACGCGCATCCTGTCCGAGCGCAGTCAACAAGCGCGCCCTCAGAGTTTGCTGTTCGTCGCTCTCGCCGGGCTTGGGTTCCCAACCCACTTCCTTCATCATTGGCGTCAGATACTGCCGCAGCCACGCGCGGAACGAATCGCGATCGCTTTCGTTGACTAGATATTGACCGATATAGCCGAGGCGGCCCATCACGTCCTCCAACACCGCCCGGTTGCGGTCGTCTTGCAGGCCCTGCGCGAAAGCAAGATAGTCGCCCACCGGCTCACGGCCGACACGAACGGAAGCCCAAATGTCGTTTTGCAGAGAAATCCGTTCGCCCGGACTGAGCTTCGTTTCCGCAACATGCGCCAGACCACGCACCGCATCTGGTTCGTACCCCACGCGGTAATATCCCGTCGCACCAGCGTTTGCCAGAACCCAGTTCGAGCATCCGGATAGCGTGAACGTTTCTTCTTTCTTCGTCAGTAGTTCGCATTTTGGTCCGCTGCTGGCAGATCCTTTGAGGCAGATCGGAATTTGCCATAGCTGATCATTCGGTGATTCAAACTTCGAGCGGTCGAAGTAGTACCGCTGCTGAGTCAGTGTGACGTTGGTGGAGTTTCCCGAGCACTGGGCCTTCACGTTGACGATCGGCTCGCCCCCTTGTTTCACCCAGGTCGGCATGATCCTGTCGACCGGCTTCTTCGACGTCTTTGCCTGCGCATCCCAGAAGTCCTCAGCGGTCACGTTCGCGTACTGGTGCTGTTTCAGATATGCGTTGATCCCGGCGCGGAACGTTTCCTCTCCCAGATACGATTCCACCATGCGTAGCACCGCAGCCGCTTTCCCGTAGGCGATACCGTCACCCAGTTCCTGAATCTGCGCCGGAGTTTCAGCCGCCTGATGGATGGGGCGAGTGTTGGCCAGAGCATCGACATTGAGAGTCCCACCGGTGCCACTGACGTCGTCCAGCTTGAAATTCCATTCCGGCTTCCAGGCGTCCACCGGTTTGCTTGACATCCAGGTGGCGAAGCCTTCATTCAACCACAGGTCGTCCCACCACTTCATGGTGACGAGGTCACCGAACCACTGGTGGGCCATTTCGTGCGCAATTACCCCCGCGATCGTTTTCTTTAGATCTACCGATCCCTGTTTCTCGTCGATCAGCAGAATGACTTCGCGGAAAGTAATGCAGCCGGTATTCTCCATGGCTCCGGCGGAGAAGTCGGGAATACCGACGAGGTCCAACTTGCCGTACGGGTACTTGATCCCGAAGTATTTGTCGTAGTAGCTGAGGATGTGTTCGGCAGATTCCAGCGCAAACTTGCCCATTTCTTTCTTGCCTGTAGTCGCGTAAACGCGAATGGGGATGCCGTCGGCTTCGCCCTCAACGTACTCGAAATTGCCGACCACCAGCGCGGCCAGGTAGGACGACATCTTCGCAGTCGTTGCGAAGCGCACCGTGTGCTTGTCGCCAGGGCCAGGCTCGTCCGAGATGACTTTCTGGTTGGAGATCGCTGTCAGACCCTTGTCCGCGACGGCCGTGATATCGAAGGTGGCTTTGTAGTCGGGTTCGTCAAAGGATGGAAAAGCGCGGCGGGCATCGGTTGACTCAAACTGTGAGGAGGCGTACTTGCGGCCCTGATCGTCCTTGCCGAGATACAGGCCTCGCATTTCACTGTTGAGAATGCCTGTATAGGTGATGTGGATGGTCGCCGTACCCGCCGCCAGCGGTTTCTCGACAGACAATACGACCATTTCCTTTTCCTTCTCGGGCGTGATCTTTGCCTTCTGCGTCGTGCCACCGCTTGCGATCGTCACTTCGTGGAAGTCGATATCGATCGCGTTCAGCGTGATCTCAGAAGTCGGCGTCAGTACGCGGACGGTGATCGTTTCGTCACCTTCAAACTTCGCGCTCTCCAGATCCGGCGTAAACGTGAGTTTGTAGTTCTCGGGTCTGGCGGTCTCGGGCAGCCTCTGCGCGTTTGCCAGAGAGAGTGTAAGCACGAGAAAGGTCAGCATCGCAAAGATTCGTTTCATTAGATTTTTCCTCAGGAGATGGATCGGATTACGTCCTATTGATGTGACTCGTCAAAACTCCCACAATCTGTTCCCGGTCTAGCTGAACTCACGTAGCGACAGCCGCCTCGGCTGTCCCGCGTTGGGCGAAGCCCCGCGGAAGTTCCCCCACTCTCATACCCAGCTAACCCCGCGAAAGTTCAACCCCGCGTTTCTAAAACCCCGTTGAATACCGCCAAGCTACAGTGGTTAGCCCCAAACCAATAGGGAATTTCGCGGTAATCGTCAATGTCAAAAACCGCAAGATCCGCGTCTTTTCCCGGTTCGATGCTGCCCTTGCGATCCGCCATACGGAGCGCCCAAGCTCCATTTATGGTCGCGGCAGCGATTGCTTCGGCCGGCGACATCTTCATCTGTGTGCACGCCAGCGACATCGCCATGGGCATGCTGATCGTTGGCGAAGTTCCTGGGTTATAGTCTGTTGCCAGCGCGACCGGCACGCCAGCGTCGATGAAGCGCCGCGCATCGGGATACGTCTTCAGTCCCAGAAAATAGTTCGCGCCCGGAACCAGCGTGGCAACTGTATTCCGCATCGCCAGTCGCTTGACATCGTCGTCGTTTACATGGTCCAGGTGATCGAACGATGCCGGATCGAACCGGAGAAACGGCGCCAACAAGGTTTCCGAAAGCTGGCCCATGTGCGCGCGCACGCTTAGTCCGTGCTCCTGGGCAGCTGCAAAGATCTGTTCCGTCTCCTCTGGAGTAAATGCGCCCTTATCGCAGAACACATCCACGAATTGTGCGAGACTCCGCCTCGCCGCCCGCGGAATCATCTCTTTACAGACGATCTCGACATACTTTTGTGAGCAGTGCTGGAACTCTTTAGGCACAACATGCGCTCCAAGCAGGGTAGAGACAACCGTTCCAGGCCACGCGGATGCAGCTTTGCGGATCGCCTCCAGGGACTTTAGTTCCGATTCAAGAGTAAGTCCGTAGCCTGACTTTGCTTCAACCGTTGTAGTGCCGTGCGCTGCCATATCCTTGAGAGCAGCGAGAACCTTGTCGGTTAGAGCAGCCGTGCTTGCATTGCGCACCGCTTGCAGGCTGGAGCTTATTCCTCCTCCGGCAGCGGCGATCTGCTCGTACGATGCGCCTTCAATCCGCTTTTCAAAGTCGACCAGCCGCGGCCTGACAAACACGGGATGTGTGTGAGAATCGACGAACCCGGGTGTGACGACCTTGCTCGCGCAATCAATCTCGGTGAGTTGTTTGCGATGTTTCCTGATCCAGGGATCGCGCAGCGCGTCTTTGGTTGTGCCCACCGAAACGATCTTCCCGCCGATACAGAGCACAGCACCATCATTGATGATCCCGAGTTCTCTGAGGTCGGGTCCACGGCGCGGACCGGTTGCTTGCCGGGTCGGGCGCAACGTCAAAAGCTGCCCAGCATTAATCAACAGAATCGCAGACCGCGTTTTTGTTTTGTATTCCTTCAAAGGACTCACGCTAACGCAGTGTAACAGTGACGACTGTAGCGACGGTGAACGAATGAAATTCAGGGTACAATCCCGCATGCGCAAGAGAAGCCACAAGGCGATCACGCCAAAACTGGAGAGGTATACCGAAGAGCGGAAAGCGGAATTCTTCCTATCGAATGCCTTGAACCATCCGGACTATCTGATGGCCCGAAAAACGGTTCTCAAGCTTGGGCTCAAGCCAGATTCCGTACCACATGCTCGCCCGAAAGAGTAGTACGTTTCCCTCATGTCATGCTGAGCGGAGCAGTTGCGTTCGCGCAGCGAAGGCAACTGTGGAGTCGAAGCATCCCTACCAATCTCACGATGCATCGGTCCAACTGACCAGAGAATTCCTATAGACCCATCGGGACTTTCACGCCGGTCTTCTTCGCGAACTCTTTGGCTTCGTCATAGCCCGCGTCGGCATGGCGAATGATCCCCATGCCTGGATCCGTGGTCAGCACGCGCTCGATGCGCTTTGCCATCATGTCGCTGCCGTCGGCGACTGTGACTTGGCCGGCGTGGAGCGAGTAGCCGATTCCAACTCCGCCTCCGTTGTGGATGGATACCCACGATGCGCCTGCTGCGGTGTTCAGCAGCGCGTTCAGCAACGGCCAATCTGCGACTGCGTCCGAGCCGTCTTTCATGCTTTCGGTTTCGCGAAACGGGGACGCGACCGAGCCGCAGTCGAGGTGATCGCGGCCGATGACGATCGGGGCTTTGATCGTGCCCTTCTTCACCAGATCGTTCATGGCCAGTCCGAATTGGGCGCGCTCGCCGTAGCCGAGCCAGCAGATGCGGGCAGGCAATCCCTGGAACTTGATGCGCTTGCGGGCGAGTTCAATCCAGCGGCGCAGAATGCGGTTGTCGGGGAAGAGTTCGAGAACTAGATCATCGGTGACGTGAATGTCTGAGGCTTCTCCCGAGAGCGCGACCCAGCGGAATGGGCCGCGTCCTTCGCAAAACAGAGGGCGGATGTATTCAGGCACGAAGCCGGGGATGCGGAAAGCGTCTGTCACCCCCCGGTCGGCCGCGAGCTGCCCGGGCACCGCCACGGTGGACGGCGAGGTGTTCCACAACGCCGAAAGCGAGGCGCCGGTCAGCACGATGCTGCAGGCCTTCACCGAATCGTGCAACACCGCCTTCATCGATCTGGCCACCGGTCATCTGACGGCGCCGGACTTCCCGGCGGCCGCGACCATGTTCGGGCTGGGCCGCAGCCTGCACCTCGGGCTGGTCTCCTTCGACGGTTCCGTCCCGCAGCCGTCCGACCAGGCGGACCTGGCCGCGACCGCGATCGGTCAGGGACGGGTCCTGATGTCACCGCTGTCCATGGCCATGGTGGCCGCGGCCGCCGACACCGGGACGGTGCGCGCGCCGCAGCTGGTCGTCGGCGCGTCCGGGGGCAACGCGACGGGGACGACGGCCACCAGCCAGTTGCCGTCGGACGTGGTCAGCGACCTGCACGAGATGATGGCGTCCGTGGTGGCCAGCGGCACCGCGGCAGGCCAGGGCCTGCCGGCCGGCACGTACGCCAAGACCGGCACCGCCCAGTACGGGAC
>Ga0209698_10005240_pt1 | contig 14080 bp, 11 predicted proteins | sample LitLauG_LLR_2012_FD_187203 | JGI IMG/M metagenome (GOLD analysis project Ga0209698, IMG submission 187203) | Freshwater sediment microbial communities from Pennsylvania, USA - Little Laurel Run_MetaG_LLR_2012 (SPAdes) (version 2) | ecosystem: Environmental > Aquatic > Freshwater > Creek >... | reverse complement strand
CCGTCCGGGGAAAAAATGGGCTTGCCTTCGTGGCCCCCGTCGGTCAGCCGCCGGACATTGCTTCCATCCCGGGCGGTGATCCAGATGCTGCCCGCGTAGCTGAAGGCAACTTGCGATTGGCTCACGGAAGGATCGCGCAAGAGGAGGGGTTTCTGAGATTGCGAGCGGAGAGCGCCGGGAAAACAAGCGCAGAAGGTGGCGAGCACGAGGCCCGCTCGCAATAAGAGGCGCAGAATGGGTTGCGATCGGCTGTTCAAGAGGTTGTTCTGCATGACGGAATTCTCCCTTGGCTGAACGGAAGTCTCTTATCGAACCGTCCGTTTCTCCGTGGATGGCTCGGACGGAGAAGGACCCTGGAAATTTCCTTCAGGGGTCTGTCTACATCGGGATCGATCCAAGTTCAAGAACTGGACGAATCTTATAACAGCCAGATTTTGCTTGCACGAAGAAGTACGGCAAGGAGGAAAGCAGAAAAGGGCCTGACCCCGGCGAACCGCCCGGCGGTCTGAAATTGCAGACGCAAAAGTCGACGTGCGGGCGTGCTTCATGCGGGCGGGGACGGAAGAAAAACCCTCCACCGTTCGCTGTCATTAGATGACCTTGCCGTCAGCAAACGAGACAAAGGGAAACGACTCCTTCGGCAACTGCGTCTCGTCTGCTAGCGCTAGCTGAATATAATCGTCACATTCGTCTCCGCATTGTTTAGCAAAATCTAGGCTACTTACGTGTTGTTTCTCTATGTAATTCTTTAATGCTGTAAAAAGGTCATCTTTTTTGAGATCGCCGTACCGTGACACCCACATGGCCCTTAAGAAGTCATGGATAATTGCTGACTTGGCTCTGCTTTGCGCCCACTCCGGCAAGTTTTGATGAAAGTACTCAAGCGACTTCTAATAAGACTCTCGTTTTTGGAAGACTGTCAATCTTCCCGCAACCGACGCCTTCCCACTACTTCGCCGACGCCGACGCGCCTCGGGGACTTTTCCAGAGTCCATCCTCGCGGCTTCCCGATCTTCCGGCTCACTGAACTCGTCCAAGGGGACGATGTTGAAGCCGACGCCGAGCTTCTCTGCTGCTCTTTGAAGGGCACATCTAGCTCCTCAAGCATTCGCTTTTCTCCTCTCTTTCGCTTGGGAGCCGCCATGCAGGCAGGATACGGCGAACGACAGTCTTCTGTGAAGGGTACGGAGTGTTGCTAGGATGGCGACCCCGGCGAGACTTGAACTCGCAACATCCAGCTTAGAAGGCTGGCGCTCTATCCAGTTGAGCTACGGGGTCTGGCGGAAATTGTATCACGCGTCCGTCCGGTAGCGCCGTCCGGCGATCATCCCCGTGTTGAGGCCCCGACTCACGGAGGATTTCCTGCCCGAGGCATTTCCGATCACACCTAACGACAATCCGGGAGTTATCGCGTGGTGCCTCGAATCGAATTGCCGAGCACGGCCACTTCTACTGATGGCACGTTATACGCCCAGCGGACCGACTCCCATTTTGAGGTCGGGCCAATTTGATTGCATAGGAGAGTGGTTATCCGCTGACCCTGCCACACCACCGTGCAGAGACAGGTCCGTCCGGGGCGGTCTTCGGGATGCCTGTACTAGATGTAATGGCAGAGAGTGAAAAAGGAAGGCAGGATTCGCGGCAGGACTTGCAGCGGCGGATTCATCTCCGGGCATCTTGCTGAAGCCACAAGCATTGCAAGCCGCAAGAAAGAGGGCCCAGGTCAAGGTGCCTGGGCCGTCCTGTTCACGGTTCTTGCGGCGTGAATGACGGCAATACGGTTGTCGACTCGCCGCTTACAGCTCGCGACGGGCTTCGTCCGCGTCTTCTGCGAGGTCGTGCAGGAGTTCAAAGAACCGCGGGGATTGGCCAATGAAAAGACCGTCAGCAGTGAGCCCCTTGACAGCGCCCATGGCGGCGCCTTTCGTCTCGGTGGGGCGAATGATGGAAACGATGGGGAACTTCTTGTCCAGGAATATGGTTGGTTCCGGCATGATCAAGTTGGTTTGGAACTCATCGGCGACCTTCGGATCACTGGAGGCGTTGAGGTTTGGAAACGAAACGGTCGCGCCCGTCGAACCGGGAAATCCCATGTCGGTGTCGCTGAACGGAGCCAGCGGTGGCGAAAGGGTATTCCCTGCTTTGTCGTGCCAGACCTGGAAGTGCGAAGTCTCGGTGGGACCGATGCTGAGCAAGATTCGGAGCACTTCGAGGCTGGTTACGCGTTGCGCGAGCGATGGGTACAGGCTGCTGCCACCTTGCTCGATGAAGGCAAAGTGAATGCCCGCGGTGCTAGCGATGGCCTGGGTGTGGTTGGAAACGCCGCTAGGATTGCCGAGATCGGCGACCAGGTCGGCATCGGTTCTTGGAATGGCGGTGTGTCGGCCCACGTTGAGTGTAGGGACCGCCTGATCGAAGGTATCTCCGAAGTCTGGATTCTTGCGATCGCTGCGGTATCTAGTCCACCAGCCGGTATCCACCGTGAGCTGTGTCAGGTTAGTGAGCCTCCCATCTTGAGGCACTCCGGTTACCTTGCTGGCCGGCAGAGTAGCGAATTCCATGTTGAGGTCCACTGTGCTGGCTCCCTTGAATTCTAGATAGGCTTTCAAGAAGGATGCGTGGGTGAACTCATCGTCAGTGTTGTCCACTATGTATTGCGGCATATCGCCGTCGAGCTGTTGAAGCCCCGTGACATACAAAGGGGCCAATCCAGTGACGACTTTCTTTCCGTTCTGGTCTTTTAGGTCAATGGGAGAGAATCCCTGATTCGTGGCACCGCCCAGTTCGGCGTACTGTCGCCACAAGTCCGCCTCAATCGTTTCCAAAGCCTGGAGGAATCTGAGGATTGCGGCGTCGCCCTTGGTAAGGCTTCCGCTAAACTCGTCCTCTTGACCGAAGGCGGGCAGCCCACTACCGAGCAAACCCGACCCCACTGTAATGGCCCCCGCTGCCACAGCTCCTTTTTTCAAAAAAGAACGTCGATTTGAATGCTCTTTCACAAAATCAGGCCGAACTGGATCTGCCATCGGCTCCTCCTCAAGAGTGATTTTGAACGGACCACAATAGGTGCGAGATGGCACTCTGTGATCTCATTCCACGCCGAGGGTAGTGCATGCCTTCAGGCGAGTTGTCACCACGATGTCCTTCTCTTGCAAAACTCTCCTCAACAAATGAACTCCTGGCCGCGCTTCCCACGCATGCTCCTAAGGAACAAGCTGCGGAACTTTCTCTTATTCTCTTTATGGCTCAAAAAATGGCCCGCCACGGAGCCGGTCAGTCAAATGGCAGGAACTGATGTCGAGTACCGAGGCAGATTCAAATTCATTGACCTGTGGGCCACAGATCGGTCTTTGGGTTCGCCAATGAGGCATGCAACCTCTACAGTGGGAAAGTAATCAGAAAGCATATATACCCATGCTCCTATGGGGCTGCAAGGGGTGAAAAGTTCGTCGAGGCCAGCGTCACCCCCGCATTCAAGGTGGAAATGGACGGGCCGGTCTCATGAGTGGTTGCAGATCGAAGGGCTGCCTCTACCTTGTCGGTGGAAGCAGCGTTCCGCCACCATAACTTCTTTGCCACAACGCGGAGAGGGATCCTCCGTCTTGATAACCAACGAGCGCGTTGTAATCGACATTGAGCGCTGGCGATCATCTCGAAACAGATCTGTAAGGAGTGCAGAATGTTAAGTAATCAGTCCCTCGCGAACTCTTTTCGTACTCTAGCTGCATCCGCGTCCTTACTTATTGCGTCCGTTGCAGCGCATGGCCAAACCCCACACAACCATTCCGCCGATGCTGCAACGCCGGAGGTGAAGTCGTTGGCAGCGTCGATGCAAAAACTGCAGGCGCAAGTGGAAAGCTTGAACGCCCAAATGGGTGAGATGCGCACCGTGCAGCAGCAGGCTTTGCAGCAAGCAGAACAGCTACGCGCCGAGTTGCAGCAGGCAAAAGAAGAATTGGCAGCGCGATTGGGAAATGGCCGCGAACCGATGACCAACTCACTTCCTTCGCCACCCGCAACGCCTGCGATGACATCACTCTCCTCAAACGCAGCAACGCAATCCGGCGCATCCCTGGAAGATCGAGTTTCCAAAGTAGAAGAAAATCAAGATTTGATGAACGGCAAAATTCAGGAGCAGGGCCAGACCAAGGTGGAAAGCGGCTCCAAATATCGCCTGCGACTCTCCGGCATCGTGCTTCTGAATACCGCTGTCACTCGCGGTTCCGTCGATATTCTGGATTACCCGCAGATTGCGGCACCAACGACTCCGCCAGGAACTTCCGGTGCTTTTTCCGGTTCTCTGCGCCAATCGCAAATTGGAATCGAAGCATTCGGGCCGGATATTGCCGGCGCGCGCACCAGCGCGAACGTGAATTTTGATTTTGCCGGTGGCATTCCGAATACTTCAAATGGCGTGGCGTTTGGCATCATGCGGATTCGCACCGGAACAATTCGTCTCGACTGGAATGACACCTCACTTGTTGCCGGGCAAGACGGCCTCTTCTTTGCCCCGCTCACTCCAACCACCTTAACTTCACTCGCGATTCCCGCGCTCTCCTACACCGGAAATCTTTGGAGTTGGACTCCACAAGTGCGCATCGAACATCGCATCACGTTTTCCGACACGTCTAACTTGCTGTTGGAGGGCGGCATTCTGGATTCACTTACTGGAGATTCGCCTACGGTCTTCTATCGAACTCCAACTGCGGGAGAACACTCCGGCCAGCCAGCCTATGCCGCGCGCATCGCCTGGACGCAGCGAGCTTTTGGCAAAGACCTCACGGTGGGATTCGGCGGATATTACGGACGGCAAAATTGGGGATGGTCGCATAACGTCGATGGATGGGCGGGCGTCTCGGATGTAACGCTTCCGCTGGGAAAAATGTTTGATCTAACCGCGGAATTTTATCGCGGCCGGGCCGTTGGCGGCCTCGGTGGGGGAATTGGGCAAAGCTTGTTATTGTCGGGACCGATCGCTGATACCTCGACCGTGGTCCGCGGGCTCGACTCGATGGGAGGATGGGTGCAGTTGAAATTCAAGCCGCAACCCAAGTGGGAAATTAATTTGTCTTACGGGCAAGATAATCCGTGCGCCAGCCAATTACGAGCATTCCCCGCTAGCGCGATTTATTACGGAGGACCGGAGCTCTCGCGAAATCGCAGTCCATTTGTGAATTTCATGTACCGGGTGCGCTCGGATGTACTGTTTTCCGTTGAGCATCGCCGGTTGCAAACTTATATGCTCGATAGCCCTGCAAATGTCGCGAACCAGACCAGCGTAAGCCTCGGATATTTATTTTGAGTCGATTTACTGAATGAATCTCGTTGCCAAATTTAGATACGCGCTCGTTTTGCTTGCTGCTGCCTTTCTGGCGCCTGGTCTGCCCTTGCTCGCGCAGGAAAAATCCGTGTCGGTCACCGTCCTTGTCGCGCGGCCCGGCACAGTGAACGCCAAAACCCCGCGGAAAGAGGCCGATTCTTCGAATGTAGCGGTCTGGCTCACGCCCCTCGACTCCACGACAGAGACTCACGCGCCCGTCTCGCGCCCGGCCGCACCAAAACTGGTGCAGCGAAATAAGTCCTTTGAACCTCACCTGCTAATCGTGCCGCTGGGCACCATGGTCGAATTCCCCAACAAAGACCCCTTCTTCCACAACATTTTTTCCCTTTACGACGGCAAGCGATTCGACCTGGGCCTCTACGAAGCGGGCACCACCCGCTCCGTTATATTTGACCGGCCCGGCGTTAGTTTTCTGTTCTGCAATATTCACGCAGCCATGAGCGCCGTGGTCGTCGCCGTCGACACACCGTACTTTGGGCTTTCCGATCGCTCCGGAACTGTGATTATCCACGACGTTCCCGACGGCCGTTACCAGGTGAATGTCTGGTACGAACGAAGCCTGCCAGAATATCTGACCGGGCTGAAACGCACCGTGACCATTACCGAAGCAAACCGCAACTTGGGTGTCATCAAAATCGCCGAGAATCAAACCGTTTCCGCTACCCACAAAAACAAATACGGCATGGACTACGTCCCTCCGCCCAATCCCGAGTACAACCGCCCCTGATGCGCCTTGGTTGCTGCGACTAATCTCTAGTTCCCTCTAGGCTCTTTGCTCGCCGAACATCACCGAATTTACGTTTTGTTGACAATTCAAAGACATTGCCCTGACAAGGCCATTCCTCGGCTTCTTTACCTTTGCTGTGCACCCCGATTGCAGCTTAAGGAGAATTCGATGTCGAGAAAAGTGTACGATCTATCTGGAATTTCTCTCCTGCTACTGGCCATTCTAGCGGCAGGTTCCAACGTCCTCGCCGACGACGACAACGTCTTAACAAATCTTCACACTGTCAGCACCATTGCCTCCACGCTCCCGGCAAATCAGGACGTCAATCCTTACGGCGTGGCGCACGTTAATCGCACGATCGGCAATTTGACCGAAGGCCACATTTTGGTGAGCAATTTCAATGATTCCGGCAATGCTCAGGGCACCGGCACAACGATTGTCGATGTCGCCCCGAACGGTTCGGTCAGCCTCTTCGCGCAAATCAATGCTGCATCTCTGCCGGGGCCCTGCCCAGGAGGCGTCGGCTTAACGACTGCTCTCGTTGTGTTGCGCACCGGTTGGGTAATCGTGGGCAGCCTGCCAACCACTGATGGCACATCGGCCACCGCTCAGGCTGGATGCTTGATCGTTCTCAATAGCACTGGCACTCCCGTCGAAACAATTTACGGTTCGCTGGTGAATGGCCCGTGGGATATGACTGCCTTCGATGCCGGAAACGAAGCCGCACTTTTCGTGACTAACGTGCTTAACGGAACGCAAGCGGCAAAAGGGGTCGTGGTCAATCAAGGCACGGTCGTACGCATTAACGTTTCCGTCTCAGAAACACAAATGCCCTGGCTTGAGTCCAGCACGGTGATTGGTTCAGGCTTCCCGGAGCGCACGGACCTGGCCGCGCTGGTGATCGGACCAACCGGCGTAGCACTCAGCCCAAGCTGCACCCATTCCGATCGCGATGACTGTGAAACTAAGTTCGAAGATGCAGACGGACCGGTGTTGTATGTTGCCGATACCCTCAACAACCGAATCACCGTGATCCGGAATGCATTGTCGCGGCAACATTCCGCGGGCCCCGGGGAAACCCTCACTTCCGGCGGAAGCCTAAATGGCCCGCTCGGACTGACGACCACGAAGGGCGGCCACATCCTTGCGGTGAATAGCGGCGATGGCTTCATCACGGAAATCACGCCGCGGGGCGCGCAGATTGCCAAGATGCAGCTCGATAGTTCAGGTAACCCCCCAGGCGCCGGGGCGCTGTTTGGGTTAATCTTTGACCCAGGTCTCGGAGTCGTTTTTGTCGACGATGCCACCAACACTTTGAACCTTCTTCACTAGAACGTGAAGTCCGAAACACCAGTCCTGCTGCGAGCAAGTGAAATTCGAGTTAGGGCAGCAGGGCAGCGGTATAATAAACCCCAGTATTCTGCCGAAGCCGAACACGACCAAAGCTAGTCTTTGGCCAAGAAGGAAGCGCGTGGATACCGTTTTAATTGTCGAAGACAGTCGCCCGATGCAGCGCACCTTGCAGCGCCTCTTCGAGGCCGACGGCTTGGCTGTGCAGATCGCCGGAGATGGTGTCGCTGGCATTGAAAGTTTTCGAAAGCAGACTCCCAGTGTTGTGGTGCTGGATCTGAAACTTCCGCGTATGCCCGGAAAAGAGGTGTGCCGCGCATTCAAAGTGCACGCGGCATCCGTTCCCGTCGTAGTTCTGAGCGCCAACAATGAAGTGGAAGATAAAGTTCTTCTGCTCGAGCTCGGCGCTGATGATTACGTAACCAAGCCGTTCAGCCCCAAAGAATTACTGGCGCGCGTGCGCAGAGCGATGCGCCGCAGCGGTTCGATTTCCGAAGTTTCCAACGCAGCAGCGCCCGGCACTCAGCACGAAGTGCTAGCCTTCGACGAAGTGCGCATTGATTTTACCAGCATGGCCGCCACTCGAGGCGCAAAATCTCTGAGCTTCACCGCTCAGGAATTCAAGCTGCTGAAATATTTCGCCAATGCCCCTTCGCGTGTAATCTCGCGCGAAGAATTATTGAACGAGGTTTGGGGCTACGAAAATTATCCAACCACCCGCACCGTTGATAATCACGTGCTCCGGCTCAGGCAGAAGCTCGAGCCCGATCCTGCCAATCCTCGTTACTTCCTCACTATGCATGGCTTCGGCTACAAATTCATGCCTGGCGATTTGGTCCCCGCACCGGAGTCAGCCAAGCGGTAGCCCGGAGGGCCATGGCACGCCTGCGATTACGCACACAATTGGTCATCGCAAATCTCCTGATTATCTGCGCCTTGTTGGGCGGGATTCTCTTTGTTGTCGGCCACACCATGCGCTCCGAAATCGCCGAGGGTGTACGGCAAAGTACCGAAGCTTCGCGGCACGCCTTCGAAAATGTCCAGCAAGAACGCGAGCGGCAACTGTCACACACTGCAGCCATGCTGTCGGAACTGCCTCCCCTCGAAGCGATGATGGCCACCCAGCATGCGCTCACCATTCAAGACGCATCGCGGCCCTTCTGGGAATTGTCTGGAAGCCAGCTCTTCGTGCTCTCCAGCGTAGACGGACGCATTCTTGCATTTCATGCGGCGAAATCGGGCTGGGACTCGGCCCGCGCCGAAGGAAACTTAAAGAAGTCAGCGGATCAGGGGGAGGACACCGCGTGGTGGTATGGCAACGATCAACTCTACCGCGTTTTTCTGCACACCATTTCATCTGGCAGTAACAACGAACAGCGGCAACTCGGAACCATCGCAGTTGGCTATCAAATTGACTCGACGGTAGCAGCCGAAGTGGCGGCTACGTCCGGAAGCCAGATAGCGCTTACGGCCGGCAAAAAAATTATCGCTTCAACTTTTTCTCCGAGTGAAGAAAGCGAGCTGCAAGCAAAGATCGATGCCGATCAAGGTCTGGCGACAGTCACTAAAGAGCTCACGTTAGGCTCCGATCATTATCAAGCTGCCGCCGTATCCATCCATCAAGGGCCGCCGGCTAGCGTGACGTGTTACGTCCTGATGTCATTGCGGCCCGCCAACATTTTCCTGCAGCGCCTCAATCGCACCATTTTAATTCTTGGCCTTTCCGCCATTGTGCTCGCTGGCATTCTTCTCAGCTTCGTGTCCAGAACCATCACCCATCCGCTCGATAATCTGGTCGCCGGCGTTCGCGCACTCGCCGAAGGCGAGTATACCTATTCCATCAAGCCGCGCGGCAGCAGTGAAGTTGCGGAATTAAGCGAAGCGTTCTCCAAAATGCGCGTCGAGTTGCAAACCTCGGAACAGCGTCGCTTTGCCGCAGAGCGCATCGCCGCCTTTGGCAGAGCTGCCAGCTCCATCTCCCATGATCTCCGCCACTATCTTGCTGCCGTGGTGGCCAACGCGGAATTTCTGTACGAAGCGGAAAAGCTCAAGTTGAACCGCGACGAAATCTACGGCGAGATTAAGACCGCCTCTGAACAAATGACCGATCTGCTCGATTCGCTGCGTGAACTGTCGCGTGCCGAAGGTTCCATTTCTCCCCGGCCTGCTTCCATCGACCAAACCATTTGCCGCGCCGCTGATGCTGTTCGGGCTCGCGCCGAATCGCGCACGCGTTCCATTACGCTGCGCACCTCTGGAGACATGTCGGGAACCTTCGACCCGCAAAAGATTGAGCGTTGCTTCTTCAACCTGGTGTTAAACGCGGTGGAAGCGTCCACGCAAGCGCGAAGTGAGATTGCGGTAGACATTCGCTCGCTCTCCGGTCTGTTCGAAATTCGCGTTGTCGATCAAGGTTCCGGAGTGCCCGCCAGTATTCGCGACACCCTGTTCGATCCGTTCGTCAGCTACGGTAAGCCCACCGGAACTGGCCTGGGCTTGGCGATTGTGAACAAAATCGTTCACGATCACGGCGGTTCCGTCGTGGTGGAACACACTTCGATCTCCGGCACCACCTTCCTCGTGAAATTGCCGCGCCGCGTTGCCGCCTTGAGCGAATCAACCCAAGCCGTAAGCACGTAAACGCACTTTCGGTTTCGTTACGAGACGTTTCCGTGACTTCAAAGTGACAATGTTTTTGCCCACCGGCGACAACCCTTCCCAGGCAACCCGGCAAACTCTCTCTCGATAAGCTGCACGAATAAAGTTCGCGCGGAATCCATTCAAGGAGGAAAAATTTATGAATTCAGCAGGGTTAATGAAGATTTCGGGAATGTCCTTCGGAATCCTTTTATTTAGCCTCGCCATGAGCGCTGGCGCATCCGCTCAATATGGCGGAGGAATGGGCGGCACTGGGACCGGAGCGACAGGTTCGGGAAGCACCAGCAATAGCAGCGGGTATGGCTCCGGAAGCAGGAAAGCGATCAGCATTGGAGTGGGAGCTGCAGCCGGCGCAGCAGTTGGCATCGGGTTGTTGGTTCATCATCACCACGTAGTCGCAGCGCGCAATCAGGCATCTCTTATTGGCTGCACGCAGTCCGTGCTCAACGGACTCAGCTTGAAGAATGAGACCGACAACCTGACCTACAGGATCGTTTCCGGTTCCACTTCGTTGCAGCCCAGCGAGCGCGTTGAAGTCAAGGGAGCATTGGCTAGCCAGGGATCAGAATTACCTGTGTTCCACGTACGAAGCCTGGTCAAGAACTATGGTGCGTGCGATTCAGCAGTCGCAGCAGCCGCCAAATCTCCCGAGGCCCAGAACGTAACCGCACGGTTGGCTAAGTAGCACACTGCAGCAAACTCTTACCGCGGCAGACTAATAGGACCACTGAGACAAGCCCGCCTTTGCCCCAGTGGTCTTTTTGTGTGAGCAGGCGATGGCCCCAGGAGGTCTGCCGTCATCTTTCGCTCGTGGAGGGCCATCCCAACTGGTTAGAAGCAGCACCATCATTTGAGAAAGCGAAGGCGCGAGTGCAAGATCTGGCCGCCACCGAGCTTGGTGATTACATAATCTTTGGACCAGCGCAACGGCGAGAAGCACTTCATTCAAATTTAGAATGCTGTACAGTTGGATTTCGAGGCCAGACCTAATTGCCTCCTCGTTACACGTACTGGCGCAAGTTCTTCTACTACTTTCTAGTCGATCATCTGGGGTCGGGTTGGGTGCGCGTTTCTGGCCTGTGGCCGCCACTTTTCCGAGTACCTTACACAGGAGTTATTGTAGCTTGCAATCCTGCGCTAGAATTGTGGCCGTAGCGTCCGACGGAATGCAGTGGACGCAGCGTCTACTCTTTGCGGAGAGCATATGCGATCGGCATTTACCTTTCTCCTCTGTGCTCTGGCGACGTCCGCTTTTGCGAGCGACGGAGATAAGCCTAATTTAGGAGCTGTTGCCGACCGAGCCGGGCAGCAATCTAAGCTGACGCTTCGGGGAATAAGGCTTTCCATTTGAAGGCCGAAATTGTCGATACCTATATCAATGAGCTGCAATCGCGAAAGCCGCCTAGCTCCCGGACTTAACTCCGCTGCTCTTTCAAAAGTCATTTCAGTCCATCTTCGGTCCACTTCAAGAGCGAGATAAATGACGCGTTCCCCTGTAAGCGACACCAGCAGCGGCACTTAGAGTTTTGTACTCCGTACCTTCTAAGCAGAGGGTCGGGAGTTCGAGTCTCCCCGGGCCGCTCACTAGGGTCCGTTACTTACACGCGGTCATTTCTTGTTCGTTCCCTGCAACGGGCTGACGGTCCCGCTCACGCTGCGCATGCTGCAGCAGGCAGCCGGGCCTTCACCTTCCTCGCTTGGATCTGCTCGTTGACTTGGTTTTTCATCCCGAACCTCCTGTCTTGGGTTGTGAGAATACCCCACCTGTCCGGGATGTCTATTGGCAGTCACACCAGATAGTCCAAGCACTTGGCCGATACTGGCATCATGAGGTTGCGGCTCCCTCAACTTCCGTGGTTGAATCCTTGAAGATCTTCATTGTTTGTGAAGAGGCCGCCATTCCAATACGGCGTCGTCCATGACTAAAACATCGTATGAGCCTGTCTTGAATCCTTTACAGTCTTTCATCGGCCTAGGCCGTGTGGGCTCGCTTTCGCGGAGGGCGGTGCCAAGCGGCTCTAACCTGGGTGCTGTTTATTCGTCAAAACCAGCAGGATGGTGGGAACAAGGTGAAGGTGAGGATCGTTTCATCGATGAGGTTGAAGGGGTGATTCGCTGAACGGGCAAGGGGGATAGATGATGCGCGACATGCGATTTGCGATTCGGATGCTGTTGAAACAACCCGGCTTTAGCCTAATTGCGGTACTGACGCTGGCGCTGGGAATCGGGGCGACATCGGCCGTGTTCAGCTTGATTCAAGGTGTGCTGTTGACGCCGCCACCCTACAAGCAGCCGCAGCAACTCGTGCTCGTGCCGACCGCGCGAACAGACGGCCAAAAACAGGAAAACCCGCGCGGCTGGCCCTCACAACAATGGATGGAATGGCAAAAGGACGCGAAATCATTTGAAGGAATTGCCGGCTACTACTGGCAGTTCAACTTTCTGATCCGCAATGAGGGAAGCCAATCGATCCAGGGAATGGCAGTGACGAAGGACTATCTGCGGGTTATGGGATTGCAGCCTGTGGTGGGGCGCGGCTTTGTGGAGCAGGACTTCGGACAAGGGCCGGTGAAGGCGATCCTGCTGGGGTACGAGTTCTGGCAGCGGACGTTCAACGGCGATCCAAAAATTATAGGCAAATCCGTCCACATCAGCCGGTGGGACGTGCCGCCCACAGTCATTGGCGTGATGCCACCGGGAGTGCGGTTTCTGCCGTCGCCGGGGGCCGCAAAGGAACCGAATTACAACGTTAACGCGCTGGTGGACTTCTGGAGTCCCGCGGAGCCCGACCCGAAGTATATGAAAGATCCGGATTGGAATGTGGTGGCGCGACTGAGCGATCGCACAACGCAGCAGCTAGGACAAGGCGAGCTGACAGTGCTGGCGGCGAGAGAGGCGCAGTCGGAGAAACAATTTGAAGGCTTCGTGCCTCAATTGGAATCGCTGAAAGACGAAATGAATCAAGACAGCCGAGGGATTTTGTTGCCGCTGCTTGGAGCGGCAGCGCTCGTGCTGTTGATCGGTTGTGGTAACGCGGCGGCTTTGCTGTTAGTGCGCGGATTGCAGCGGCAGCAGGAGTATGCGGTGCGGAGCGCGATGGGTATGGGACGCATTGCGCTCTTGCGGCAGGTTTCGGCCGAGAGTTTGTTACTGGCGCTGTTGGGTGGAGTATTCGGAGTGGGGCTGGCGTTTGGCGCGGTGAAGGTGTTCAAGCTGATTGCGGGACACGCCATTCCGCGGCTCGAAGACGTGACGGCCGGGTGGGCGGTGCTGGCATGGGGATTGGGTGCGGCGGTGGTGGCGTCGATGTTTGCGGGAGTTTTTCCGGCACTGCGGGCGTTTCGGCTTGATCCGATGGAGGTGCTGAAGAACGCCGGACCCAAAGGAACGGCGGGACTCGGGGAACGGCGGCTTCTGCGTGGGGTCACGATGGCGCAAACGGCTCTGACCCTGGCGCTGCTTGTAGGAGCCGGGCTGCTGATTCGGACGATGATCAATATTGCGAAAGTCCCGTCGGGCTACTACACGGGACACATCTTAACGATAAGTATAACCGAGGTGCGGGGCCGTTCAGAGTGGGCGAGTTTTCACCGGCACGCTTTGGAACGGGTTTCAGCGATTCCTGGCGTGCAATACGCAGCTTTCGCGTGGGGAGTGCCGCTTACCGGCAACAATTGGCCGGGGACAATGGAAATCGAAGGGCAGCCTGCAGCAACCAACGAGAGCGAGAAGACGGCGTTGCCCCTGCGCTCGGTCACGGAGGACTATTTCAAGTTGATGGGCGTGGCAAGGCTCGGGGGGCGGGAGTTTCGTTCGAGCGATGAGGGCAAGGCGATGAACGTGGCCATCGTCAACCAGGCATTTGCGGATCGCTACTTTCCGCACACCAATGCAATTGGACGGAAGATTTGGCTGGACGGGCGCGACAAGCCATCTACGGAAATCGTGGGCGAGGTCTCGAACGGCCGAACGGATGATTTGACGCAGGCGGCGTCGCCCGAGGT
>Ga0209698_10005239_pt1 | contig 14081 bp, 8 predicted proteins | sample LitLauG_LLR_2012_FD_187203 | JGI IMG/M metagenome (GOLD analysis project Ga0209698, IMG submission 187203) | Freshwater sediment microbial communities from Pennsylvania, USA - Little Laurel Run_MetaG_LLR_2012 (SPAdes) (version 2) | ecosystem: Environmental > Aquatic > Freshwater > Creek >... | reverse complement strand
TGCCGGAGGATCGGGCAGCGTCACCATGGGGCCGTTCAAGATCGTGAATAACTATCTTGAAGCAGCCGCTGAAAATATTCTTTTGGGTGGATCCGCCGCAACCGTGACTCCGGGGGACATCGAAATCCGCCACAACCACATGTTCAAGCCGATGATCTGGAAGACGGGGCAGCCCGGATTTACCGGTGGACGCGACGGACATCCTTTTATCGTCAAGAACCTCTTTGAACTGAAAAACGCGCAGCGAGTTCTATTCGAAGGCAACGTTCTGGAAAACAGCTGGGGCGGTTTCTCGCAAGAGGGATTTGGAATCGGGCTCGGGCCGAAGAATCAGGCCATCGGGACCGAGAACGTCTGCCCTCTCTGCCAGGTGACGGATATCACGATTCGTTACGTCAAGATCAGCCACGTTGGCGGTGGACTGCAGATGGGCAACGGCGCTTCGACGAACGGCGGCGTTGCGCTCGCCGGAGGGCGCTATAGCATCCACGATGTAACAATCGACGATATCGACGAGGTTAAGTACTTAGGATACGGACTGTTTGCTCAGGTTTCGACCGGTAATCGAGCACCGATCCTGCACGACGTCACCATCAACCACGTCACTGCGTTTCAACCGGGCACAATGCTGAATATCGGTGACGATACGACCGTAAATCCGCAGATGACGAATTTCGTGTACACGAACAATATTGTCAACGCGGGCACGGCCCCGACCAAGACGACTGGCGGGGGCCCAGCAAACTGTGCGTACCCGGCCACGCCGATGTTAGTGCTGCCGGCATGCTTTGCGCGCTTCATGTTCTCACGTAACGCGATAGTGGCGACGCCGTCGAATTACCCGCCAACTTCGTACCCCGGAGGCAATTTCTTCCCCTCGTCTGCTTCCTCGGTCGACTTCATGAATTATTCGAACGGAATCGGAGGAGACTACCACCTGCGGACCACGAGCCAGTTTAAGAATGCCGGCACGGATGGCAAGGATCTTGGAGCAGATATTGACGCGATCGAGGCGGCTACGAACGGCGTGATCTAACACAGCGGTGAAGCCGCAAGCTTGGAGGGGCTGCAACCCGCGCCCTCCAAGCCTTTTCCCCAGCCTCCGGCATCTGAAGGGGCGAACGGCATTCCTTTTCGTGTTTCCTGCGCTGAATCCACCCTCTTGCAAACCACGGTAAAATACTAAATTGTGGGTGTTCCCCTGACTGCAAACCAAAGAGCCCACTTTTCAACGCGGTTTCCCCTTCCCAATGGATGATTTCGTGTGGGCCGACGAAGGTAGAGACTGAGCTGCCGTAACGTATCTTGATGCTTTCTTCAAGGAGAGGGGCTGTCTACAAGGTGAAAATGTCTGCCCCGAACCGCAATCCGTCAAAAGGCTTTCGAGCAGATATCGAAGGCATGCGAGGAGTAGCTGTTCTCCTTGTGGTGTTGTTCCACTCAGGTGTTCCCGGCTTTGCCGGAGGATTCATCGGAGTGGATGTCTTTTTTGCGTTATCCGGCTACCTGATCACCGGAGTTATCCTTCACGAATTAGAGAAGAACGGCAGGCTAAGCTTTAGAAACTTTTACGCCCGCCGTGCCCGACGACTACTCCCTGCTGCCGGGTTCGCAGCTGTTTCCACAGTGGTGTTGGGTATCTTCCTGTACTCACCGGTGGAACTGGCCAAGTATGCGAAGTGGGCCTCTTACACATCGGTCTACGCCGGCAACTACATGTTCATGCGGGACGCGTTGAACTACTTCGCGAGCGATGTAGGTATGAATCCGTTCCTGCACACATGGTCCTTGGCGGTGGAAGAACAGTTCTACTTATTCTGGCCCGCCTTGATCGCCCTGACTTTGATGGCTACGAAGTCCAAGCGCTGGCTCGCGGTCGTGCTTGTGGCCATGTCATCTGTCTCGCTGGCGCTATGCATATTTCTCACGCACTATCGAGCGCCCTGGGCATTTTTTAGCCTTCCAACCAGAGCATGGGAGTTCGGGCTTGGAGGTTTGGGATGCCTGCTGCCGGAGCGTCTTGTCCGCGGGAAGGGGGCTGTCACTGTTTTCGGCTGGCTAGGCTTCGCGGCCGTTCTCGCGGCCGGCTGCCTTTTTTCCCAGCAAACGAGCTTTCCCGGATTTGCGGCTGCGCTGCCCGTGGTGGGCACCATCACGGTATTGATCGCCGGCATGACGGGTATTGGTACTGGACCTGATGCCTTGCTTGGCATTGCTCCGCTGCAATACCTGGGACGACTGTCCTACTCGTGGTATTTGTGGCACTGGCCCGTTCTTATACTCGCAAGCCTGCGATTTCCCGGAATCACCTGGCCCGGCAAGTTGCTGGCAGCCACGGTGGCCCTCGTAATAGCAAACATCACCTTTCTCATGATCGAGCAGCCGATACGTTTCCATCCTTTCCTGATGGCACGTCCGGCGCTTTCGTTGGGGTTGGTGCCCCTGGTCGCCGCGGCCGGGATTTCCTTTTCCGCTCTGGGGCAGGCTATAGCAACGAGGGCGCTACACTCTGAACCGCAAGCGAGTTTTTGGGCTGCAGAGAACGATCCACGAGTCCTTTTTGACGCCCACTGCCTGACCGCCAGTGGTAGCGCTCGACTCGCGGAGTGCAAGTATGGTGAACGCTCCTCCGACGCAACGATCGTCCTTTTCGGCGATTCTCATGCGGAGCACTGGTTCCCGGCGGTAAACCAACTCGCGCTCGACAACCATTGGCGGCTCGTAACGATGCTGAAGTCTTCGTGTCCGGCCGCCGACGTAGATGTTCTCAATACGACTTTCAGGCGCGACGACAGAGAATGCGTGATGTGGCGCAAAGCGGCCCTCTCACGGATTGCCGACCTTGAGCCACATCTGGTGATCATCTCTGAGAGTGACGGCCCCGTGGCCGATCCAGCCCGATCGGCGCGAAGTCACGCGATTTCGCCAGAAGCGTGGAAGTCGGGACTGCGATCGACGTTCGGTTACCTGGCCGCGCACCGGGTAAGAACGATTTTGATCGCTGATGTGCCGAGACCGGGTTTCGATGTTCCCACGTGTTTGTCACGCGCCATCGCGCGCAACGTCTCGGCCGAGACGTGCAGCATACCTCGATCGGCGGCCTTCAATGAAGAAGCGCGAGAAGCTGAACACGCTGCGATCAGCGGCTTTAAGAATGCGCACTTCCTGGATTTCACAGACACTTTTTGCACGAGTCAGACCTGCGAAACCATGGTTGGAGGGCAGGTAGTGTTTCGCGATGGCGATCACCTTACCTCAGCTTTTTCTCATAGTCTCGCGCCGTTGTTGGAGCAGGAAGTTGCGGCGGTGACAGCGGGATCCGCTGGGGAGCCGATTCTGCCGAAGATTGCGGAGCGACAAGGTCGCTAGTCTCGACGGTTGAAATTTGAAGGCGAATGAGGGGCCCCTTGTCGTGACGTGATGCTGAAATGCTTTACCCGTCTCTTCGGGAGGCACAGCCAGGTTTACTCACCGCAAAGGACGTGAGGGCATTCCGGACGCAACACTCGGCTCTTTCCAAGCATACTTCAACAGGCACCACAGCGCCCAGAAGCCATCTTTCCAACCAATCTTTTTGCCCTCGTCGTAAGTTCGACCCCAATAACTTATACCGACCTCGTACACCCGCAGTTTGCGCTTGGCTACCTTCACAGTAACCTCCGGCTCAAATCCGAACCGATCTTCCTCCAACTTGATCGACTGGATCACGTCACGGCGGAACATTTTGTAGCACGTTTCCATGTCGGACAGGTTTAGGTTCGTCAGCATATTTGAGAGCAGTGTCAGTATCCAATTGCCGACGAAGTGCCAAAAATAAAGGACGCGGTGCGGGCCGCCCCCCAGGAAACGCGAGCCGTACACCACATCGGCCTGACCGGATTCTAAGGGTCCGAGAAGGAGCCCGTATTCTTTGGGATCGTATTCCAGATCTGCATCCTGGATGATTACGTAGTCCCCAGTTGCTTCCTGAATTCCGCGCCGCACTGCTGCACCTTTACCCATATTCCGCGGCTGCAGGAAAACCTGCATCTGAGGCCATTTGTTTTGCAGCTCTGTCAGAATCTCGGGCGAACGGTCGTTTGAACCATCATCCACACAGAGCAGTTCGATGTCGAGGCCAACGGCAACCACCCGCTCAATGACCTGCTGCAACGTCGCCTGTTCGTTGTAGACAGCCATCACCACAGAGAGTTTCATATTTCAGAACCTTGATTCAATCAAGCACACTCACACTGGAAGGTAGAACTTGCGGCCGAACAGAGAACGATTGCAGTAAGGGCAATGCGCAAGAGACACACGCGGCAGTCTGCCCTTTCGATACTCGGAGATGCTCGACCTCAGCGCTGCCGAGGTACCGGCGAGTAATGGACGCATTCCGTTGAATGGCCAATCCTACCATGCACAAACTAGCCGGGGTGATTGGCGATTTGTGGTCTGCGCCCTGCGTGAAATTGTCCGGCTGTTTCGCCGGATTCGCCGTAGTTCCTACCGCCAGGGGCCAAAGTTTTGGGCGGCTGTTTCCGAAGGTGCTCTTTGTGGCGACACTTTGCGTATTGCCTCCTACGAAAAGTTCAGCACTTTAGAGGAAATATCGCGGGTGTGGGGTTAATTCCTTGTGAACTTACATTTCGGCTTGTGGCAGTGGTTTTCGGGCTGGTTTAGTATCACATCAGCGGCCAAAGCCGATTCTGACACTTTCACCTGATGACGTTCTAGCAAGCTGAATCCATGAACCGTCTGAGCCTCAAGTTCGCACTCGCACTATTTCTGATTCCCGCTTTCGCGGCCGCGATTTATGCACGGAGGATGGATCCTCCCGGAGCGCAGCAACATCCAGACCCTCGCGAATCGAAGCAGGGCGCAAACTTCGACGGCCCCGCCGAGTTACCGAGAGTGCGGATGGAAACCTCGCTGCGCGACACTCCCGCCCCCGGCAAGGTGATTCATGTGAAGGCGGGACAGGATGCTTCCGAGGCGGTCGACAAGGCGTCCTGCGGCGACACGGTCGAACTGCAAGCTGGAGCGACGTTCGATCGACTCGTACTCCCAGCAAAGAAATGCGACGACGCACATTGGATCATCATTCGCACTAGCTCTCCGGATTCAAAACTCCCCCCCGAAGGAACGCGACTCGAACCCTGCTACGCGGGAGTTAAGTCTCTTCCAAGCCGGCCCCCGTTTCACTGCACGTCGTTAGAGAATGTGCTCGCCAAAATCGAGTTCAACGGCAAGGGTGGGGCGGGCCCAGTCAATGCCGCTCCGGGAGCGAATCATTATCGATTGATCGGGCTCGAAGTCACTCGCGCCGTTTCACCCGCTCTTGTCTATAACCTCATAGGGCCGGAAAACGCTCCTGCGGATCACCTGATCTTCGACCGTATGTGGATCCACGGTACCGCACAGAACGAAACCGTTCGCGGTGTGATGTTGAGTCACATTCGTTACGGAGCAGTAATCGATTCCTATCTGTCCGACTTCCATTGTGTGGCGAAGTCTGGAGGATGCGTCGACTCGCAGGCAGTGGCGGGAGGCGCGGGCGACGATCCGATGGGCCCATTCAAGATCGTCAACAATTTTCTGGAGGCGGCGGCCGAGTCGATTGAACTCGGGGGCAGCGCAGCCACCATGACCCCAATGGATATCGAGATCCGGCACAATTACATGTTCAAGCCCATGATCTGGATGAAAGGCCAACCGGGTTTTGTCGGCGGGCTGGACGGCAATCCTTTCATCGTGAAGAACCACTTCGAACTCAAGAATGCGGTGCGCGTACTTTTCGAGGGCAACGTCCTCGAGAACGTTTGGGGAGGCTTTTCGCAGGTGGGATTCTCAATTCTGCTCGGGCCGAAGAATCAAGCCATCGGTCCGATGAATGTGTGTCCGAACTGCCAAGTGACGGATATCACGATTCGCTACGTGACGATCAGCCACGTAGCCGGAGGATTCCAGCTCGGCAATGGTCTATCCAGCAATAACGGAGCCGCCAAAGACGGAGGGCGATACAGCATTCACGACGTAACGGTCGACGATATCGAGCCCGAACTTTACGGCGGCCGCGGTATCTTTGCGCAGATCTCGACCGCTCCGGGAGTTACTCCAGTGGTTCCCCTGCATGACGTCAGCATCGACCACGTCACCGCTTTTCCTCCGCGCATTCTGTTCAACATCGGCGGCCCGCTTGCTGATCCGAAAATGCACGGTTTATCGATCACGAACAGCATTTTCCTGGGGGCAGAAAAGCCGGTGACGACCACAGGTGGCGGCGTTGACAGAAATTGTTCCGCCGGCCCGCTTTCCAAATCACTCGATCTCGCACTGCATTCCTGCTTTTCTTCTTACAATTTTCAGAATAATGTCATTATTGGCGGAGGAGGCGGTTGGCCGAAGGGTACTTCCACTCCGTCGAAGTTAGCCGACGTCGGATTCACGAATCCGAAAGACGGCAATGGGGGCGAGTATCGGCTCACCGCTGCCAGCAAGTTCAAGCACACGGGCTCGGATGGAAAAGATGTGGGCGCAGACATCGACGCCATCGAACGCGCTACCGCCGGAGTCCGTTAAACCTGCCACAACCGAATTAAGATTAGCCTTGAACCTATGAAGCAACTCCTTCGCAAGGGGCTCAACCAGATTGTGGTCGACGAGGTCCCGGACCCCGTCGTCACGCCGCATCATGTGATCGTCCGGCCACATTTTTCGCTCATCAGCAGCGGCACAGAGACGGCCAGCATTCACAAAGGTGGCGCCATGGGGGCGGTCGCGGAGAATCCTTCGTACATCGGGAAAATACTCGATGTCATGAAGAACGAAGGGCCCGTACGCACCACGCGCGAGGTCCTGGCCAAGCTCAGCGAGTATGCAGTATTGGGATATTCCGGTGCTGGCGTGGTCGTCGACAAGCACAGCAGCGTTCCGGATCTCGAGATCGGCGATCGCGTGGCATACGGCGGCGAAGGGACCGGACATGCGGAAGCGATCCTGGTGGGCCGGAATCTGGCAGCAAAGATTCCCGATGGCGTTCCTTTTGAACACGCCTGTTTCACCACTCTGGGGAGCATTGCACTGAATGCTGTGCGCATCGCCAACATTTCTCTGGGAGAGAAAATCGCGGTCATTGGCCTTGGACTTGTCGGCCAACTCGTCGCACAACTGGCTCACCTGCAGGGCGGATTCGTCATTGCCACAGACCTGAAGTCTGATCGCGTGGGTCTGGCATTGCGCGCTGGGGCGGACGCTGCGCTCGTGGGTGGATCGGAGTTCTCGCAGCAGATCAAAAGCCTCACCGATGGAATCGGCGTCGATTGCGCAATCATTGCGGCTGCGGCGAAGTCGGACACTCCGTGCCGGCTGGCAGTCGAAATCTGCCGCGACCGCGGACGCATTGTTGACGTCGGAGCCGTAGAGCTCAGCTTCCCCTGGTACGAAACCTACCTTAAGGAAATCCAGGTGTATATGGCCCGCGCCTACGGGCCGGGCAGTTACGATGCCAGCTATGAGCGTCAGGGACGCGATTATCCGCTGCCCTATGTACGCTGGACGGAACGACGCAACATGGAGGAATTCCTCCGACTATCGTCTCAGGGACGATTGCGCATCAACGATTTGATCACGCATCGCTTCCCGCTTGACGAAGCGCCCAAAGCCTACGAAGTCATCATGGACCCCGGGCAAAATAGCCTCGCCGTTCTTCTCAAATATCCTGCTGCAGAGGATGCGGCTCAACCCAAGCCCGCGGCCCGCGTTCCTGTGACCCCAACCCAGCGCAGTGGGACGGAACTTGGCGTTGCGCTGGTCGGTGCGGGAAATCTGGCTCGCTGGGTTCACCTGCCAAATCTGAAGAAAACGCCGGGCGTTTGCTTGCGCGCGATTCAGTCGAGCAGCGGTTCCCGCGCCAAGAGTTACGCGATTCGATTTGGTTCGGAATACTGCACCTCTTCTTACGAGGAGATTCTCAATAATCCCGACATCAACGTCGTGGTGATCGTGAGCCGGAATCAATATCATGCTTCGCAGACACAGGATGCACTACGCGCGGGAAAACACGTCTTCGTCGAAAAGCCAATGGCGCTGACCGAGGACGAGTGCCGCAACATCAGCCAGGCGGCCCGGGAGTCTGGAAAGCAACTGACGGTCGGATTCAACCGCCGCTATGCGCCCAGCTACCTCCGCCTGAAGGAGCAACTCCACAAGCGCACGGCGCCGGCGGTGCTCAATTGCCGCATCAACTCTCCGGGGATTTCAGGATCGTACTGGATGGCCGATCCCGCGATTGGTGGCGCGATCCTGGGCGAGGCTTGCCACTTCGTCGATCTCATGTACTGGTTGCTGGATTCGGAACCAGTCGAAGTGTTTGCGGCATCGTTTCCGACTGGGATGAAAGATCCGATCGGACAAAACAATCTGGTTGCGACCTTCACATTCGCGGATGGTTCCGTCGGCAGCTTGACTTATTGCACCGTGGGCAGCCGCACTTCCAGCGGAGAACGCGTCGAAGTGTATGCGCCGGGCGTGGGAGCGCATGCGGAAAACTTTCGGGAGTCTGTTGTCCGCAAGGGCGTGGCCAGCAGACGCTCGAGTTGGTTCGCTGAAAAAGGCTATGATGCGCAAATGCACGCCTTCTTCTCGTCCCTGCGAAACGGAAAACCACCAGACATTGCCGTACGCGATGGAGTCCGCGCAACGATCGGTTGCTTGCGGATACTGCAATCAGCGCGGGAGCACGTGCCTTGCCCGCTTGACCTCGATCAATTCCTCGCATCGCCCAACGGACAATGAAGGTACTCCTGCTCGGGCCCTATCCGCCGCCCCACGGTGGAGTGCAGACGAACCTGGTGGCGCTCCGCGAGTACTTGCGGAAGAATGGCGTTCCCTGCTCCGTTATCAACGTCACGCGTCATCGCAAAGCTGACGCGGATGAGGTTTATTACCCCAAGGGACCGGCAGGGGTGGTCCAGCTTCTGGCGCGCCTGAGGTACGACTTACTTCACCTGCACATCGGCGGAATGCTGACCAGTCGCTTGCTGGCGCTCAGCCTTATTTGTGCCCGATGGCCCGGCAAGAAATCGGTGATGACATTTCACTCGGGAGGATTTCCATCGACTCCAGAAGGCCAGGCGCTTCGACCCGCTTCGTTCGCAGGATACATGTTGCGCAGCTTTGACGGAATTATTGGCGTAAACGACGAGATTATCGGCTTCCTTCACCGAATGGGAGTTCGGCAGGAACGGACACGTCTAATTTCGCCATACGCATTTCTCGGGGGAGATGGCGCCGCTCTTCCTCCGGCGCTCGAGGAGTTTCTTGCCTCGCACGATCCGGTGCTGACATCAGTTGGTTTGCTGGAACCGGAATACGACCTGCCGTTGCAAATCGAGGCGTTGACACCAATTCGACAGAAGTTCCCAAATGCCGGACTGCTTATGATCGGCTCCGGCAGTCTTGAATCCAGTTTGCGAGAACGGATCGCCGCCAGCCCTTCGGCGGCACACATTCTACTTCCGGGAGATGTGCCGCATGCGTCGACGATGCAAGCCATGGTGCGATCTCGCGTCCTGCTCCGCACGACACTCTATGATGGTGACGCGCTCTCGGTGCGCGAGGCTCTGCAACTGGGTACGCCAGTGATTGCGACGGACAACGGAATGCGTCCGGCAGGTGTGCGATTGATACCGAAATCAGACCTGCAGGCACTGGTGAACGCAATTAAAGTCGAATCGCAGCAGCCTGCAGCAACCAAAACGATATCGGCCACCGACGAGGGAAACGTCAAGGCAGTGTTCGACTTTTACCGGGAACTGATGGGGACAAACTGATTGCGGCACCCGAAAGCGCCTCAGCGCCTAAAGCCGCTTCCACCTGAACTGAAAATCGCAGCGCTGAAGCCCCGCGCCACCTGGTCAGCCGAGACGCACATCCACTCGCCGCCAAAGCGAGCACTTTCTAAATCCAGGAAAGATCCCGCGTTACCAGCAGGCGTCCCAGGGGCGTTTTCGCCTTGAGATATAACTTCGCGTCGAAATACTTCATGTACATGGCGCGCGTGCGCTGAAGACCGGGACGATTCAGAACCTCGCGGTTCTTAGTGGCTAGCTCGTACCCATTCTCTTCCAGAGAGGGGCCAATCAATCCTTCAAACATCTCCAACTCTTCTGGAGGGAAACCGCTACGCCACCGGCCCGTGGGATTGAAGTCTTCCTTCTTAGAGTCCTCGAAAGAGCTGTTGGGAGCGCTCACCGATCCGATGCCCACCTCCCGGATGCGATCATAGTCCAATTCCTGGCCGATGAACTCCCCGAGCCTCGCCAGCGTCTCATGCGGCTTGCTGACTAACTCCTCGAAGTGGACCTCGGTGTAATTTTTCCCAAGATCGCGGCCATCGCGGCGCCCCTTGCTCACCATCCAGTCCCAGTACAGGCCGCAGACCATCTTCGAGGGCTTACGATCCCACGGTAGACGGTGAATGTAACCGAGTTTGTCGGTTGAGAGCGCAACATCGCGGCCGTCGCGAATGATGTGAATGATGAGTGCCTCCGGAATAGTTTCCGTAATACGGTGCAGGTGCAGAATGTGCTCAGGCGTGGTGTCGGCCCAACGCTGCACCCCCTGCTTACGGCACATCTCCGTCATGATGATGCGGAGAAAGTCTCCGCCGTTCCGGCACTCTGCCATGATTTTGGCGGCGATCTCTTCTTTATCAAGACCGGAGAGCGTGTAGAGCCGGCTGTTATACCAGGCCTCGAGCATGCGCCGTTTGTTGCCAGGTACCGACAAGTCTCCGAACCGCGGCTCCAACAGGTTAATGATGTTGGATTCGACTCGATACACTGCAAAGTTTCTGGCAGAGAGCAGCATGTGATAGAGCAGGGTCGTTCCGGAGCGTCCGCACCCAAGGACAAACACCGGAGCCAGGCTACGACTGGATGTTTGGGTGTGCGTTTCGGACACTGTCGGTGCGGTTGTCATGCCAATCGATTCCTTTCAGTGCGTAACTGCAGGCTGAGCTGCTGGGAACTTCCGAAACTCGCGGCTTTCCAGACTGGGGACGGTTTGTGCGGCGCCCCAGTTCGATCTCGACTCCATGAAATTCCTATGCCAGAGTTCGAGTACGAGCATGCGCCAGAGGAGGCCTGAGCGATTCCTGCGTCCCTGGACATGTTCGTCGATGAGGGTCTTGATCGCGCTCGGCTTGAAATAGTTTCTTCGCAGCGTGCGCGGCTCGAGCAGAACGCTCCAGAATTTTTGCTGGTCGTTGCGCATCCATTCGTCCAGCGGCAACTGGAATCCCTGCTTCTTGCGGTAAATGACCTCTGGCGGAACTCCGACCCGCTCCGCCAGCTTTTTCAGGATGTGCTTTCGAGCACCACCGCGAAACTTCCATTCCAGTCCTAGCGACGTCACCCACTCCAGGAATTCGTGATCGAGCATCGGTACCCGTACCTCGAGGGACGACGCCATGCTCATGCGGTCCACCTTTGCCAGGATGTCGCCGTTCAGATAGGTCTTGGTATCAAGGTAAAGAAGCCGGCTCAGGCGATCCTTGGCTGGGGCATCGTCATAGAGACGCTGCCACTCCCGCAGCGGGTCCGGCAAGGCTTTCGCGCTCTTCACGAAATCTGCGGTAAACAGGTGACGCTCCCGGTGTAATGCCGGGAAGAATGACAGCGAATCGAGGTAACGATCTCGCTCATTGAGCGAAACATTCCACGCGAGGTTCTTCCCGTACATCCCCGCAGGAATGAGCCCGTGAATCCCTTTACGGTAGACTGGCCCGAACAAGCGCTGAAGTGGATCGAACTTGCGCCGCTCGACGGCAGTGAGATAGCGGTCGTACCCCGCGAATAACTCGTCGCCGCCATCGCCGGACAATGCGACTGTGACTTGCTGCCGCGCCATGCGGCAAACGTAATATGTAGGCAGCATCGAAGAATCCCCGAAAGGCTCTTCCAGCATTCCGGAAAGATAAGTGACGGTTTCTTCGAGATCGGGATCGAGGACCAGTTCGTGGTGATCTGTGCCGAATCGCTCCGCGACCTTCCGGGCGTATTCGGCCTCGTTGAACTTTTCTTCGCGGAAGCCAATGGAAAAGGTCTGAACCGGCTTCGAACTCTCGCGCGCCATCAGGGCGACTACGATCGACGAGTCGACGCCACCACTCAACAGCGCTCCCAACGGAACATCGCTGATCAGGCGGATGCGAACCGCTTCCTGCAGCCGTTTCTCCAACTCCTCCAGACATTCCTCTTCCGTGATCGCCGGATGCGTGCCGTATTCCGGCAGATCCCAGTACTGGCGGATCTTGATCTCGCCGTTCCGGAATTCCATCAGGTGCCCGGCGGGCAATTTCCGGATCTTGCGGAAAACCGTGAAGGGATCAGGAATGTATCCGAAGTAGAAATACTGCAACAGTCCCTCGCGATCGATTTCGGCAAGATCCGGTTGCACCGCGAGAATCGCTTTGATCTCGGATCCAAAGTAGAGTCTGCCCTCGTGGAGCGCATAGTGGAGCGGCTTTTTACCGAGACGATCACGTGCCAGCAGGAGTGAACCTTGCTTCTGATCGTACAGCGCAATCGCGAACATTCCGCGTAGCTTCTTGATGCAGTCGGCGCCGTAGTCCTCGTAGAGGTGAACGATTACTTCTGTATCGCTATGGGTGTAGAAGTGATGGCCACGCGCTTCCAACTCGCGGCGTAATTCGAGGAAGTTGTAGATTTCTCCGTTGAACACGATCCAGATCGACTCGTCTTCGTTGTGGATCGGCTGCTTACCACCCGAGAGATCGATGATGCTGAGGCGGCGCATCCCGAGTCCGACCGGCCCCCGGGCGTATACGCCTTCATCATCCGGTCCGCGGTGAACGATGGTCTGGCACATCCGATGCACGGAATCTGCATCGATGACCTCGCCCGACCGTCCCACCAGGCCAGCTATCCCGCACACTGGCTGGCCTCTCTCTCCGCATGGGCCTCGGACGTTTCAATCGAGGCAGGTTTGCGTCCCTGCACCGCGATCGGCTGCTCAATGACTCGAAGATCTTCCAGCCCGCAGCTCTCGAACCAGCGAAAGACTTCTTCGTACGTGTGCTTCGACTGAAACCACGGAGAGTACCAATCGAATGTATCGAGGATCCTCCAATTGCGATCGGGATGGTGCGCCATCGGAACCATGTAGGCCAGGGCGCCGCTGGCCGGACGTCCGACGAGCGGAATCTTCTTGAGTACCTGATGAATTCCATACAGAGGAACAACACCCCAGCAAAGTTTGTGCAGGAGCCGCGGAGACATGCGCCGCGTGACTCTACGATAGACGTCGCTCATCTTGTACCAGTTGTTGTAGGCGCTGTAGAGCCAGATCGCGATTCGCCCGCCAGGCTTCAACAAACCAGGGAGCGACTTGAAAGCCTTTTCGCAATCGGGCGTGTGATGCAGAACGCCGATACTGTAGATGTAATCGAAACTCGCGGGAGCGAACGGTAACTGGAAGACGTCAGCCTGGAAGATAGTCGCTTCGCGGTCAGCGAGATTTCGTGCCGCTACTTCTGCCGCAAGACTCAGATCGATGCCGACAACATGCGCACCCCAGCGAGTCGCTACGTCGGCAAAGCGGCCCATGCCACATCCCACATCCAAAACCAGCTTGCCGGCGAGGTCCTCAGGGCGGAAACCGGTGCGCCGCCGGAATGCCCGCTCCGACCGGTTACTCTCGGCGGTGTCGAGCTGCGTCCTGGCATGCACGTGCCACTGGAAACCGAAACTGCCGACATATTGCTGGGTATCGACGAAGCGGATTACACCGTGGAGGCAGGGATATTTGCGGCCGCATCCCACGCACACCAGTTCGTTCTCACCCGCGTCGAGACGATCACGGCAGGTCAGGCAGCGGAGTATCGATAACACTCGGTCAGCGAGCAAGGGTCGCTTCGGGTTGTAGGATCCTGTCATAGCGAGTTCGGCTGAAAATGCTTTGCCCTTTTGTCTTGTCGGGGAGTGGTTGACTCGTGATCCGCACCATGGCACACGTGTATCCCACCATGAAATACGGATATAGGTTGTACTCGGTCGAAGCGAAGCAGGCGCCCATCA
>Ga0209698_10005238_pt1 | contig 14083 bp, 14 predicted proteins | sample LitLauG_LLR_2012_FD_187203 | JGI IMG/M metagenome (GOLD analysis project Ga0209698, IMG submission 187203) | Freshwater sediment microbial communities from Pennsylvania, USA - Little Laurel Run_MetaG_LLR_2012 (SPAdes) (version 2) | ecosystem: Environmental > Aquatic > Freshwater > Creek >... | reverse complement strand
GGCGGTGGCTGTCGGTTCGGGGCCGGCCCCGGGCGGCGCAGCCGCCCCCCCGGCCGGCCCCGACGTCACAGCGCGTCCGCCCCGCGCTCACCGGTCCGCACGCGGACGACCGCGTCCACCGGGCTGGCCCACACCTTGCCGTCCCCGATCCGCCCGGTCTGGGCGCTCTTGACGATGACCTCGATGACATCCGCCGCGTCGGCGTCGTCGACGAGGACCTCCAGGCGCATCTTGGGGACCAGGTCGACGGTGTACTCCGCCCCCCGGTAGACCTCGGTGTGCCCCTTCTGGCGCCCGTAGCCGGACGCCTCCGTCACCGTCATCCCCTGCACCCCGAACGACTCCAGGGCCGCGCGCACCTCGTCGAGCTTGAACGGCTTGATTACCGCGGTCACCAGCTTCATGGACATCCGCCTTCGTGTCAGGGACGCCCCCGCGAGGCGGGCCCGTCCGGTCGAGCACAGCATGGGGGGAGGTCGTTTCACAGCGGGGCGGGTCGTGTTGCGGCCGTGTTACCGGCAGCGGCGTGTCGTTACGCCGCGGTGTCGGGCTCCTCGCCGAGCAGCGCGGCCACGAACACCTCCGGGTCGAACGGCGCCAGGTCGTCCGGCCCCTCCCCCAGGCCGACCAGCTTCACTGGGACACCCAGGTCGCGCTGCACCGCGACCACGATGCCGCCCTTGGCCGTCCCGTCCAGCTTCGTCAGCACGATCCCGGTGACGTCCACGACCTCGGCGAAGACCCGGGCCTGGGCCAGGCCGTTCTGGCCGGTGGTGGCGTCCAGCACCAGCAGCACCTCGCGGACCGGCGCCTGCTTGGCGACCACCCGGGCCACCTTGCCCAGCTCGTCCATCAGGCCCACCTTGGTGTGCAGCCGCCCCGCCGTGTCGACGATCACGGTGTCGACCCCGTCGGCGACGCCGGCCGCGACCGCGTCGTAGGCCACCGACGCGGGGTCCGCGCCGGCCGCGCCGCGCACCACCGGGGCACCGACCCGCTCGCCCCACGTGACCAGCTGGTCGGCGGCGGCGGCGCGGAAGGTGTCCGCGGCGCCGAGCAGCACCCGCTGGTCCGACGCGACGAGCAGGCGGGCCAGCTTGCCGGTGGTGGTGGTCTTGCCGGTGCCGTTCACCCCGACCACCAGCACCACCGCGGGCAGGTCGTTGGCTCGACCGGTCGCCAGGGCGCGGTCCATCCCCGGGTCGACCAGGGCCAGCAGGTCGGCGTGCAGGGCGGCTCGTACGGCAGCCGGGTCGCGCACCGACTCCACCTGGGCGCGCCGCTGCAGCCGCTCCACCAGCTCCGCGGTCGGCACCACGCCGAGGTCGGCGGCCAGCAGGGTCTCCTCCACCTCGTCCCAGGTGGCGCGGTCGACCTGCTCGCGCGACAGCAGCGCGAGCAGCCCCAGGCCCAGGGTGGACTGCGAGCGGGCCAGCCGGCCGCGCAGCCGCACCATCCGCCCGGCGGCGGGGGCGGGGGCCTCCAGACCCAGGGGGGTGTCGGGCAGCTCGACCTGCTCCACGGTGCGCACCGCGGTGTCCCGCGGGACGCTCGCGTCGTCCCCCACCCCGGGCAGCAGGTCCGCGGCCGGCGGCGGCGGCTCGCTGCGCAGCCGGCGGCGCTGGGCGGAGGTGACCAGGGCGACGACGACGAGGGCCGCGACGGCCAGGCCGATGATCAGTGCGAAGACAGTGCCCACGGCGTGGATCCTGCCAGCCCGCTAGGCCGGCTGGGTCTCCCGCAGCCGCTGGCTGATCACCGCGCTGACCCCGTCGCCCCGCATGCTCACCCCGTACAGCGCGTCGGCAATCTCCATCGTCCGCTTCTGGTGGGTGATGATCAGCAGCTGGGAGCTGGCGCGCAGCTCCTCCAGCAGGCCGAGCAGGCGGCCCAGGTTGGCGTCGTCCAGCGCGGCCTCGACCTCGTCGAGCACGTAGAAGGGGCTCGGCCGCGCCTGGAAGATCGAGACGAGAACCGCCAGACCGACCAGGGAGCGCTCCCCCCCGGACAGCAGGCTGAGACGGCGGACCGCCTTGCCGGCCGGTCGCGCGGCGACCTCCACCCCCGTGGCCAGCAGGTCGGCGGGGTCGGAGAGCACGAGGCGGCCCTCGCCCCCGGGGAAGAGGCGGGGGAACACCTGCTCGAAGGCCGCCGCGGTGTCGGCGAACGCCGCGGTGAACACCTCCTGCACCCGCTCGTCCACCTCCGCGACGATCGCGAGCAGGTCCCGTCGGGTCTTGCGCAGGTCCTCCAGCTGGGTCGCGAGGTACTGCTGGCGCTCCTGCAGGGCGGCGTACTCCTCCAGCGCGAGCGGGTTCACCCGGCCGAGCTGGGCCAGGGCGCGCTCCGCGGAGCGGGCCCGCTTCTCCTGCTCGGCGCGGACGTAGGGGACCGTAGCGGGCGCCTGCGCCCCCTCCCCGGCGCTGTCGTCGGGGGTGCTGGCCCCCGGCGTCGGCGGGCCACCGGCGGCGACGTCGTCCCCGTCGGGCGCCGCGACGGGCGCCGCAGCAGGGGCCGAAGCGGTGCCGGGACCGTCCCCGCCGTCCCCTGTCGCCAGCACGGGGACGGGCACGTCCGGGCCGTACTCGGCGACCAGGGTGTCGGCGTCGACGCCGTACTCCTCCACCGCGCGGGCCGCCATCGCCTGGATGCGCAGCCGCTGCTCGGTGCGGGCCACCTCGTCGCGGTGCACGGAGTCGGTGAGTTGCTCCAGCTGCTCGGCGAGCTCACTGCCGCGCAGCCGCGCGGCGCGCAGCGCGGCGTCCACCCCGGCGCGGCGGGTGTCCGTCTCGTCGCGCGCCCGGGCAGCCTCGGCGAGGCTGCCCTCCAGCTCGGCGCGCAGCCAGCCCAGGGCTGCGGACACGGCGGCGGCGCGCGCCCCCAGCAGCGCCAGGCGAGCGGTGCGGGCCCGGGCCCGTTCCCGCGCGTCGCGCTCGGCGGCGGCCGCGGCCCCTAGCGACTCGGCGCGCCCCGCCAGCGCCCGCATGCGCTCCTCGGTGGTGCGCACCGCCAGGCGGGCGTCGACCTCCGCGGCCCGGGCCGCCTCCGCCGCGGCGACGAGCGCGTCACGCTCGGCGGTGTCCGGGTCGGCGTCGTCCTCGGCCGGCGGCGGCGCCTGGCTGGCCACCGCGTCCAGCCGCTGCACCGTCTCGGCGTCGCCGGCCACCGCGGCCTCGGTGGCGGCGAGCGCCGCCGCCAGCCGGTCGGCCTCCGCGCCCGCGGCGCGGGCCGCCGCGCCGAGCTGGCCCAGCCGCTCGGCGACCGCTGCCAGCTCGGCGTCGGACTGGTGCAGGCGGGCCAGCGCGTCGGCCTCGCGGGCCTGGGCCGCCTCGCGCTGCGCCTGGGCCGCCGTCAGCGCGAAGCGGGCCCGCTCCTGGGCATGGGCCGCGGTCGCGGCGTCCGCGCGGGCCTGCTCGAGGGCGGCCTGCACCTCCAGCAGCGACGGCTGCGTCGCGGACCCGCCCCGGGCCCGGCCGGGACCGAGCAGGTCACCGGCGCGGGTCACGACCACCAGCTGCGGGGCGGCGGCTCGCACCGCCTGCGCGGCAGCCAGGTCGGCGGCGACGACGACCCCGGCCAGCGCCGCGGACAGCGCGCCGGCCAGTCCCTCACCGGCCTCGACGAGGTCGACCGCGGCCTCGACGTCGACCCCCGCGCCCGCCAGGGCGGCCAGCGCCTCCCGTGCGGGGACGGCACCCACCGGTGGGGCGCCCGCGGTCACGACCAGGCTGGCCCGACCAGCGTCGGCGGCCTTCAGTGCGGCCAGGGCGGCGGCGGCGGACGCGTCGGAGTCCACCACGACGGCGTCGGCCACATCCCCCAGCGCGGCGGCCAGCGCCGCCTCGTAGCCGGGGCGGACCGCCAGCAGGGCAGTGACACTGCCCAGCAGGCCGGGCGTCGGGGGGGACGCCGCGAGCAGCGCCGCCGCACCGTCGCGGCGCGCCATGCCCAGCTCCAGGGCCTCCATCCGCGCCCGCGCCGCGGCCCGGTCCCGCTCGGCGTCGCGCTCGGCGGCCTGCAGGGACTCGATCTGCGCCACCACGTCGGCCAGGGCCGCGGCGGCGCGCTCGTAGTCGCCGTCGAGGTCCACCTCCCCGGCGTCCAGACCCGCCACCTGGGACTCCAGGGCGGTGAACTCCGACTCCGCTGCGTCGGCGCGGGCGCGCGCCTGGGCCACCGCGGCGCCGAGCCGGGCTGCCTCCTCCTGCCGCGCGGCCAGGCCACGGTGGGCGGCGTCACGCTGACCGGCGAGGCGCACGCGGCCCTCGCGGCGGTCGGCGCGCGCCCGCAGCTCCGCGGTGAGCGCCTCCTCCGCGGCGGTGGCCCGCGCCGCGGCCGCCGACCGGGCGGCGCTGGCCGCCTCCAGCGCCGCGGCCTGCGCGGCGAGCTCGCCCTCCAGCTCCCCGAGGGCCTCCCGGGCGGCGGCAGCCTCGGCCTCCAGCGCGTCGGGGTCCGGCCCGGTCGTCGGCTCGGGGGTCTCGCCTGCGTGGCGGCGCCGTTCGGCGGCCAGCGACGCGGTGCCGTCCAGGCGCTCAGCCAGACCGGTGAGGCGGTAGTAGGTGTCGGCGGCGGCCCGCGCGGCCGGCTCCAGCGCCCGTTGCTCGGCCTCCAGGCTCGCCACCTCGGCGGCGACGGCGGCGGCGGCGGCCTCCACCTGCGCGCGCGCGGCGCGCAGCGCGTCCTCGTCGGCCACCTCCGCGGCCAGGGCGGTACGCGCGCCCGCCAGGTCGTCGGCCAGCAGGCGCAGCCGGGCGTCGCGCAGCTGCGCGGCGACGCTGCTGGCCCGCCGCGCCATCTCCGCCTGGCGGCCCAGCGGGCCCAGCTGGCGGCGCAGCTCGGCGGCCAGGTCGGTGAGCCGGGTGAGGTTCCCGCTCATCGCGTCCAGCTTGCGCAGCGCCTTCTCTTTGCGCTTGCGGTGCTTCAGGACGCCGGCGGCCTCCTCGATCATCCCCCGGAGCTCGGCCGGCCCGGCGGCCAGCACAGCGTCGAGCTGGCCCTGGCCGACGATGACGTGCATCTCCCGGCCGATGCCCGAGTCGGCGAGCAGCTCCTGCACGTCGAGCAGCCGGCAGCCCTCGCCGTTGATGGCGTACTCCGAGGCGCCGGAGCGGAACAGGGTGCGGGAGATCGTCACCTCGGAGTAGGGGATGGGCAAGGCGCCGTCGGCGTTGTCGATGGTGAGCACCACCTCGGCCCGGCCCAGCGGCGGGCGGCCGGTGGTGCCGGCGAAGATGACGTCCTCCATCTTGCCGCCGCGCAGCGACTTGGCGCCCTGCTCGCCCATGACCCAGGCCAGGGCGTCGACGACGTTGGACTTGCCCGAGCCGTTGGGGCCCACGACCGCGGTGATGCCCGGCTCGAAGGCCAGTGTCGTGGCCGACGCGAAGGACTTGAACCCGCGCAGGGTCAAGGATTTCAGGTGCACAACGCTCCCGGCCAGGCGGTGCCGCGGGCAGGCGGCGGGACGTGGGGCGGGGGAAGAGCCGGCCGCCCAGCCGGCGGTGCCCACCCTAGCCGTGCCCGCCCGGCCGGCTCGACGCGCCACCCCGACGGGTCGCCGCGCCGCCCCGGTGGGCTGCCTGCCGCCCCAGGGGCTGGGTCCGCGGGTGGGGCGGGGCCGGGGCAGCAACGCCGCCCCGACCGGGGGACCCGTGGGACCGGCTAGGTCAGCGCGGCGGTGACGGTGACGTCGACGAGGCGGTCCTCGGTCAGCAGGGTGGCCAGCGCCTCGCTGGCCGCCCGCAGCTGGTCGATCTCCTCCTGCATCTCGCGCACCCGGCGGCGCAGACGGACCACCTCGTCCACGGTGGCGACGTCCAGCCCGCCCATGTGCCCATACAGGGCCTTCGCCATCGAGGGTCCTTCGGGTCGGCGCGCCCGACGGGCACGCGGTGGGGGAACAGACCGGCGGGACCGCTCACCGACAGCGGGAGGGCTGGTCCTGCACGGACAAGGGTGACACCGAGGTCACGATTTGGTCAAGGCGCCCCTGGGGGGGTCGGGGCGGCCTAGCGCTCGCTGAACCCGGCCACGCCCCCGCGCGCGTCGCTGGTCCGGGTCACCACCGCGGTGACCCGCCCCGGGCGCCCGGGCCCGTCGCGCAGCCACCCGGCCAGCGCGGCCCGGGCCGCCGCAGGGCCCTCGGCGACGACCTCCACCCGCCCGTCGGGCCGGTTGGCCGCCCAGCCCACCAGCCCGAGCGCCAGCGCCTGCGACCGGGTAGCCCAGCGCAGCCCCACGCCCTGGACCTGCCCGCTGACCCAGGCGGTCAGCCGACCGTCGTCGCCGGGCACCCCCTGCCCGCTCACCGGGCGCGGGGGGCCCGCTGGCAGCGCGGGCAGCGGAAGGAGGACCGGTTCATGAACGGCTCCCGCACGACAGCGGTCCCGCACCGCGGGCAGGGCCGTCCCTGCTGCCCGTACACCGCCAGAGCGCGGTCGAAGTACCCGCTCTCGCCGTTGACGTGCACGTACAGCGCGTCGAACGAGGTGCCGCCGGCGGCCAGCGCGTCGCCCATCACCGCGGCCGCCGCGTCGAGCAGCGCCCGGGCCTGGGCGGTGGAGGTGGCCCGGGTAGGCCGGGCGTAGTGCAGCCGGGCCCGCCACAGCGCCTCGTCGGCGTAGATGTTGCCCACGCCGGAGACCAGCGTCTGGTCCAGCAGGGCGCGCTTCAGCCCGGTGTCGCGCCGGCGCAGTCCCGCCACCACCGCGGCAGCGTCGAAGGCCGGGTCGAAAGGGTCGCGGGCGATGTGCGCCACCGTCGCGGGCACCGGCGGCCCCGGCGGGGCCGGGACCAGGGCCTCCACCGCCACGGCGCCGAAGGTCCGCTGGTCGACGAACCGCAGCTCGCGGCCGTCCCCCAGCTCCAGGGCCACCCGCAGGTGCGGACCGCGCGGCGCAGCCCCGTCCACGACCCGCAGCTGCCCGCTCATCCCCAGGTGGACCACCCACGCGTCGTCCCCCGGCTCGGGCGGCCCGGCCGGCGCGCCCCCGGGCGGGCCGAGCGGCACCCACAGGTACTTCCCCCGCCGGGACGGCGTGCCCAGCACCCGCCCGGCCAGGCGGTCCGCCAGGTCGGCGCTGCCGGCCGAATGCCGGCGCACCGCCCGAGGGTGGTCGACCCGCACGCCGGCCACTGTCGCGCCGGCGACCAGGGCGGCCAGCCCTGCCCGCACGACCTCGACCTCCGGAAGCTCGGGCACGCCGGCGCTAGCGGGTCAGGTCCGCGCCGGCGGCCCGCGGGCGCAGGGAGTGCCAGGCGGCGGCCGCCGCCTGCTGCTCGGCCTCCTTCTTCGACCGCCCGCCGCCCTGCCCGCACGGCTCACCGGCGACCACGGCCTGCGCCGCGAACGTCTTCGCGTGGTCCGGGCCGTCCTCACTGATCCGGTACTCCGGCACCCCCAGGCCGAGGCTGGCGGTGAGCTCCTGCAGCGAGGTCTTCCAGTCCAGCCCGGCGCCCAGGGAGGACGAGGCGTCGATCAGCGGGTCGACGAGGCGGTGGACCAGCGCGGCGGCGACGTCCAGGCCCTCGGTGAGGTACACCGCACCGATCACCGCCTCCACCGTGTCGGCGAGGATGGAGTCCTTGTCCCGCCCGCCCGTGGTGTCCTCCCCGCGCCCCAGCAGGAGGAACTCCCCCAGCCCCAGCCGGCGCCCCACCTGGGCCAGCGCCCGCATGTTCACCACCGCCGCCCGCAGCTTGGCCAGCTGGCCCTCGGGCAGCTGTGGGTGTCGGCGGTACAGGTCGTCGGTGACGACCAGGCCGAGCACCGAGTCGCCGAGGAACTCCAGGCGCTCGTTGGTGGCCAGCCCGCCGTTCTCGTAGGCGAACGAGCGGTGGGTCAGGGACTGGGCGAGCAGCGCGGGGGGCAGCGTCACGCCCAGGCGCTGCGACAGGTCGTCGGCCCGGTCAGGCGCCAGGCTCACCCGACCGGCCCGTCGAGCAGGCCCGCGACGTCGCCGAGGGTAGCCAGCCGCGGCAGCACCGCGTCGTCGACCACCAGGCCCGGGACGGCCTCCTCCAGGGCGTCGGCGAGGGCAACCAATGCGACGGAGTCCGCGCCGAGCGCGACCAGCGGGGTGTCGGCGGCCAGCGCCGCCGGGTCCACGTCGAGGACCCGGGCGCACGCTGCGGCGACCCGGGGGTCCACCGCCGCGGTGCTCACGCCGCCACCCGACGGTGGGGCGCGCCGCAGCGCGGGCGCAGAGGAGTCGTCACGGCTCAGACGGACAGGACCTGGCGCTTGTTGTAGGTCCCACACGTGGGGCAGGCGGTGTGCGCCAGCTTGGGCTGCCGGCAGCGGTCGCAGCTGGTCAGCGCCGGCGCGGCGGCCTTCCACTGCGCCCGTCGGCTGCGTGTGTTGGACCGCGAGGTCTTCCGCTTCGGAACGGCCACCGCTAGGTCTCCTTCGTCGTCGAGCGCGTCAGGTCCGCGAGCGCCGCCCAGCGGGCGTCGGTCACGTCGTGCGAGTGCCCGGGCTCGTCGGCGAGCCGGGCACCACACTGCGGGCACAGCCCCGGGCAGTCCGGTCGGCAGACCGGCTGCGCCGGCAGGTCGAGGACCACCGCGTCCCGCAGCACCGGCTCCAGGTCGAGCAGGTCACCCTGCAGCCGGGCGGCCTCGGTGTCGTCGACGTCCTGGTCGGCGTAGAGGAACAGCTCCTGCAGCGCCAGGTCGACGCTGTCGGCGACCGGGTCCAGGCAGCGCACGCACTCCCCGACCCGCTCGACCCGCGCCGTCCCCGACACGAGCACACCCTCCACGACCGACTCCAGCCGCAGCGACAGGGCCACGTCGGAGCCTTCCGGGACGCCGATGACGGCAACCCCGAGGTCCGCCGGGGCCGGCACGGTGCGGTCCAGGCGCAGCATCGACCCGGGTCCCCGGTGCAGGTCTCGGGTGTCGATGACCAGGGGGGATCGCGGGTCGAGCCTGGACAGGAGTTCCTCCGTGCTGGCTGGCGGTCCACGGCATCGTCCGAGACCGACAGGGTCAGGGTAGCCGAGGGCGGCGCGTCTGCCGAATTGCCCGACCCGGCCCCCGGGCCGGGGCCCGGGTCGGGGGCCGGGGTGCACACCGGTGCCCGTCAGCGAGGCATCGGCGGACCGATGGTCGCGGCGGGGCCGCGGGGCTGCGGGGCGCGCTCAGCCCCCGGGCAGCGGCGGGATCTCCCCCGTCTCCTCCCCCAGGCCCTCGATACCGGCCCGGCCCCGCAGCTTGTCCCGGCCCCGCTGGACCGCCGACAGCGTCTTGGTCAGCGTGATCTCGAAGTTGGCCAGCTTGGCGTCGACGTAGTCGTCGGTCTCTGCCCGCATCTGGGCACTGTCCGCCTCCGCCTCCGCGACCAGCGCCGCCGCCTGGGCGGCCGCGGCCGCCACGACCTCGGTCTGGCTGGCCAAGCGGTCCCGCTCCGCCTCGCCACCCGCGACCAGCTCCGCGGCCGCGGCGCGCGCCTCCTGCAGGACCGACTCGCGGTCGGCCAGCAGCCGGTCGGCGAGGTCCAGCTCCTCGGGCAGGCCGGCGCGCAGCTCCTCCAGCAGGGCGAGCAGCTCCCCCCGGTTGACCACGCACGAGGACGACATGGGCATGGAACGAGCGGACTCGACCACCGCGGTGATCTCGTCAAGCTTGTCGTGGACGTCCACGGGACTCCTTCGTCGGGGGCCGGCCGCGCGGTCCGGCCCAGTGTGCCTCGCGGGGGCGGGTCTGGGTCAGGGAGCCGTCGAGGCCCCACCCGGTCGGGGGAGGCGGCCGTGGGCCTGGTGCAGCCGCCGGGCCACCGCGGGCGGCACCAGGGCGTCCACGTCACCGCCGAACTTGGCGATCTCCTTGACCAGGCTGGAGGACAGGAAGCTGTACGTGGCGTTGGTGGGCAGGAACAGCGTCTCCACGCCCGCCAGTGCCACGTTCATCTGCGCCATCTGCAGCTCGTAGTCGAAGTCGCTGACCGCACGCAGCCCCTTGATGATCGCGGGGATCCCCTGGCGACGGCAGAAGTCCACGAGCAGGCCCTCGAAGGAGTCCACCCGCACGCTCGGCCACGGCGCGCAGACCTCGGTGAGCATCTCGATGCGCTCCGGGACGGGGAACAGCCCCGCCTTGGTGTGGTTGACCAGCACCGCCACCGTGACCTGGTCGAACAGCGCCACGGCGCGCTCGATGATGTCCAGGTGGCCGTTGGTGACCGGGTCGAACGAGCCGGGGCAGACCACGGCGCGCATGCTCACCTCCGCTGCCCGTCGGCGTCGGGGACCTCGTCCGGGCGCTGGGCGGCGCGACCGTACCAAAGGGTCGCGTCCCCGTAGCCGGCGACGTGCTCGGCGACGAAGCCCGACGGCCACGCCCAGGGGGCGTCGCGGGTGGCGCGCTCCACCACCACGGCAGCGTCGACCGCCAGCGCACCGGCGCTGGCCAGGTCGACCAGCACGCCGGCCAACGTGTCCGCGGGCAGCTGGTAGGGCGGGTCCGCGAACGCCACGTCGAACACCGGCCCCGACCACGACGCCGCCAGCCGCTCGACGCGGGTGCGCCTCAGCTGCACCCCGGGCAGGGCCAGGGCGGCCAGGTTGGCGGCGGCGACCCGCGCCGCCGCCGGGTCGGACTCCACCAGCAGGACAGGGCCCGCCCCCCACGACGCGGCCTCCAGACCCACCGCCCCCGACCCGGCGAACAGGTCCAGGAAGGCCAGCCCGGCCAGCGGGCCCCCTGGCGCGCCGGCCCTGCCTACCCGGGTGGCCAGGGTGGACATCAGCGCCTCCCGGGCCCGCTGCGACGTGGGCCGGGTCCCCCGCGGCGGCACGGCCAGGCGTCGGCCGCGGGCGACTCCCCCCACGACGCGGATCACCCGCGACGCACCGGCGGGCTCACACCTTCTCCAGGTAGTCCGCCTGGTCCCCGCTGGCCAGTGCGGCGAGCGCGGCCGCGAGCACCGGGTGGTCCGCCAGGGTGGGGTCGGATCCCAGGAGGGCCTCGGCGTCGGCGCGCGCCTGGGTGATGAGCGCCTCGTCACGCAGCACCGACAGCAGGCGCAGGCTGGAGCGGCGACCGGACTGCGCGGCACCGAGCACGTCCCCCTCGCGGCGGGTCAGCAGGTCGACCTGGGCGAGCTCGAAGCCGTCCCGGGTGGCGGCCACCGCCTCCAGCCGCTCCCGCGCCGGGCTGCCCGCCGGCGCCGAGGTCACCAGCAGGCAGAGCCCGGGGTGGGCACCGCGGCCGACCCGCCCCCGCAGCTGGTGCAGCTGGGACACCCCGAACCGGTCGGCGTCCATCACCACCATGACCGAGGCGTTGGGGACGTCCACCCCGACCTCCACGACGGTGGTGGCGACCAGGACGTCGGTGCGGCCGGCCACGAAGGCCGCCATCGCCGCATCCTTGGCCTCGCTGCCGAGCTGGCCGTGCAGGACGTCCAGCCGCAGCCCGGCCAGCGGCCCGGCGGCCAGCGCCGGGGCCAGGGCCGCCACTGCCGCCGTGGGTGGCCGGGATGCCTCGCCGCCGACCTCGGGGTCCTCGTCGGGCAGATCCCCCCCGCCGCCGTCGGCGGGCGCGGACTCCGCGTCGGCCTCGCCGATCCGCGGGCACACGACGAAGGCCTGCCGTCCGCTGCCCACCTCTTCGCGCACGCGCTGCCACGCCCGGTCCAGGAAGTGCGGCTTGTCCGCGGTGGGGACGACGTGGGTGGTGATGTCGGCCCGCCCGGCGGGCAGCTCGACCAGGGTGGAGACCTCCAGGTCGCCGAACACCGTCATGGCGACGGTGCGCGGGATCGGCGTCGCGGTCATCACCAGCACGTGCGGAGGCTGCGGGCCGCGCGCGGTTAGCGCCGCCCGCTGCTCCACCCCGAAGCGGTGCTGCTCGTCCACCACGACCAGGCCCAGGTCGGCGTAGTCCACGCCCGCCTCGAGCAGGGCATGGGTGCCCACCACGATGCCCGCCTGCCCGGAGGCAACCGCGGCCAGGGCGCCACGGCGGGCCGCGGCACCCAGCGACCCGGTGACCAGCGCCACGCTCGTCGCCTGGTCGCTGGCACCCAGCTGCCCACGCGTCCCCAACGGCCCGAGGAGCGCGCCGATCGTGCGGGCGTGCTGGGCGGCCAGCACCTCGGTCGGGGCGAGGAGCACGGCCTGGCCGCCGGTGTCGACGACGGTGAGCATGGCGCCGAGCGCCACCACCGTCTTCCCGCTGCCCACCTCTCCCTGCAGGAGTCGGTGCATCGGGTGGGTGGCGGCCAGGTCCGCGGCGAGCTGCTCACCGACCTCGCGCTGGCCGGAGGTGAGCGTGAAGGGCAGCGCCGCGTCGAAGGCGGCTCGCAGCCCGTCCGCGCGCGCGGGGCGCGCCACCGCGGGGGTGGCCGCCCACCGGGCCCGACGCCGACCTAGCTCCACCTGCAGCAGGTAGGCCTCCTCGAAGGCCAGCCGGTGGCGCCCACGCTCCGCGTCGGCCCGGGTCAGCGGCCGGTGCACCGCGCGCAGCGCCGAGACGAGGTCGGGCAGGTCCCGCTCGGCGCGCAGATCGCCGGGCAGCGGGTCCGGCAGGTCGTCCAGCCCGTCGAGCAGGACGGCGACGCACTGCGCCACCCGCCACGACGGCAGGGCCGCACTGGCGGGGTAGACGGGGATCAGGGCGGCGGCGAACGCGGCGGCCGCCTCGGCCGCGTCGGAGTCGGCCTCCCCACCGTCGGTGTCGGCGTCGGCGAGCAGCAGGTACTCCGGGTGGGCGAGCTGGCGCGTGTCGCGGAAGGCCGACACCTTGCCGGAGAACAGTCCCCGGCGACCGACCCGCAGCTCGCGCTCCCGCCACGGCTGGTTGAAGAACGTCAGGGTCAGGCTGCCGCGCCCGTCGCCGACCACCACCTCCAGCAGGGCACCGCGGCGCTGCTTCATCCGGCGCTGGGAGACGCGGGTCACCTCGGCGAGCACGGTGACGTGCTCGCCGACGGCGAGCGCCGCCAGGTCGGTGAGCTCACCGCGGTCGGCGTAGCGGCGCGGGTAGTGCCGCAGCAGGTCGTCCGCGGTGTGCAGGTCCAGCCCGCTGGCCAGTGCCTTGGCGGTGCGGTCACCCAGCAGGCCGCGCAGCGGCGTGGCGGGGTCCAGGCCCGGCACTACTCGACCCCCAGCTGCAGCGGGACGGCGACCGGCGCCCCGCGGTGCACCTCGACGACCACCTCCGGGTGCGCCCGCGCCACCCGCGCGGCGAGCCGCGCAGGCAGGTCCGCCGCCGGAGCGGAGGACACGTCCGGGTGGTCGGGGTCGGCCTCGGCAACCAGCAGGGTGACCCGTTCGGCGCCACTGCTGAGCATGCGCCCCAGCACCTCGTCGGCCAGGTCCACCCAGTCGCCCCCGATCGCGACCACCTCGTCGTCCACCAGACCGAGGAGGTCGCCCGGCTCGCAGACGCCGGCGCTGGTCAGGGCGCGGCGTCCCGCCCGGGTCAGGGCCCCGGCGCGGGTGGCGCGCGCCGCGTCCGTCATGGCGATCACGTCGTCGTCGAACCGGGCCGCCGGGTCGGCGACGGCGAGCGCGGCGAGCACCTGGACCGCGGCCCGGGTCGGCACCACGGCCGCGCGGAGCCCGCCGCCGCGCAGCGCCTCGGCGACGGCATCGGCGACTGCCCGGTCCTCGCGGCGCCCCGGAAGGATCACCACCTCCTCGGCCTGCGCGTGCTGCAGGGCCGCCAGCACCTCGCGCGGCGCCGGCGCGTCGCCCGTCGCTCCCACGGGGATGCCGCCCGCGGCGGCGACCAGGTCGGCCAGCGCCGGGGTCGGCACGAACGCGACGACCCGCCGACCCCCCGAGGATCTCGGCGCGGCCGCGACCTCGGGGCGCAACGGCGTCAGCCGGATCCGGTAGGGACGTCCGGCGACCACGCCGGCCTCCACCGCGGCCCCGGGGTCGGCGGTGTGCACGTGGACCTGCCACAGGCCGTCCCCGCCGACCACGAGCAGGCTGTCCCCGATCCTGGCCAGCTGCTCGCGGCACGCCTGCACCGCGGCGGCCGGGGCCTCGAGCAGGTACATCACCTCGAACGACCCCCCCGGCACCGGCTCCCCCCCCGGTGCCGGGGGGGTCGTTCGAGGTGATGTACC
>Ga0209698_10005236_pt1 | contig 14089 bp, 8 predicted proteins | sample LitLauG_LLR_2012_FD_187203 | JGI IMG/M metagenome (GOLD analysis project Ga0209698, IMG submission 187203) | Freshwater sediment microbial communities from Pennsylvania, USA - Little Laurel Run_MetaG_LLR_2012 (SPAdes) (version 2) | ecosystem: Environmental > Aquatic > Freshwater > Creek >... | reverse complement strand
TAGCTGGTTTTCAAAAGGCACGCGGCGCTGTAAGGAGGACCAGTACACCCCGTGTTGGTCGGGTTCACATAAATTTTCCAGGTGATGCCGGCCGCCTGCAATTCCTGAAAAATGGTCGTCGCAGTCAACAGTTGGCTGTCTCTTTTGTCGGTGCCGAGTGGATAAACCGTTCCCTGCGACGTGGCCGCGATCAGGTAGTCGCGATTGGGATGGGTTCGGCTCATCACCGGACTGAACCATCGGTCCGATGTCGCGAATTTCGAGGCCATGAAGTAGTAGTAGTTGAGGTCGTTTCCGTTGTAATAGCCCATGGCGCGGCGGCCGTTTTTATCGTTAAAGCCGATGACTCGTGCGTCGTGCGCCCCAGCGTAGACGAACCCGTTCAGGAGTGCGGGTGATTTGCCCGTCGGGTCATCCAGTGCCCAGAACACATGAGACTCGTTCCACGATGGACTGGTGTTTTCCGTGCACTGCGTTTTCACCTTGAAGGAAACAACGGAAGGGCTGTTGTTATCGACCGTGCAATCGTTGGGGGGCGGAAATGCGGGATCGCAACCGGGGTTCGAAGGAGGCGGACCGTAAAGCGGAGGACTGCCCGATTTCGGATTGAATTGCGGCAATCCGTCAAAAGACTGATCGGGAAAACCGTTCTGCGCCCAGTATTGCCGAAGCGATCCAAAATAATGGTCGAAGGAGCGATTTTCCTGCGCCATAAAAATAATGTGGTTGATTTGTTCGAGCCCCTGCGGCCGCGCTGGCGTCGGTCCATCGGCCGCCAGTGCCGGCGGAACAAAAGCGCACAAGCAGCTTGCGACCAACACAAGATTCTGTCTGAGCGCTTCACTGATTTTCATGAAATTGACCTTCGCTTACTTGCTGGGTGGTGCTGCATTGATCGTGATCGCGCGCGCCTCATAACGCTGGCCGTCGAAACGGGCCTCGACGCTGACATCCGATCCTTCGTGAACATTCCGCGTAAGCGCCCGGTCCTTGGAATCAAGGGAAACTTCGTAGGTTTGGTTGTCGCGCGGATCCTCCACGACCAGCAACCCGCGATGCAAATCGAGGTGGACAACGCGCCCGGAAAATTGAAACGTCGCGCCCGGCGATGCCAGGATCGAGACCTGCTGTACCATCGCCCCGCGACCACCACCCGCCAAGAAGGTCAGAGCCACCAGTGTTCCCGGCTGCAAGTCGGCTCGGGTTGCGGGCTTATCTCCACGCATGATGACCGCGCCCGGCGCAAGCAGCATTTTCACCGGCCGTGGAGACAAGCTGTCGCGCAAGGTGAGTTCCCCATTCCCCGGCGCGAAGTCGACAATCTGGCCGCTGCCTTGACCTGTGGGCGTCTCAGAAACAACGCGAATGTTGCGTGCGAAAATCGCCGTTCCATCCAGCGTAGTGTCTACGTAGGCTCTGTCGCCGTCCTTCAACTCGTCGAGCGATCCCTGTTTCCCTTCGCGGAACACGCGCGTCCGCTCATCGAAGAGTACTGCCGTGTGTCCGCCGCCGAAGACATCGAGAATCATGCGATCCCGCACGTGATCAACCACGCGAATCCTGCCTCCCAGAAGGGTTGTTTTTCCCTTGGGCTGCGGCGGGAAATCGGCCAACGACCGTGAAGCCTGGTCTTTCATACTGATCGTGCCCGGACTGACATCGTTGGGAGTGACCGAACTATTGCGCGCCACCATCGGACTCGAGGGCGCAACTTGGCCCAACGCGCAGCCTCCCAAAAGCACAGTAGTGGTCAAAAGCCGGATCAAGGGCACCTCCAGAAGCAGCCCTTTGGATGCTCAATCGCGGTCGAAGGTAGTCCGGTAAATCGGGTAGACGCGGGCAGCATCCCAGCGCCCTCAAGCATCCAAGATTCGCCGGAGACTCTTATGAAGAAATACGAGATGGCGGTTTGGTGGAAGCGAATTCAGATGGGCGCGTGCCTGAGCGCGGTACTGTCCTTGTCCCCGTGTCTGCAGGCCAAGGACCTGAAGATCACGCTTCCCAAGCGCAGCCAGCTGACGCCGGTGCAACGCCTGAACCGCGAAGGCGTCGAAGCTGTCAACAAGCACCAGCTCAACAAGGCCAGGGAGCTCTTTTACAAGGCGTATTTGTACGATCCCGGCGATCCCTTCACCTTGAATAACCTCGGATATGTCTCCGAACTCGAGGGGCAGGTGGAGCGCGCGCAAACGTTCTATTCGATGGCTGCGGCCGTGCCCACCGAGGCACGAATCGACCAGGCGAGTTCCAAACAATTGAGAGGCGAGTCGCTCCAGGCTGCAATCGGCACCGTTCAAGACATCCCGATGCGGGTGAACCGCGCCAACGTAAGAGCGGTCGCGCTTCTTTCCGAAGGGCGCATCCGCGAAGCCGACACGCTGTTGCAGCAGACCTTGACGCTCGACCCGCGCAATGCATTCACGTTGAACAATATGGGAGTAGCAAAGGAGACGCAGGGCGAATATAACGAGGCGCTCCGCTACTACCTTTCCGCGGCGGCCGCTCACGATCAGGAACCGGTAGTGGTGACAATGAATCGCTCCTGGCGGGGAAAGCCACTGAGCGAAATGGCGCAGGCCAGCGCCGCTCGGCTGCGCAAGCTTATGAGGGATCGGCAAAGCGACGAGGCCAAGGTTGCCCTTCTCAACCTTCGCGGCGTATCTGCCCTGAATCGGAACGATTGGCGGTCCGCGCAGGAGAGCTTCTCGCAGGCTTACAAGCTCGGCCCCAAGAATGCATTCTCGTTGAACAATCAGGGCTACATGGCTGAGATGCATGGCGACCTTGAAAGCGCGGAAGACTTTTATCGACAAGCGCGCAGCGCAGGCGGCGCGACTGATCGAGTCGGTATCGCCACGCGCCCCGGAGCCGAAGGCATGAGACTAGCGGCCGTCGCTGACGAGAGCGAAGGGCAGGTCTCGAGCGCCATCGAAGTCGTCAGCGAGCAGAGACACCGTAATCCTGCAGGGCCGATCCAGCTCAAGCGTCGCGACGGCAGCCCCGTTACGTCCACACCGGCGCCCACCGCCGAACAAACGCCACCGCAACATTAGAAGCTTCGATCTCTCACAGTCCGATTGCAGCCAACACATAGTGTTCCGCGTCTGTCGGATGTCCTACGCAAACAATACACCAAGGTAGCTAAACGTTTGGCCAATTGCGGACGTACAGTGATCCCTGTATTTTCTTGGGTAACTCTACAGAAAATCGAGCCGCTGAGCCTGTTCCCCCACCCTCCCCCTGGGATGCCACGCACTCGGCCCGGGAGGTCATTTTGAAAGTGTGCAGCTTCTTTTCAGATCATTCTCACGGGCGCAGTTCAAACTTTTACGGCAATCGAAATCGCTCTTTACTGAATTTGCTCTTCCATGGGTTCTTACTAATCGCCTTGGGCGCCGTGTCCGCGAATGCACAAGTTGCATCCGTCACTCTGCAGTCTCCGGGTCTGTCCGGCTATGTCACCGCGAGCCTGACGTCACCCATCCATGTCCAAGCGACAGCGGAGGATCTGGATCCGATCACGGGATATGTGGTCTACGTCGACAATCAGAATGTCTATCGCAACTTCAGCACGACGGTTGACACCTGGATTACTATTCCCCGCGGTCCCCACACGCTCTATGTGAAAGCGTGGGATTCACACAGCGTTGGGAGCACTGACACCTATCAGATTAACGTTACGGGTTTTGCCCCACCGACTCCGCCGGTGAATGCACAGCGCATCGTGAATATCGACGCAAACCAGTGGACGGTGGATAACGATCCTGGCGTGGGTGGCAAATGCAACACCGGGAAACTGGGTTCCTTTTCCAGCACGTCGGACCCGAATACTCAGAACGTTCCCGACGTGGGCCAACACTTCGTTCTAAACAGCCAGTGTTATTACGATGACACCCTTTTCTATTGGAAGTACGATCAGGACCCTGCGCAGATTGCGGCGGCCACCAATTTCCTTTGGGACTTCTCGTTCTATATCCCGACCACCACGCAATCGAACAGCGTACAGGCTCTGGAATTCGACTTGTTTCAGGCCGTGCCCTTTGGAGATGGCGTGCATGAGTTCATGTTCGGCTCCCAGTGCAACTATCCCATCAATCAATGGGACTTCTGGTTGCCGAATGGTTCCGGTCTTACGTGGGTCCATTCGGGCATCCCGTGCCGCTTCTCGACCGGGAAATGGCACCATGCCACTTACTTCCTGCAGCGCGTAACCTCGAACGGCTACCAGGAGACTCCCCAAACATTCGGTCCCTCCACCGACAAGAATACGAATGTCCGGTTTGGAACGCTGACCATCGACGGCCAGACGGTGTACTTGGGTGGTGTGGCATGGTCAACGATTCCGAGGCCAGCCTGGGGAACGGTGCTGGGAGTGCAGCATCAGTTGGACTCGGCAGTCCCTGGAGTCGTCCTCGATGAGTACTCGGACAGGGAGTCCGTGACGGCCTGGTGATTGCAGCCGGGGCAAATGCGCGATTCCAACAGGATTGCTCTTTAAGATGAGGGAGCGGTGCCGCTGCTTGGTGCCTCCCCTTCAACTTCTGTTGAGCCTGCAATCCTTCCCTGCGGAAAAGCATTGGGGGGAAGGCCGTGCAATGCGGCGCGCAAAGAACCCCGTCTGCGGCTCAGTCGAGAAAGCCGCTTCGCCGCGGAAGAACCTAAGGATCGCTTCCGCCTCCCCAACTCAAACCAGCGCAGATAGTGACGAACCACATGGGGCATGGTCATGCGGATTGCCGCGGAATAGTTCTGTTCGGCTGCCCGCTGTTGATCTTGCGGTGATTCCAGCAGCCCGATCAACTGCGCGGCGAGATCCACCGGATCCCCCGTCTTGTAGAAACTGATTGCCATGTCTTCGTCGGCTGCCATGTCGCGAAAATCTCCAATGTCCGCCGAGACGATCGGCACGCCGTGCTCGCAGGCCTGATGCGCGGGACCGCTCGATCCCGTGGCGGAGTCATAAGGCAGCACCACAATGCTGGCGGTGCTGAAAAGCTCGGGGATCGCTTCTTCCGCCACGTAGCCGCGAAATTCAATGCGCGGGTTGGCTCCGTACTTTTCGCGGATGGACTCCCAATACCCCGGTTTGGTATGGTGGTTCGCTCCCGCGATGATCAGGCGCGCGCTGGGGACCCTGCGCAGAACAGTGGGGAAGGCTTCCATGAGCGTCTCAAGCCGCTTGTAAGTTCCCCAGTGTCCGATGGCAAGAAGACGCTGATCGGGATTGCCTCGCAATGAAAGGTCCGGCGGACTTGGGCAAGACGCGAATGTTCCATGCGTTCCCAAAAGCACATTCTGCGCGGAATATTTCTCCGCGAGCGTGCGCCGATATCCCGAGAGCAGCACAGAAATCGAATTCGCTTTCAGAAGTGCGCGCGTGGCAAGACTGCTTCCCAGCCGGAAGAGCCCTTCCTGCTTGACACCGGCCCCGCCGAAATCGACGTGTTCCAGAATGTGATGCAGCGTCACGTGGGTGAAGTACCCCATCGCGCGCATCATGGCCGGGGTACACAGACCCGCGAAAGCCGCGACCGGATGATCTGGGGTCGCGAAGGAAGAATAGACGAGGTTAAACCAGACTACATCTGGCTTACATTCATGCACCGCCTTGGCTATCTGCAAGGGGGTTAACAGGGTGTTGGTATCCCAGCAGCGAACCACGTGATACCCCTCCAGTTCCTGTTGTTGGTCGGCGCTGAGGGGCTTGCCGTTCTCGTCGGTGCTCCATTCATAAGCGGTGAGCTTGTCGCCAAGGATGGTGAGGGTTACGAGCGGGTTGCGTTGCAGTTCCCGCGCAAGATGAAAGCCGTATTCATTCAATTGCCGGCCACTCGGTGGAAATGCGCTAACAAGACAAATTTTCATTAGGCCCGATTCTTAAAAAATACTGATCTGGAAATATGGCCGGAACTGGTGATTACTTCCGCCCGCGAAGTTCAGGAAATTTTCCTGCTGCATGCCGGCAGAGAAACGAATGGGATAGCGGACAGCGAGCTCGCGCCCATTATCTTCAAACTTCCTGCTGATCGGCAGCGCATAGGAAACGGCGAATCCGCTCTGCACTGCGTCGTAGGCGTGGAAGCCCATGTTGCGTGAATACGCGGCGGAAGCTTGTACCGTCCAATTGCGCGTCGGGGAGAATTCGACACTGCCGGCCGGGCGAAAAGCCTGCGCAATTGCATACTGGTTGATTTCGACGCGCCACGACCGCAGGTATTCCCCAACGGCGCGAACCCGGAACCGCTGGCCAATCTGTTGCTCGATGCCTCCGTAAGTCGAGGTGTAATAAAACTCGCGAATAATCGGAGAGTACTGTTCGTCGCGCGCTCCCCAACCGGTGACGAAAGCGGTTTTTGACCATGGCCTTCCGACGCGGAAGTCGAGGGCGCCCGCCAGGTCACGCGAATGTTGAGGACCTTGCTCCGTGAACGGCCCGGCTTCCCGCACGGCGTAGCCTCTTACTGACACCCAGTTGAAGAACGAACTGGTCGACATGTACACAAATTGCCGGAAAAGGTTTTGGTTCATGTCGTGAGGGTCCGCATGATCGCGCCGCAGCGTTTGCTGAATGCCGGCGCTGAAGTTGAAAACGTTGTCACCCAGGCGTAACGAGGGATTCACCGCAAAATTGAAGGAGTAATCCCAGGTGTCGCGATTGACAATCGAGTTCGCGCTGGGCAGCGAAATCACACCGCGAGCGTTCCGAATCTGAAAGAACCCTACGGAATCCGGCATGCCCTGGACATGGAGATGGAAGGCCTCCGTCCACTGGTTCTGTATCGACGAACGCGGCGGAGGCAAATTGCTGCTACTAGCGCCCGCAAACCGTGAGTCCAGGGCGTATACCGTCGTATCTTCAAAGACGGGCGAGAGAGAATAGTCCGATAGGAAGCTAACCGTGTGATTGATTCTCATCCCTTCATCTGCACTGGCGCGCAACATTTCGGTTTCCGCGGCGTGGTCCTGGCCCGCCGCTTCAGCGGCTTGTGCAAAGGCAGTTAATGCTTCCCCGTTCTGCCGGCGCTGCCGGTACGCACTGGCTCTGGCCAGCAAGTATTGGTAACTGGGCTCCTCGTCTCCGAGATTCTGGCTGACCAGGTTGAGCTGCGCTTCTGCCCTGGGAGTGTCCCCCAGAGCCAGGTAGGTATTGGCAAGCCCGACTCGCACATCAGATTCGGGAGCGCCCGCAGCTAGCGCTCTTTGGAAATAAGTTTCCGCCAGTTGATAGTCGTGCATGGCGAGGAATAGATCCGCTGCCCGCAGCAACTCCAGCGCCGTCGGAGGTGCGGTGCGCCCCGCGGCCGCCTCCATTAATGCCAGGCTGATCTGCCGGTGCGTATCGTCCGCTTCACTCTTGTTCATCATCAGCTTGGCAATGTCGAGGCGCACAGCGATGCGATCGCTGTCGGGCGCGGAGAGCGCTCGCTCGAAGCGTTCCATCGCGGCCTTCTCTTCGCCAAGGATGCTGAGCGCTTCACCCGTCGAAACAAAAATAGTGCTCGGGCCCTGTTTCTCCGCTAATACGATGTAGCGCATTGTTTGAGCGCGCTCGTGGAGTTGGGCATACGATCGCGCCAACTGCGCGTACACCAGTCCGTTACCGGGCGCAATCTTGTCCGCCGCTTGCAGATCATTGATCGCTTCCTGATATTCGCGCTCGTCGTAGAGCGTGTTGGCCAGCGCCAGGTGAAGCGAGGCTTCGTTGGGCGAACTCTTGAGGGCGATGCGATATTCCGTCGCCGCCTTCTGCAGCATTCCTTCATCGCCGTACGCCGTTCCCCGAATCAGGTGCAGAGCCGTCGAATCGCCCAGTTCCTTTTCGGCAAGCTTGGCTTGTTCCAACGCTGGTCGCGCGCGATGCAAATCAAGGTTGGCGTAGGCTAATCCGAGGTGAGCTTCTCCATTCCTGGGCTCGATCTTCAACGCGGCGTTGAAATCCGTGGCCGCGGCGGAGCCTTTCCGAAGATCATGGAGTATGAAGCCGCGATTCACGTACGCGGTGGCCACCGTAGGACCCCGGTTAATGGCACGCGTGAACGCGGCCTGCGCTTGGTCAAGGTCTCCATTGTGCTTATAAACATAGCCCGCCAGAAGCGGGAGGGCCGGTTCCTTCGGCAGCACTTCTTCGTAGCGCGTCGTCAGTTGCAGGAGTTCGTCGTACTTCTCCAGGTGCAGCAGGTCGTACCCCAGGTAGACCACCACGTCCCGGTCACGTGGGAGCTTTTTGATCGCTTCATACCCAACGTCCGCCGATTCCTGATACTTTTCCGTCCAGGTCAGGTAGCGTTCTTTTTCCCGCATGACCTGCGCGTCCTGCTGCATCTCCCCCGAGGCTCGACTTAACCATTCCGCAGCCAAAGGAAACTGATGCGCCTCGATCGCCGCATTCATGCCACCGGCGACGATCAGGCTGTTCCTCGGAGCCAGTTTGTGTGCCTTTTCGTACTCGCCTTCGGCCCTCTCGAAATCCCGCCGCGCTGTGTACATGTCGCCCAGGGCAAGATGGGGCACGTAGTACTTCGGATGCGCCGAGGCCAGGCGCAGCAGGTATTTTTCCGCATCCTTGTCGCGTCCGAGTTCTCGCGAGACAGAGCCGAGCGAGGTGAGCGCCAACTCGTTGTCGGGATCCATCGCGAGGACTTTCTTGTACAGGTCCAGCGCTTCTTCGCCGTGTCCCATCTTCACCAGCAAATCGCCATTCAGCTGCAGAGCATTTGGATCCTTCGGGTTCAGCGCCAATGCGTCGTGGACGTCCTGCAGTGCGCTGTCGGTATCTCCCGCGTACAGCTTGATTTGAGCGCGCAAGCGGAGGAAATCTTCGCGATTCTTGCCGGCGACATTCAACTGGCCGATTTCAGACTGTGCGGTCGCCAACTCGCACTTGGAAGCGGCATCATCTTGCAGGCGCTGGTAAATCTGCACCATGTTCAGGTGCAGCTGAATTGGATAGAGCTGTCCTTCCGCAGGCGATTCTGGCAAGCTGCTGATCGCGGCGCTATATTCCTTCGCCGCATCCTGATTGCGGTCTTCGAGCTTGGCGACTTCTCCGCGGATGGCGTGCAGGCGATAGTGATTCGCATTCAGCTTCTCCGCGCGATCGAGGAACTTCTTGGCCGCGTCGACCTCACCGGTACTCATGTCCGCCTGGGCAGCCGACAACTGCAGGTTCACGTCGCCCGGAGCAGCATCGGCGGCCTGAACATATAGCCTGGCCGCTTCCTCGCGCCGGCCCGCGAGTTGGTATGTGTAGGCGAGCTCCGCTTTGACGCCCGGGGTGCTGTTGTGAATCGCCTTCAGTGCCGATATTGCGGCAGAATAATTTCCAGTTTCCCGGTAGAAGCTCGCCAGCGATCTTAGGACCTCGGGATTGTCAGGCGAACGATGTTTCGCGAGTTCCAGATAATGTTCCGCTTCCTTGAACTGGTTCAGGCGCTCATGTGCCAGGGCAAGCAGCAGTTCCGTTCGAGCTTCGGCCCGCTGCTGTTCTGCTCGCTGTAAGGTCTTTAATGCCTCGTCGTACTCTCCCGACTGAAGGTGCATTTCGCCGAGCACCTGCAGATCGCCGGTTCGCCGCGGGTCGGCAGCCACAACACGAGCCAAGATTTTCACCGCCTCGTCCCGTCGCCCCATCCGGCCGTAGGTCTGGGCCAATCCCGATTGTCCTTCGAGCGATGAGGGGTTGACGCGAAGACCGCGTTCATAGGCATCCACCGAAGCTTGCGTTCTACCGGCCAGACGCGCTGCGTAGCCGAGCAGGAACCACAACTGCGCATCGCCGGGCGCAGATTCTGCCGCGCGCTGTGCGTAGTCCATCGCTTCGTTATATTTGCCATTCTTAAGCGCGGACTCGGCCGCCCGCGCCAACCGGGCATTCTGGATATTCGAGCCCCAGCCCAGTGATCTTTCCCCGGACTGCGGCGGCGCACTTTTTTTGGTTTGCGACTGCTCTTTTTGCTGTGGGGCCTGATCGGGAGTCCCCGAATTCACTTTGTAAGTCTGCGCAAGGCTCGCCCCGGACACTACCGAAGCAAGCGACAGCGCGAATACGGCTCGAAAGTAAGGAATTCGGGAGTTCAATCTGCCTCCGCCAAACTATGGCTGAGATTGCGATACTTCGATTCGGAACCCCCTCCAGATGTTGGCTGGCGTGCGGCGCGGGTTGGCCAGTCTGAAAACATCGCGGGAAAGGCGTAGTCCAAGCAACCAAGCTGGCAAACAGACACTCCAAGAAGCCGACCGGAGGAGAATGTGCAAAGGCTTGAGTTCGTCGACCGTGCCGAGCGTCCGTTTCCAATCAGCCTGGTTTTTCTCGTGGCGTTTCTGATTCATGCGCCTCTTCTGCTCATGCAACTTCCGCTGAAATCGTACGACACAAACTTCCACATTTTTTTTGCTTCTCACTATGCGCAACACTGGTTCGATCCCTGGAACCCGAAGTGGTATGCCGGGTTCTCGCAGACGACCTATCCGCCTTTGCCGCAGCAATGGATAGCGCTCGTTTCCCGCTTCATCGGGCTCGATATGGGATACATGCTTGTGCAGTTTGTTGCCATTTTGCTGCTGGCTGTCGGCGTGTACCGTTTCTCTGCGTTGTGGGTTGATCGTCGCGCTGCCTCCTACGCTGCGTTGGCCAGCGTGCTGCTCGGCTCGGAGGCCTTCCTGGTCTATTCCGCTGGTCAGTTGGGAACCACCTTCGCCGCTCCGCTGTACTTAAATGCGCTTCCTTACATTTATGAATGGGTTCGCGGAAACAACTGGCGGTCCCTGCTCAAGGGAACAGCTCTGGCAGCCGCCGCCGCCGCCGCTCACCATGCGACGTTGCTCTTCGGATCTTTCCTGTTTGCGCTGCCGGTATTGGCGCTTGCCGTTTATGACTTGCATCGAAGCCGCCGTTCTCTTGGCGCTGGGTTCATCTTCCGGACCGTCTTCGTAACTGCTCTGGTCGGTGCGCTGATCGCGATCGTGCTGTTGCCATTTTGGATCGCTCTCATCAAGTATCCGGTCACCCAGGCTCCGATCCCTCACCCCAGCCGCGCGAACTACATCCTGAGCCCGCAATGGGGGCTGAATTACTTTCTGGTTCCGTACGGCGCTTTGATTTTGGCCTTACCGTATATTTTGCTGCGCGGTTCTTCGATCCCGCGCCTCCGGCCGCTGCTGCTCGGCTTTTGGGTTGCGCTTCTGTTGGGACTGGGTTCGACCACTCCAGTGGCCAGGCTGCTTCTAGGCCGCGCCTTTGAAGTGTTGACCTTGGAGCGTTTTACTTACTGGGCGACTCTGCTCGCCTTGCCCTTTGTCGGACTCCTCGCCGAAGAACTGATTGTGAAAGCGCGTTGGCGTTCGCTCGCTGCGGTGGGGGTAGCGGCCGGATTGACGTGTGCGGTTGCGGTCGCTTGGGCAACCTACAAGCCGGCCGATGCTGAATCGTTTCAGGTTGACACGGTAGCGGGATGGCTGAATCGCGACGGTCACGATCGCTATCGCTACATCACGCTCGGTTTTGGTAATAAGATCGCCCGTCTGGCGGTCCTTACCGATGCGGGCAGCGTGGATGGCGAATGGAATTCCGGTCGCTTGCTCCCGGAACTGACCGAGCACGGCGCAGGCGCGCTTACCAGTTCCAAATATTTCGGGAAAAACGGCCTCGACGCACTGAGCGCAGTCCTCCAGCATGCGGATCGCTACGGCTTGAAATGGGTTTTCGTCCGAGACCCCTACTACGAGCCCCTTCTCGTGTTTTCCGGTTGGCGGCGAGTGGACGACTTGCAGGATCGCACGATTGCGGTCTGGAGCAAGGATGACGTTCCCCCTGCCACGCCCATCGACTCGCCTCAGCGGCCCGAGCCATGGCAAGGACTCTTGTGGGGCATTCTCCCCATCGGAAGCAGCGTGTTGGCGATGGCGCTGGTGCTGATTCCTAACCGGCGTCGCGTGGAAGAAACAGTAAGCCCGCCGGCGGCCCGCCCCGCCGATCAACAGGATCTTGTCCTCGGGAGGTTCATCTCGTGAACTCTGATCCCGCAAATCCCCATTCCTCCAAAGGACGCTTCCTGGCCTTCGTTCTCGGTGTTTCCACGGTGGTGTTGGTGGTCATCGGCTGTATGTTCCCGAATCAGTCGGGGTCCGGCGTCGCCGATCCTAACGCCCGGCTCATCGCTTCATCCTCGTCGCCCGAAGCCGCGGTGAACAGTCTTTTGCAACAAATCGCGCGACGTGACTGGCATTCCGCCTACGAACTCCTCGGCAATAAAGGCGAATTCACCGAGGCGGATTTCACTCGCGACCTGACGGGCGCCAATGGAAGTCTTCGGAGCGACGCATCACTGAACCGGTTCGACACGCAATCGCTCCGAGCTTCCTCCGACCAGGCTCAGATCCGCGCCCACTTGTTGTGGTCCTCGGTCGTGGGAACTTTTGAGGATTCCCGTGATCTGAAAGTCATCAGGAACGGCAGTCATTGGCAGGTGGCGTGGCCGCTTGTCAAGGAACCGAAGGTTCCTCCCCAAGTCATTCCCGTGAACTACCTCCGCTGGGATGTCATTTACCGCGGTGCACAAGATGACTGGGGAGCGCAGGATGTCGAGGCGCCGCACGTTCGCATCGTTGCCATGCACCCCGTGGACCGTGCCGGCGAGGTCATCATCATGGGCGAGATTCTCAATGAAGACGTGGTGCCGGCTTTTGTGAGGGTCAAGGCGACTCTACTCGACAACAAAGGCGCCGCCATCGCCTCGGAAGACAGCTTCGACAAGATTTCGCACATTCTTCTGCCCAAGCAGGTTTCTCCCTTCCGCATTGATTTTCGCCACGTCCGAATGTCGCAGGTCGACAGCGTTCGTATGCAGCCTTGGTCGAACCTCGTGCCTGCGTCAGCCGACCCGGTGATCGGGATTGAATCCCAGAAGCTCAATCCCGTCCCGGACTCTTCTCTCAGCGGTCAACTGGTCAACCAGAGCGGGCAGGTCGTGAACGTCGCACACGTAATTGCAACTTTCTACGATGGCAGCGGGCAGATCGTCTGGGTTGCGGATCAGTACCCGAGCCGGGCGTTGCTGCCGCAGACTCCGGTACCTTTCCTCATTTCGCTGCCCGCGGATGTGGCCGCGAAGGCAAAGACCTATCGTACCGTTGCCACGAGCTATATTTCGAGTCGCTTCCAATGAAGGCATGGATCACATTCTCTTGTGGCTTTGTCCTGTTGTGGGCACACGCCCTGGCGGCACAATCTTCAGGGTTGCGCTTTCCCCAAACCGTCGAGGCGGGAACCGCCTTCTCCGTGCCGACTTCGGGCTCCGGTGAAGCGACGTTATACATCGCCGGTCCCGGGAATGCTCTCCGTCGGAAAGTTCAATTGGGCGAGAACGTCAGCTTCGGTGTCGAAGACCTGCACAACGCAGGTCACTACGTGGCAGTTTTTGTTTCGGGACCTTCCTCTCAATCAATGCAGTTCGATGTCGTGCCTTCGCGGCAACCCTCCACCCTCAGTTTTATCGCGAAGCCATCGCGCCTGCCGGTCAATCTGAATAGCGGCATCAGCGGAGTGGCCTACATTTTTGACGTCTTTCGCAATCTCGTCCTTCAGCCGCAGGAAGTGTCATTCGAACTGTCGGATGCGACCGGAGGCACGCAGTCTCGCTCCCTTTCCAGCCAGAACGGGGTCGCCTGGGTCAAGATGAATTCTGCCGCCAAGGCGGGTCCTGCGCACTTCAATGCCAGCGTGGCAAGCGTCCACGAAACCCGGGTGATTCAGCAGGTTCCCGGTGACCCGTGCGCCATTCGGATGTCGGCGCGTCCCTCCAAAGACCAAAGAGTTTTACTGCAGACGGAACCGGTCCGCGACTGCAATGGCAACCCCGTTCCGGATGGAACCATTGTCAGCTTCACCGAAACCTACGCTGGCCTCCAATCGACCGTCGATGTTCCGCTCAAGCGCGGAGTCGCACAAACCGAGCTTCCCGCGCAAAGCGGCGCGGTTATCTCTGCCGCCGCCGGCGTGGTCCTGGGCAACGAGATTCACTGGAGCGGCCGATGACCCACAATCACGTTTTGCCGGGTCTGGCTTTGCTTTGCGGCTTGTTCTGTGGTGTGT
>Ga0209698_10005235_pt1 | contig 14094 bp, 13 predicted proteins | sample LitLauG_LLR_2012_FD_187203 | JGI IMG/M metagenome (GOLD analysis project Ga0209698, IMG submission 187203) | Freshwater sediment microbial communities from Pennsylvania, USA - Little Laurel Run_MetaG_LLR_2012 (SPAdes) (version 2) | ecosystem: Environmental > Aquatic > Freshwater > Creek >... | reverse complement strand
CATGATCGTCCGCGTGCCGTCTTTCTCCGTTGTCCACGCACTCACTTCCAATTCGGACGGCAGATTCGCTTCTTCCACGATCAGCGAGTGATAGCGCGTCGCCGTCATCGGCATGGGAAGCCCCTGAAAGACCGTCTTGTTGTCGTGCATGACGGGGCTGGTCTTGCCGTGCATAAGATGGGGGGCTCGGATGACTCGTCCGCCAAACGCTTCGCCAATCGCCTGGTGCCCCAGGCACACACCAAGCAGGGGTGCCTTTCCGGCGAAGTGACGAATCAGATCAATACTGATGCCGGCCTCACGCGGCGTGCATGGGCCGGGAGAGATGACGATTTTCTCCGGTCGCATCGCCTCGACTTCCTCTACCGTGACTTGGTCGTTGCGCCGCACTTCCACATCGGCGCCCAGTTCTCCGAGATACTGAACCAGGTTGTAGGTAAACGAATCGTAGTTGTCGAGAACGAATACCAAGAATCAGCCCTCTGGCGCGGGTTCCGCGCCTTCGACACCAGATTACACCAGACAGCGCCGACAGATTGTCAACGCGCTCGCCTCGCCCAAAAGAGCCAACCCGTTACCCGAGCGTGGTATTGACCCGGACCGGAGGAGCGGCGCATCCTCTTAATCGATGTCCGCCACTTCAACGCCACTTGGAGGAAGCATGGCCGAGCCCCAGCAGGAGAAGCGGGGTGCACGACGTTTCGCATTGCGCGTACCGGTCAGCGTCAATCGACCTATCACCAACGGCGACGTTCAGAACGAAGCCGCCCAACTCCGCGATGTGAGCGCCCGCGGCATATGCTTTTATCTGGAGTCTGCCATCGAACAGGGCGCGCATATCGGATTCACTCTTACCCTTCCGCCAGAAATCACGCTCACCGAAAGCATCCGCGTTCAGTGCGAAGGCCGCGTGGTGCGAGTAGAAGATAGCGCACCCGATGGAAAAGTCACGGTCGCTGCCGTGATTGAGGCGTACGAGTTCCTGCCAGAAGCGTGAGCAACAGGCAATCGGGAACTCTTAGGCAGAGGTCAGAAGTGAGAAGTCAGAAGTTTAAACCCACAACGCGGTGATCTAAGATTTTGGGCTTCTCACTTCTGACCTCTCACTTCTGACCTCCTGAAATTCGGCCCCTGCTCCCTGACCCCTAGCCCTGTGGTATGTTTCCTTCAAGCTTCCAGCGAGGAATTTGTGCCGCGATTCGGGTCAAGGTCTGTCTGCGTCACCACGTTGATGGCAATATTTCCTCTCGCTGCATTGGCGCAGAACTTCGGCCCTCCGCGGGTGATCAATAGCGTCCGCATCGTTCATGAAAAGGGATCGCCGGCCGTCGAAATTCTGTCCAGCGGATCGGTGATACCTGAGATCATGACTCTTGACTCCCCGCCTCGCCTGGTGATCGATCTTCCCAACTCACGACTGGGACCGGTACAGAAACGAATCCAGATCCAGAAAGAAAACATCACGGCGGTCCGCGTCAATCAATACAGCAGCAATCCTCCGGTTACGCGCATTGTTCTCGATTTGCACGCAGCCTATGGTTATTCCTGGGACGGCGCTGGCAATCGCCTCATGGTGCGGCTGAAACCTCCGGAGGACGTGAACATCGGAAAGAAGCAGGAATCGGTCCAACCGCTGAGCGCTCCGGGATTCACCCTGACGCCCGACGCCGCAGTCGTTCCAGTGGTCGTCGGCGCGGCGCCGGCCGCAATTGACGCCAGTCAGTTCTCCGCGGGTTCTTCGATCACCGCAGGCTCCGATACGACCATCCTGCATCTTCCTCGTGGAGGCGAAGTGCGCGTGTGCCCGGGTACCACGCTTTCCGTCAGTTCTTCAGCCAGCAAGCGTGACTTGATGTTCGGCATGGGCACCGGCGCCATCGAAATGCACTACGCGCTCAAAGCATCGTCCGATGCGGTGCTTACTCCGGATTTCCGCATCATGTTTGCCGGGCCGGGAGAGTTCCACTTCGCCATCAGCGCCGACCCTCACGGTAACACCTGCGTCCGTACGCTGCGTGGCAACACGTCTTCCGCCATCGTCGCTGAATTAATGGGCGATCGCGTCTACCAGGTGAAGCCCACTGAGCAGGTGGTGTTTCACTCCGGGCAGATCGATAAAGTGGAAGGCGATGTTCCACTGGAGTGCGGTTGCCCTCCGCCGCGACCGGTGCTGATGACGGACGCTCCGGCAGCTCAAATCGTGCCCGGCTCAGAGCCGCCGAAGGCCGCGATGGGAGCGGGTGTAGCCGGCAATTCAATCGCGAATAGCGCGGCAAATTCCCACGCCCCAGGAGCACAGCTGACGAACGGTCCGGAAACGGCCCCGCTTCCGGCATCGCGGCCGAACGACGTACACGTGCAAGTCGATGCTCCTTTTGTCTTCAGTGCAAAGGATCGTGCCGCGAAATCGGCCCCGGCCCCGGCGCAGGCCCCACCGGATCTGCCGCTCGACCAATCCACGCAGCGCCAGATTCAGCTTGATCCGGTCATTCAGCCGGCCCCGCCGTTAGAGCCGCAGAAGAAACAGGAACATCCCGGCTTTTTCCGCCGTGTATTCAAGGCAATCTTCCATTAGGTCGTGCCGCTTGTCGCTGTGAAACACGCCATTCCGGATATCACCACGGAAGAATCGCCGATGTCTCCGGATATCCTTTTTTCTCGTCCTTGCGTCTTACCGGGTTGAAAAACCAACCCTGTCGACAGGAGCCTGCCATGACTGGAGCACCGCCGGGGCCCCGTCTATTTTCCGTCCTGACTAGTGAACACGACATTCTCTTCCGCACGAGGAAGGACACGTTCCTACTCTCGCTCCTGGGGCAAGCCGCGATTCTGGCCCTGCTCATCTATTTCACCAGTTGCGTGATTCGTAATTCGCCCGATATCGCTCGGCGAATGCCCGATCTCGGGAAGTTTCCTTTGGTCTTTTCCGGGTTCAACGGCGGCGGTGGAGGCAATCATGATCGGCTACCCGCCTCGAATGGCAGCTTGCCGCGCAGTTCCCTCGAGATGCAGATTCTGCCTCCGACGGTGATCGTGCCCAAGGAACCGCCGAAGCTGCCTGCGGAAGAGACAGTGATAGTTGCGCCCGACATCAAGCTGTCGCCGGGGGCGCAGGTCGGCGATCCCTCGTCGCTGTTCTCAAATTGGCGTTCCGATGGCAAGGGTGGTCCTGGCGGGATCGGCGATACCGGGTGTTGTGACGGAGTGGGGGATTACGTCGGGCCACACGCCGGCGAAGGGCCACCCGGAGTTTACATCGCGGGTCGCAAAGGCGTGACCTTGCCGGAGGCGATCTACAGTCCCGAGCCCAGTTTTTCCGACGAAGCCCGAAAAGCAAAGTTTCAGGGAATCGTGATGCTCATGGTGGTAGTCGCCAAGGACGGACGCGTGTACAACATCCGGCTGCGCCAGAGCTTAGGAATGGGCCTCGACGAAAAAGCCATCGAAGCCGTCAGGAACTGGCGCTTTCGTCCGGCGACGTTGAATGGTCAACCCGTCGCGACTGAGATCGCGGTGCAAGTCGACTTTCACTTGTACTAGGGAAAGAAAGCGTCGGACCTCAGCCGCACATCGACTTACGCCGACTCAGGTCCGAAGCCCAAGGCCTGATTGCCTAGCTGCGATTGATCGCCCGCCGCAACGGTTCCACTTTGTCGCGCAGGTCCTCAGCTAGATCTGCGCCGCGGGCCGCGGCATCCCGGACGCGCTCGCCCACTTCGCGCGCGCGGTCCTTGGCTTCATCCGCCCACTCGCCGAAGCTGTCTTTCGCGTCTTCATAGCCCCGCCGCAGGTCCTTGCGCAACTGCTTGCCTGCTTTCGGAGCTAACAGGAGCCCGGCCAATGCGCCGGCTCCGAGTCCGATCAGTAGAAACGTAATCGCCGTCCCGATGTGGCTGCTTTCCGATGATTCGTAACGCCCAGTTGTCATGATGCCTCTTTTCTCGCCGCCCAAACTCAACTACCGCCTGAGCACGATAACTTCATTGTAGTCCCACGCGCGGGGGATCGATTATCCAGAGTCCAGATCTAGGAAGCAGCTAATCCCCAAAGCGCTACCCATTTGGGTTGATCCCCGCAGCGGGACCTGGCCATAACGGATCAGCGCTATAATGGCACCCCACACATGCCACTCTCCTCAGGCACGATGCTGGGGCCCTACGAGATTCGGTCGCCGCTTGGCGCCGGCGGCATGGGGGAAGTCTATCGCGCCCGTGACACGCGTCTCGACCGTACGGTTGCGGTCAAGATTCTTCCTGCACATCTCTCCACCAATGCGGAAGCCAGGCAGCGCTTCGATCGCGAGGCCCGCGCGATTTCAAGTCTTAGTCACCCCAACGTCTGTCATCTCTACGACGTTGGCATGCACGATGGCACCAGTTATCTCGTCATGGAGTACCTGGAAGGCGAGACACTGGCCGACCGCCTCAGCAAAGGACCGCTGCCGCTGGATCAGGTTCTGAAATACGGAATAGAAATCTGCGACGGACTCGAAAAGGCGCACAAGAGTGGCGTGGTTCACCGCGACCTCAAGCCGGGCAACATCATGCTGACCAAGAGCGGCGCGAAGCTGATGGACTTCGGCCTGGCAAAACCGACGTTAGCCCCAAGTCCGCCAAGTTCCGGACTGACCCAAACACTGGCATCAGCGCAAAGTCCGCTGACAATGGAAGGGATGGTCGTCGGCACGTTCCAGTACATGTCCCCCGAGCAAGTAGAGGGCAAGGAAGCCGACGCGCGCAGCGACATCTTTGCCCTCGGAGCCGTGCTGTACGAGATGGCGACGGGCAAGCGTGCGTTTGAAGGTAAGACCGCAGCATCGACCATCGCAGCTGTCCTGGCGTCCGATCCTCCAGCAATATCCTCCGTTCAACCGCTCTCCCCAGTCGCTTTTGAGAGCACGGTTCGAAGCTGTCTGGCAAAGGATCCCGATGAGCGCGTGCAGACCGTGCACGACGTCAAGCTTCAACTTCGATGGGTGAAAGAGAATGCGCTTTCTTCCGGCGGCACGGCTGTGGTTCGACTGGCTGCGCCGCGCTCGAAATCAGCTCTTGCAGGATGGCTCGTTGCGGGGTTGCTCTTACTTTTGATCGCAGGTCTCGCCGTGATGTGGCCTCGCAACCGTCAGACTGCCGCGGCCATGTACTTCAACAGCTCCGTGCCCTTGCCCGCGCAGTATGTCTCTCTGTCCCCCGACGGGCAAACGCTGGCGTTCGTCGCCTATTCGAATCAGGCCAACAAAAATGTGATCTACGTTCAGCAAATCGGGGGGCGGAACGCGAGTGTGCTCCTCGGAACCGAAGGCGCTACGTATCCCTTCTGGTCGCCCGAGGGGCGCTCCCTCGGCTTCTTTGCGCAAGGCAAGCTGAAGAGAATCGATGTCTCCTCCGGACGATCAGCGCAAATTGTCGCCGACGCTCCCTTCGGACGCGGCGGAGCCTGGAACCGCGACGGTGTCATCCTGTTTACCCCTGACGCATGGAGTGGTTTGTATCGCGTGCCATCCTCGGGGGGACCGCCCGTCCAGGTGACGAAGACCGACCGCTCGCAGTACCAGGTCAGCCACCGCTGGCCGGTCTTTCTGCCCGATGGCCACCATTTTCTTTACCTCGCCTGCAATTTCTCCGGCCGGCTCGATCACAACATGATCTTGCTCGGATCGCTGGATTCCGACGAAAAGCGCGTCATTTTGAACGCCAGCACCAATGCCGCTTACGCCGAGCCGGGATACCTGATTTACTGGCGCGACAATGCGCTGGTGGCCCAACGCTTCGACTTGCACTCTTACTCACTTGCCGGCGACCCTCGGCCTATCAGCGAAGATGTTCAGTACTTTCCGCAGACCAATTTCGCGATCTTCACTGTGGCGGGCTCGACGCTTGTCGCTCAGACCTCGGTCGGTGGCGCAGCCAATAAATCGCAATTGCTGTGGTTCGATCGCCACGGAAAACAGGTCGGGACGGTTGGTGCGCCGGATCAGGTTTCCAATCCAATGCTTTCGTCAGACGGGCGGCGGGTTGCGGTGGATCAGACCGACGCCGACGGCCGTCACGTGAACATCTGGATTCACGAACTCAACAGCAGCGCCGCCACTCGCCTTGGTTTTGGGCCATGGCTGGAGCAGATCACTATTTGGAGTCCCGACAGCAAGCAGGTGGTCTACACGTCGAACGAGAAGCTTTACTTCAGCCTGTATCTTAAAAATACCGACGGGTCTGGTACCGGGGAGAATTTCTTCGATTTCGATTCCCCACAGCAGGGGCCGTGGGACTGGTCGCGCGACGGAAAATACCTGCTGGTTCGCAAGGAACGCGAGTTGTGGTACTTGACCTTGTCGGATCGCCAGGCGCATCCCCTGCTGCAATCGCAGTGGCTGATCCGGAACGCGCAGTTTTCTCCCGACGGAAAGTTCGTCGCCTACGCCTCCAGTGAAACCGGACGCTGGGAAGTTTACGTTTCGCCTTTCCCGAACTTCAGCAGCCGCTGGCAGGTGTCGCGCGGCGATGGCGGAGAAGAGCCGCGCTGGCGGCGCGATGGCAAGGAACTTTTCTATCTCGCTCCAGATGGCCGTTTGATGGCCGCAGAAGTCAAGACTGGCACCGGTTTTGAAGCCGGCTTGCCTGCTGCACTGTTCCAGACCCATCCCCGCCAGCCCCTTTCCGCAATGGATTTCTTTACCTACGACGTGACCGCGGATGGGCAAAAGTTTCTGGTGAATTCCAAGGTCGATATAGCGAACACGGCGCCACTGTCGGTGGTCCTTAACTGGGCGTCGGAAACGGACAAGTAGCGGAAAAACCCAAGGCGATTTACCACGAAGGACACGAAGGTGCACGAAGGAAAACGTGGTTCGCCTTCCTTCGTGAACCTTCGTGTCCTTCGTGGTTGATGAATTTCATCCGTCCCTGACTTTCCCTCCCAGCGCACCCGCGTGTAAAATAATGCTTTAGCCCCTGTGGCGGCGGAACTTGTGGCTCGCCCCGCCTTCCGCCGGCTTCAACCGTAATCGTACAAGGAGAGTTTCGAGCGATGTCGATCCCTGCCACCCAGCTTCGTCCCGGCATGATCATCAAGCACAACAATGATCTGCACTCCGTTTTTAGCGTCGAGCACCGCACCCCCGGCAACCTGCGCGCCTTCATCCAGGCCAAGCTGCGCAACCTGCGCACCGGCGCCATGTTCGAGCACCGCTTCCGCTCACCCGATCCCATCGAGAAGATCACCGTCGATGAAGTTGAGATGCAGTTCCTGTATGCCGACGGCGACAGCTACTATTTCATGGACATCGCCAACTACGAGCAGACACACCTGACCAAGGAAATACTGGGCGACGCCGTCGAGTACCTGATTCCCAATCTCGAAATCAAGGTGGAGTTTTTCGACGGCAAGGCGGTCGGGATCGAGCTGCCCCAGACGGTCATCCTGACCGTGATTGAGACTGAGCCGGGCCTGAAGAGCGCCACCGCGTCCAGTGTCACCAAGGCCGCCAAGACCGAAACCGGACTCGTCGTGCAGGTGCCGCCCTTCATCAACGAAGGCGAAAAGATCAAGGTCGACACATCCGAAGGCGCGTATCTGTCGAGGGCCTAGTTTTTCTTTGTCATCCTGAGCGCAGCGAGAACGCAGCGAAGCGAAGTTCTCGCGGAGTCGAAGGATCCCTACCCCGTACGTAGTTAGTTTGTCGCGAAAAGGTATTCGCCCGCGACAGTTGAAACTCCCTCAGCCGCCGAGGGAATTTGAGATCATATAGGGATCCTTCGGCTACGAATCAGCTTCGCCTTCGCGAATCTGCTTCTCCGCTCAGGATGACAATTGCAAGAAATGACTTCCACCGAAAAACCGATCCTGTCCCGCCGCTTCCTGGTCCGCGGACGCGTGCAAGGCGTCGGCTTCCGCTGGTTCGTCGAACGCGAGGCGCACATCCTCGGCATCGCCGGATGGGTCCGCAACAACCACGACGGTAGCGTGGAAGTCCACGCCGAGGGAACGCGCGATCAACTTTCCGGGCTGCATTCGCGTTTGCGCGAGGGGCCGCGGGCAGCCCGTGTGGATTCCGTGGAGGTGGCCGACGAAAACAACGTTGCTGGTCTCAGTTCATTCCGCATTGAAGGAGCATGGTAGATGTCCCCTGTGTCTGCCTCTGAAGTAGACCTTCTCAAGAAACTCATTCGCGAGGTCCCGAATTTTCCCAAGAAGGGGATTCTCTTCTACGACATCACGACGCTTCTGAAAGACAAGACAGGATTAGCCATGCTGATCGATAAACTGTCGGAGCACTACATTGCGCAAGACGTCGATCTGGTGCTGGGTATGGAAGCTCGCGGTTTCATCTTCGCTCCCGCCCTGGCCTATCGTCTAAACGCGGGATTTGTTCCCGTGCGCAAGCCGGGCAAACTTCCGGCCGAATGCGTGAGCTACGACTATGCTCTCGAGTACGGCTCGAACACGCTACAGATACACAAGGACGCAATCCAGAAGGGTCAGCGCGTCCTGATCGTCGACGACTTGCTCGCCACCGGTGGCACTGCGGAAGCTACGGCGAAGTTGGCGGAGTCCCTGGGCGCGAAAATCGCCGGCCTGGGGTTCGTCGTGGAACTGTCATTCCTGAAGGGCCGCGAGAAGCTGAAGAAATATGACGTGATGTCCCTGCTGCCCTACGACAAATAAACTTCGGAAAAACCAAAACGGCGCAAGCGCTCCCTGAACTCCACGCAGTCTCCGCGGGCCTTACTTCTCCGTTACCGTTAGGTGCGACTCCTTAGGGAGATAACCCTTACGCCGAAACCAGTCCTCCATGGAATCCCTGAGTTCGTCGAGGGGAACACCTGAGCCGATCTCCATCGCTCCATCGCCCACCGGAAGCGTGTCGTCGAACACGCTGAAATTCGTGAAGCTCCGCATGGAAAACGAGTCCAGCCACTTTAGCGGGCAGGGAAGCTTGCGGCCGTTCTCGTCGTACTCCACGCGAATCTTGCGGGCGAACATGAATTTGATTTAACCACATACAACATCTCGCAGCAGATTCCGTCCTCTGCCAACTTCGAGCACGTGTCGTGTCTTGCGAGCCCTCGCGTTTGACAAACGAGAATCCGGCTCGTACTCTCCTCGCGTCAGGCAGCCATAGGGCTGGTTGCCATTTTGTAGTTTCCTCAGAACGCTTCTCTGTAGACACGTGGTTACACCAGGAAAGGAGCACTCCACATGATCATCAATCTGATTTGGTGGGCCGTTGTGGGTCTGATCGCAGGTTGGGCCGCTGGCAAGATCATGAAAGGCGGCGGTTACGGCACGGTTATGGATATTGTCCTCGGCATCGTCGGCGCCGTCATTGGCGGCTGGCTGGTGGGCCTGCTCGGCTTTCACGCCGGAGGCTTCATCAGCACCATCATTGTCGCAATCATCGGTGCCGTCTTCCTCATCTGGATTACCCGTTTGCTCAAGAAAGCCTGACCGGCGGATCTGGGCACCGCGGGCCCAGACATCTTGAGACTCTGAAACTGAATCTACGGCTCCAGACGCCTCTCTGCGGTGCCTAACACCTGGTAGGGCCGCGTCGTCAATGCAACGCAGGGCCGCTACTCGTTTTCTGCTCCACATTTCCATGGCGGCTCATGTGGGGACAGCCGCCTCGGCTGTCCAGCCAGGGCGAAGCCCGGCTGCGCCGAGATGTGGAGGGTCCAAGAACAGCCTATCTCTGCGCTCTCGGTCCGGCCGACTTCACCTCCGGAGGCGCGTCGAAGTTCTCAAAGTTCTTGGCGAACCGGTTGCGCAGGTCCTCAGCGGCCTTGTCGTAAGCCGCCTTGTCGTGCCAGGCATTGCGCGGGTTCAGCACCTGTGGCGGCACACCGCGACAGAACTTCGGAATGCTGAATCCAAATGTGGGCTCGATCTCAAATTCCTCGCGAACGAGTTCACCCTCGACAGCCGCATCCACCATCGCCCGCGTATAAGGAATGCTCATGCGCCTGCCGACACCATACGGTCCACCCTGCCAGCCGGTATTCACCAGCCAGCACTGCGCGTTGTGCTCGCGCAATCGTCGACCCAGCATCTCCGCGTAGGTTTTAGGTGGCAGTGGAAGAAACGGCGACCCAAAGCACGTCGAGAACGTAGCTGTGGGTTCCTTCACGCCCGCTTCGGTTCCCGCCACTTTCGCTGTGTATCCCGACATGAAGTGATACATTGCCTGCTCCGGCGTCAGCTTCGAAATCGGAGGCAGCACGCCAAACGCATCCGCCGTCAGGAACACCACATTCTTCGGATGCCCTCCGATCCCTGGAATCACTGCATTGTCGATAAACTCGACTGGATACGCCGCCCGCGTGTTCTCCGTCTTGCTGTCGTCATCGTAGTCAGGAATGCGCGTGTGCGAATCGAGCGTGACGTTCTCCAGAACGCAGCCGAATCGCAAAGCATTCCAGATCTGCGGCTCGTTCTGCTTCGACAGCTTGATGCACTTGGCGTAGCATCCGCCCTCAAAGTTGAAGACGCCATCCGCACTCCATCCGTGCTCATCGTCGCCAATCAGATCCCGCGACGGATCGGCCGACAGCGTTGTCTTGCCCGTTCCAGATAGCCCGAAGAACAGCGCGCTGACTCCGTCATGCCCTACGTTCGCGGAGCAATGCATGGGAAACACATTGCGTGGCGGCAGCAGGAAATTCATCACGCTGAAAATCGATTTCTTCATCTCGCCGGCATATGAGGTCCCACCGATCAGCACTGTCCTCCGCATGAAGTTCAGCAGAATAAAGACTTCGGAACTGACCCCATCGCGTTTTGGGTCCGCTTTGAATTCTGGCGCAGAAATAACCGTGAACTCGGGATGATGACTTCTCAACTCCTCCGCCGTCGGCCGTAGGAACAGCTGCCGCACAAACAGGTTATGCCATGCGTATTCATTCACAATCCGTACTGGCAGCCGGTAGGCCGGATCAGCTCCGCAGAACAGATCCTGCACGTAGAGTTCACGTCCACGCAGGTGCTCCATCACCCGCGCGTAGAGTGCATCGAACTTCTCCGGTTCAAACGGCGCATTCACCGCACCCCAAGCTACGGTGTGCGCGGTCATCTCATCCCTTACGATGAACTTGTCTTTCGGAGACCGCCCGGTGCGATTTGTATACCCCACAATCGCGCCATTGGACGCCAGCTTCGCTTCATTACGCCGGGTGGAGTGCTCCACCAACAGTGCCGGGGATAGGTTGAAGTGCGTTCGACCTTCGCTCAGCAACTCGGCTACGTCGCTGACGTGCATGGTGGTAGCCATGGGGGAAGTCTCCTGACAAGAGGCAAAGTAAGGCACAAAGCAAAAACGTTCTATTCTGCCTCAAAAACGTGAGCCTTGCCAAGGAACCGGGTCACGCTTCCGCCGTTCTCTCAAAGCAAAACGTTATTGCAGAATTGGTTGAGTGGATCATCAGGACAGATGCCGCTGAGCCCGATAGCGGTTGTCGTAGAGACGTAGCTTGCTACGTCTCTGCCGGCGCTTCCTGAGAAGCTAGAGGCCTACAACTACTCGGACGTTTTGTAGTCGCATGCCGAGCGGCAAGGCTCGCAATACATGAGTCCGTCAGTACAAAGGCGCACATCAATCACGGACTGGCACAAGCAGCAATACTTCTCACACTGGCAATTGCTTTCGGATTGCTCACACTGCGCGCAGCGATATTTGGAGGTCCCGGTACCGGTGCTCATGACTCTACTGTATCGCTCACCCGCGAGGGACGGAATGTGACATCGGTAACTGCTGGCGTCCGACGCCTGACGCCCGATGCCTGAGGCCCGCTCCCCGTGCCCTATAATTTGAACCAATGACATTCCAACATCTCCTGGATGGCGCCGAGTTCCTCAGCCAAAGCGGAAACCCGGACGTCACCAGTGTGGAGTATGACTCGCGCCGCGTGAAACCTGGATCGGTTTTTATTGCGATGCGCGGCGAAAGTTCCGACGGGAATCGTTTCATCGATCAGGCGATTCAGGCAGGCGCTGCTGCCATCGTCACCGACTCACCTGCAGAAAAACCACGCGAAGGCGTCGCATGGGCCTTGGTTCCACATGGCCGTCGAGCGTTGGCGCGCATCAGTGAGAATTTTTACAATCGTCCCGCCGAGAGGATCGCAGTCACAGGAATCACCGGAACCAACGGCAAGAGCACCACAGCTTTTCTGATCGAAGCAATACTTACCGCCGCGGGCCGCAAGAGCGCGCTGATCGGCACCATCGAGTATCACGTCGCAGGCAAACTCTACCCCGCGCCTCACACTACTCCGGAAGCCCTCGAATTGGCGCGCCTGTTCAACGAAGCCTTGGGCCAAGGCGCGTCCGATGCAGTCATGGAAGTCTCTTCCCACGCGCTCGCTCAGCAGCGGGTCTTCGGAATTCCCTTCGATGTTGCCGTATTCACGAACCTGACGCGCGACCATCTCGACTATCACAAGACGATGGAAGAATACTTTTGCGCCAAGCGTGTACTCTTCGAAGGCTGCGGCACCGATCCTCCCCGTGCGGTCGTCACCAATCTCGATGATGAATACGGTGCGCAATTGGCCGGGTTTAGCCGCAAGCGCAGCGGCACCGTTCTGACCTATGGCTGGGACCGCGGCGACTTCCACGCTGAAAAGCCGGAAGTCACGCCCCGCGGCACCCGGTTCGATATCGTCACTCCCAACGAGAAGCTCGCGATCTTCTCCCCCCTCATCGGGCGAGTGAACGTGTACAACATCCTGGCGGCAGCGGCAGCCGGCTTCGCTCGCGGCTGTTCGACCGAGGCGATTTCTCGCGGCGTTGCCGCGCTGACCCACGTCCCGGGGCGATTTCAGCGCGTCGACTGTGGCCAGCCCTTCACCGTGGTTGTCGACTACGCCCACACCGACGACGCACTCCGCAACCTGACTGCACTCGCTCGCGAATTTGTTTCCCGCAGCGGTGCAGGCGCCAGAGTCATCACCTTGTTCGGCTGCGGCGGCGATCGCGATCGCGCCAAGCGTCCTCTGATGGGCGAAGCCGCAGGACGCGGAAGCGACTTCGTCGTGCTAACCTCCGACAATCCAAGAAGCGAAGACCCGCGTGCCATCATCAACGATGCCCTGGTGGGCCTGCAGAAAGCTGGTGCCAGGTATGCTGTCGATGCCGATCGGCGCAAAGCGATCGGCCTCGCCATCGGCGAAGCACGCCCCGGAGACATCGTCCTGCTGGCGGGCAAGGGACACGAGAAGGTGCAAGTCACACGCGAAGGTTCTAATCCGTTCGACGATGTGGAAATGGCAAAAGAAGTTCTGCGAGCCTCCGGATTCGACTGTAATGCGTAGCGCCGGTATCCTGCCGGCTGTCGCGAGGGTGTCTGGCCCTCGCGCCGGGAGTATTACAACTGACGCGAGTAACTGAATCTGAATGAAACTGCCACTCTCAAAAATCGCAGATTTCATCTCCTCGCCAGGCAATTTTCCGCGCGAAGAACTCGTTCATGGATATTCCATCGACTCCCGCACCATCAGACCCGGCGAACTCTTCTTTGCGGTAAAAGGAGAGCGCTTCGATGGCCACGACTTCGTCGCCGCCGCTCTGGAGAAGGGTGCCCTCGCAGCGGTCGTCCGCAAAGATCAACTACATCGTTTCTCTGGTAACGCGAGCTTGCTCGCGGTTGACGACACCCTGACCGCTCTACAAACCCTCGCCACGGCTGTCCGCAAGCTCTGGGGGAAATCCCTGATCGGCGTCACGGGGTCGGCAGGTAAGACCACGACCAAGGAAGCGATCGCGCACGTACTCGCTTCGAAGTTCCACGTGCTGAAGTCGGAAGGCAACTTCAACAATCATTTTGGCCTGCCGTTGATGCTGTTGAAGCTGGAACCTGACCACGACTTGGCCGTTATCGAGATGGGCATGTCGCACGCCGGGGAGATTCGTGCGTTGGCCAAAATCGCTCACCCTGACCTTGGCGTTGTCACCAATGTTGCTCCAGTGCATCTCGAATTCTTCGATTCCCTCGCCGGAATTGCCCGCGCGAAATATGAGCTGATTGAATCGCTCCCATCAAGCGGAACAGCCGTGCTCAACGCGGACGACGAATACGTCTCCCAATTCGGCCGCGACTTC
>Ga0209698_10005233_pt1 | contig 14096 bp, 13 predicted proteins | sample LitLauG_LLR_2012_FD_187203 | JGI IMG/M metagenome (GOLD analysis project Ga0209698, IMG submission 187203) | Freshwater sediment microbial communities from Pennsylvania, USA - Little Laurel Run_MetaG_LLR_2012 (SPAdes) (version 2) | ecosystem: Environmental > Aquatic > Freshwater > Creek >... | reverse complement strand
GATCAGAGCAGATGGGGCAAGCGGCAATCCGGCGGCCGTGCGGCGTGGCGGCCGTCACGGGATATTGACCACGGTCTCGGTAACCAGGGATCGACTGCATGCGGGCTCGAGCAGTTCGGCTTCGAGGGCCTGAACGCGGGCAAGGGCAGCTCGGTCGGGCCGGCACAGGGCCAGCGCATCCGGCGCCGGCACGGACAGCTCGTCGATCACGTCAAAGTATTTCGTCGACGATCCGGCAGGGTGGTCGCGCTCCGGCAGCGTGTGATTCTGCAGGTAGCCGCAGAAGGCACCTTGTCCGGCCAGGAGTTCAGCCATCGCGGTTCGAAAGCGCGTCCGCCAGGCGTCCTGGAAGTCCTCGCGCCTGAGGTCCGACCGGCGCCGGCGGAAAAGGAACAGCTTGCGGGGCGGAATGGCCGGCGTGCTCGGCACGATGACCGTCTCGGTCGTGTAATGCATGATCGCCCGCGCCGCATCGGCAAAGCGCCCCTCGTCGGGTCGGACGATCTGCAGATAGCGGGGGCGCGCCATGTTGGCGAGCTGCGCAGCAAGGCTGTCAAACCACCCTTGCGTGACGATGTCGAGCGCGCCGGCCGGTGGGTGGGCGAACAGCGGATCAACGCTGCCGATGACCGGGAAGTTGTAATGATAGTGGCGGATGTCGGCCGCCACCTCGGGCACGCTGCGCACCAGCGGCCCGTGGACCTCGGTGACATAGCGCCGGAATTGCTCGCGGCTCATGTCGCTGCGGCGCGGCGCCAGAATCATCATTTTGATCACGGTTGGATCCCGCTCACCCCGCGCAGCCCTGAGCGTTCAGGTCGATAGGCGCGGTAGAAGGTATCCACGCCGCGACGAATGACCGCATCAATCTGGCGCGGCGCCAATCCGTCGCGCAGGCCCAGCAGCGCCCGCAGCTGCAGGTCGCCGCGCACGAGGTCGATGAACTGCTCGGCCACTACCCGCGGGTCCGCCTTGCGCAGCTGCCCGGCAGCCATCGCGCGGGTCATGAACTGAGCGAGGCGATCCAGCAGTCGGGCCGGTCCGTTCCCGTAGAAGGCCGGTCCCAGCTCAGGCACGCGGGACGCCTCGGCCATGACCAGTCTGCAGGAGGCAACGATGTCGGGGGACAGCAGGAACTGCACCAGAGCCCGTCCGAAACGCAACAGTCGGGCGGGCACCGGCTCGCGCCCCTGCTCACCGGCGAGAAAGGAGGCGGCGTAGCGGTCGCGTTCCTCGAGGATGACCGCGGCGAACAGTTCCTGCTTGCTCTCGAAATAGACATAGAGCGTCGCCTTGCTGACCAGCGCCCGGTGGGCGACGGCATCCATGCTGGCGCCGGCGTAGCCGTGCTCCGCAAATGCGGCCCGGGCTGCCGCAATGATCCGCTGCACCTTGTCGGGACCCGTCGCCTGCGCTGCAACACGACCGGCACTCATGATCGACCCCCGCATTCCAGATGAGAAAACCAACTGGTTTTCTAAAAACCATATTATAAAGCAAAATATTGTGATAAAACCTTAACAATTGATACCAGAAAGTTTCCGATTTCAGGGGAGCGCACGCCATGAATGCCTTACCAACTCCAGAAGCGGCGCCAGCGCAGCCGGGCCTGCGCTTTCCGGACCTGCCGATCTATCGCGGGTATGCGGCGCCGGTGCGCATCGAGGCCGACGTCTACGACCTCGAGGTCGAAGGAGTCATCCCACGCGAACTGAACGGGGCCTATTACCGCCTGAGCGCCGATACGCAGTATCCGCCGCGCCTGGGCCGGGACATCTTCATCAATGGCGATGGCATGGTGCACATGGTGCGCATGGAGAACGGTCACGCGGACCTGAAGACGCGTTATGTGAGAACGCCGAAGTTCGAGGCGGAACGGACCGCACGCCGCGCGCTGTTCGGCGCCTACCGCAATCCCTATACCGACGATCCGAGCGTCGCCGGCATCGACGGCAACACGGCGAATACCACCGCGTTCTGGCACCACGGCGGCCTCTATGCGCTCAAGGAGGCCGCTCGCCCCACGCGCCTCGATCCCGGCACGCTCGAGACCCTGGGTCCCTGGGATTTCGATGGACGCCTCTCGAGCAGGACCTTCACCGCGCACCCGAAGATCGATCCGGTGACGGGTGAGGCGATTGCCTTTTCCTACAATACCCGCGGCCACCCGGACCGGACCGTCCAGATTCACTGGATCTCGGCCTCCGGAGAATTGACGCGTACGGAGTCCTTCGAGGCGCCGTATTCATTCATGGCCCACGACTCGCTGGTCTCGCGCAACTACATTGCCTTCACCGTCTACCCGATGATCAGCGACTGGGAGCGGGTGAAGCGCGGCGAGCCGTACTTCCACTGGGACTCGAGCCTGCCCACGCTGGTGGCGATCATCCCGCGCCAGCAGGGCGTCAGCGGCATCCGCTGGTATACGTGCCCGTTCACGGGCATGGAGACCCATTCCTTCAACGCCTGGGAGGAGGGCCCGCTCCTGCACCTGGACCACTTCTTCTCGGCCACGGGCTGGTTGTCGCAGTTCCCGGATATCCGCGGCACCAGCACGCGCGAAGAACCGCCGCACGCCATGCGCTGGACCTTTGATCTTTCCAGCCCCTCGGGCCAGTTCAGCGCACGGCGCATTTTCGATCAGATCGGCGAGATGCCCATGATCGATCCGCGTTTCCTGATGCAGCGAGCGCGGCATTTCTATTTTGGCACCCACAACCCGGAGCTAGGCCCGATGCTGGAGTGGGGGCCCAAGGGCCCGCCCTTCACCTGCATCGGGCATTTCGACGAAGCCCGGCAGCAGCTCCGCTTCTGGTACGCGGGGCCGGACGCTTCGCCCGAGGAACCGTACTTCGTGCCCCGGGCCAAGGACGCCGCGGAGGGCGAGGGGTGGATACTCACCATGGTCGGGCGCCGGGCCGAGAATCGCACCGACCTCGTGATCCTGGATGCGGCGCGCATCGATCGCGGACCTGTGGCCACGATCCGCATGCCCTGCCGTCTGCACGAGGGCTTCCATGGCACCTGGGTGCCGGGCCGCCCGTTGAGCGCTTAGGGCGCAGCCATCGCACGCGCGCCGGGGATCAGGACGGCGTACCCGCCGGGGGCGCTTCACTGCGGCAGTGCCAGCGCCGGCGCAGCCCGTCGCGCAAGCGCTCCCGCTCCTCCGGCGTCATGCCCTCGAATCGTTCCCGCCAGTGGTGACGCCAGGGGCCTCTGCGGCCGGGGAACCCGCCGAAGAGCACCCGGCACAGCACCAGCAGCGCGAGGGCCTGGAGGAAGGTGATGGTATGCCAGCCGGCAAGGACGGGCAGCAGCCCGTTCCACAGCGTCATCACCAGGCCACCCATCACAGCGACAGCGGCTGCGACGAAGACACTGGCCTTGAGGGCGGTCCGTATTCCAAAGTTCTTCATGGTGCGATTCCTTCATTCCAGATCGTAGTAAAAGGTGCGCAGCGTGCGGCGCAGGTGCGCCACTGCGGCGTGCTTGCGCCCGAGCAGCGTGTTGACGCTGAGCCCGGATTCCTCGGCCAGCTGCCGGAAACTCCTGCCTTCCAGTTCATGGGCCATGAACACCGCACGCTGCGTGGCGGGCAAGCCATCGAGCGCCTGTTCCAGTGCTTCGCCCAGCAGCGCCTGGCGGTACTGCGCTTCGGGGCCGGTCCCGGCCGCGGCGAGCAACTCGGGCAGTGCCCGCTCGCCTTCCTGGTCATCCGCGTCCTCGATCGGCAACGCCGCGCCAGGCAACTCGCGACCACGCTTCCGAAAGCGATCAATGATCCGATTGCGCGCGACGCGCAGGAGCCACGCACCCACGCGCTCGATGGGCTGCATCAGCCGGTAGGCGTCCAGCAATTCCGCAAAGACGTCCTGGACGATATCCTCCGCATCGTTCGGATCGCCGACCTGCCGCCGAACGAATGCGCTCAGGCGGCGCCGTTGTTCCCGGACGACGGCCGTCAATCGCTCGTTGGCGCTCGAGGCCGTCGTCGCATTGGCCCACACGGTATCCATATTCCTGTAAGACGGCCCGACCGGGGATATATTGTCCGCGCGGGCGAAATTTCAACCGACACTGCGCCCACGAGGCGCCGATTCCGTCCGCGGATCGCCCGCCGGCGCGCCGTGCTATCCTGATTCGATCCCTGTCAAACTCTGAACGCTGGAGCGGCTGCCCATGGTGACGAGATTCGGAGCCCTTTCCACGACTGATCAGGTGCTGGAGGGAGTCGATCTGAGCGGCAAGCGCGTGTTGGTGACGGGCGTGTCGGCCGGACTCGGCGTCGAGACCGCGCGCGCGCTGGCGGCGCATGGCGCCTGGGTGGTGGGCGCCGCACGCGACCTGAACAAAGCCGGGCGCGCCACCCAGGTGGTGCGCGACCAGGCGAAGCGGGGCGGCGGGCTCGAGCTGATCGAACTGGATCTCGCCTCGCTCAAGAGCGTGCGCGCCTGCGCGGACACGCTGAACAGGACCGGCAAGACCTTTGATGTCGTCATCGCCAATGCCGGCGTCATGGCCTGTCCGTTCGGCAAGACGGCGGACGGCTTCGAGATGCAGTTCGGGACCAATCATCTGGGTCATTTCGTACTGGTGAACCGTATCGCGCCACTGATCAGGGACCGGTTCGTGAGTCTCGCCTCCCTGGGCCACCGCTTCTCCGACGTTGATCTCGACGATCCCAATTTCGAGCGTACGCCGTACCGGGAGTTCATGGCCTATGGTCGCTCCAAGACCGCCAATGTGCTGTTCGCCGTGGCGTTTGACGGGCGGCACATGGCGCACGGCGTGCGCGCCACGGCCGTGCACCCGGGCGGCATCGCCACGGAGCTCGGCCGGCATCTGACGCCGGAGGTGATCGCCCAGATCATGCCGCCGGGCACCAGTCCCGCCGAAGCGGCGAAGCGCATGAGCAAGACGATCCCGCAAGGCGCCGCAACCAGTGTCTGGTCGGGCTTCGTCGCGTCCGCAGGCGAAGTGGGGGGCAGGTATTGCGAAGACTGCCACGTGGCCGCGCTGCAGGATGATCCCGCGGCGAATGCCGGTGTGCGCGGTTATGCAATCGATCCCGCGCGCGCCCAGGCGCTCTGGGCGAAGAGCGAGGAACTGGTGGGCGAGCGCTTCTGATCAGGGCTCGTTCCTGATCCGGGAAGGAATTGCGTCCTCAATTCTGCTGAGGATCATCCACGTGTGGCAGGCGTCGAGAGCGCGGACTGCACCGCTTCGCGCAGGGCCCGCACCAGCTGGCTCGCGCGCCTTTCAATCTCCGCCCGGCTGTAGCTCGGGTGGAAGAGTTCGGATCCAAACCCGAACCCGGCGGCGCCGGCGCTCAGCCATGCGGAGATGTCCGCGGCGCCGATGCCGCCCACGGGAAAGACGCGGGTGGTCGCGGGGAGCACGGCGCCCAGCGCGCTCAGGTGTCTGGGGCCGTAGGTAACGGCCGGGAAGAGCTTCAATTCCCTGGCGCCGGCGCGGAGCGCGCGGAAAGCCTCCGTGGCGGTGGCAATGCCGGGCAGGACCCGCATGTCGAGGGCCAGGCCGGCGCGGATGACGTCCGCATCGCAATTCGGCGCCACGATGAGCCGCCCGCCCGCCTGCCCGGTGCTCTTGACGTCTTCGACGGTCAGCACGGTGCCGGCGCCAATGAGCCAGTCGTCATGGCCCACCGCAGCCAGGGCGCGAATACTCGTGTAAGGATCGGGCGAATTGAGCGGTATTTCGATGGTGCGGATGCCCGCCTTATAGAGGACATCGGCGATGTCCACCACGCGGTCCGGCGTGATGCCGCGCAGAATCGCCACCAATTGGGGTTCGCGGGGGGCGTCAGGGCTGATCATGGCGAGGTCTCCGTTGGGTCAGGAGTCGATGCACCGCCGCGAGGCCGGCGACGGAGGCGGCCGTGCCGTCCTGCGCCGATGCGGTGCGGCCCTGGGCGGCCAGAGCGCTCGCATACATCGCCGTCAGCTGCGGGGCACCGATCAGATGCACGGTGGCGCCGACCATCGGGATCGGATAGGCGGCCAGGGCGCCACGCACGTCGCTGGCGATCAGCAGGCCGGACAGATAAGCGGCCGATTGCTGCGTCGTGAATTCGCCGCTCAGGCGGCGGCTGCGGCATTCGAACAGGCGATGAAGCAGAGGTACCTCGGGCAGCCGGGCAAAGGCCTGTAGCCCGCTCTCAAACCACGGGCCGCCGGCCACCCATTTTTCCGGAGGGCCATCGCGCACCAGGACGCTGTGATCCGCCAGAACGGCGAAGGTCTCGCCGACCGGCGCGGTCAGAAATTCACGGACGGCCCCGTCCTCCACGAGTGCCCACTTCGTGTGCGTGCCGGGCAGGCACAGCAGGTGACGGCCCTGCGCAAGCGCCGGCTGAAGGATCAGACTGCCCAGAATCTGCGTTTCCTCGCCACGCATGAAATCCGGAGCGCCGTAGCGATTGCGGCAAGACAGGCCCGGGACGATGCGAACGAGTCCCGCGTTCAGCGTCACACAGGCATTGGCGATCTGCTCCGGCTTCACCGGGCAGGGCAGGTAGGCCGCGGCGGCCCAGCCGATGTTGGACCCCACCATGCCGCACAGCACGGCGGGCAGTGCGGCGTGCCCGGACAGCCACCGCGCCGTCAGGGACTGCAGGATCGCGGCATGGCGGCCGCTCGCCTCCACGGCCCCCGGGCCCTCTGCGGAGTCCAGCACAAGGCCTCCGGCGCTGCAGAGGTGCAGCCGCAGGTGGCTCGAACCCCAGTCGCCGGCGATGAAAGCGGGCTCCACTTCAGCGTGCTGCGCGCCTGCCATGCTCATCTGCTACCGTCCAGGTCCTTGTTAGGCGTGCACCGCGAGTGGACTTGCAATTTCGGGTCGATCATAGCAAAGTCACTTGTCTGAGTATATCGGAGCCAAGCATGATCACCGGGGCCATCCTGCTCGGCGCGCAGGACGTGACCAGCGCTCGAGGCTTTCGCGCGGTCGATCCGTCCACGGGACGGCCACTCGATCCGGTCTTCGCGGCCGCCGGCGATCATGAGGTCGACGCCGCGTGCCGGCTTGCCGCGAGCGCATTTCCCGTTTATGCGCTGACCGCTCCGCAAAAGCGGGCGGCCTTTCTCGAAGCCATCGCCGAGCGCATTCTGGCCCTCGGGGATGAGCTGATTGTCCGGGCGATGGCCGAGACCGGATTGCCCCGCGGCCGGCTCGAGGGCGAGCGCGGGCGCACCGTAGGCCAATTGCGGCTTTTTGCGAGCGTCGTCCGCGATGGGGATTGGCTCGATATCACCATTGATCCGGCCCTGCCGGCGCGCAAGCCGCTGCCGCGTTCGGATCTGCGGCGCGTCAACGTGCCGCTCGGCCCCGTCGCGGTATTCGGCGCCAGCAATTTCCCGCTTGCCTTCTCCGTCGCCGGAGGTGATACGGCGTCGGCCCTGGCCGCCGGCTGCCCGGTCATCGTCAAAGGGCACCCGGCCCATCCCGGTACCGGCGAACTGGTGGGCCGCGCCATCCGCGCTGCGGTCGCTGCGTGTGGCCTGCCGGACGGCGTCTTTTCGCTGCTGCCCGGGGACGGTCATGGGCTTGGCGCGGCGCTGGTCGCCCATCCGGGCATCCGGGCGGTCGGGTTCACCGGCTCGCGCGCCGGCGGCCTGGCGTTATTGAAGATTGCGGCCGCGCGTGCTGAACCGGTGGCGGTTTACGCCGAGATGAGCAGCATCAATCCCGTGATCCTGATGCCCGCGGCACTCGCGGCACGCGCGGTGGAGCTCGCCCGGGCGTTCGTGCAATCGCTGACCCTGGGCGCCGGGCAATTCTGCACCAATCCGGGCGTCGTGCTGGCCCTGGCCGGTCCGGACCTCGAGGTGTTCACGAAGGCGGCCGCTGAGGCGATCTCGCTGTCCGATGCGGGCCAGATGCTCACGCCCGCCATCCACAGCGGCTTTGAAAGCGGCGTTGCAGCGCTCGAGGCGCATCGCGCCGTGACGGTGCTGGCGCGCGGCCGGATCGGTACGGGCGTGAACCAGGCGCGCGGCGCTCTGTTTCACACTCGCGCGGTGGATTTTCTCGCTGATCCCGCCCTGGGTCACGAGGTATTCGGCAGTGCATCGATCGTGGTCGCCTGTGCGAGCCTTGACGAAATGAAACGCGTGATCGCGGCGATGGATGGCCAATTGACGGCCACCGTGCATCTGGAGCCCACCGACGAGTCGCTGGCCGCGGAGCTCATACCCCTGCTCGCCGCCAAGGCCGGGCGGGTCCTGGCCAATGGCTGGCCCACCGGCGTCGAGGTGACGCATGCCATGGTGCACGGCGGACCGTATCCAGCAACTTCCGATGGCCGCACGACCTCGGTCGGAAGCCTCGCGATGCTGCGTTTCCTGAGACCGGTGTGCTACCAGGACCTGCCCGAGCGCCTGCTTCCCGAAGCACTCCGGTCCGGCAACCCGCTGGGCCTCGCGCGAAGGATCGACGGGGCGGTCACACCCGCCTCGTGAGGAGACATTGATGCGGCTGTCGCTGATTCAGATCAAGACCGGATCCGGTGTCCGTGCCGTGGCAGCCTCTCAGGACGGAGGGGCTGCACGCCTGCTCACCGGGATTGACTCGGTGCGCACGCTCGCCGCCCGCGCCGTGGCAGCGGGCCTGAGCCTCGCCGAAGCGGTCCGGAATGCCGGCCTGGGCGCGGAGGTGGACCTCAGCACGGTGACACTGCTGTCACCGATCGATCACGCGGATCCTGCGCACCTGCTTGTCAGTGGTACCGGGCTGACCCACCTGGGATCGGCCGAAAGCCGCGACAGGATGCACCGCGCAGCCAAGGCCGATGCGGCACCGACGGACTCCATGAAGATGTTCCTGATGGGCGTCCAGGGCGGCAAGCCGCGACCCGGTGTCGTCGGGGTGCAGCCCGAGTGGTTCTACAAGGGCGACGGGTCTACGCTCATGGCGCCCGGTACGCCCTTGACCTCGCCCGCGTTTGCGCTCGATGCCGGCGAGGAGCCGGAGATCGCCGGCATCTACGTGATCGGCGAGGAGGGTACGCCGTTGCGACTCGGATTCGCGCTCGCCAATGACTTCTCGGATCACGTCACGGAGCGTGGCAACTATCTGTGGCTGGCTCATTCGAAGCTCCGACCCGTCGCGCTGGGGCCGGAACTCCTCGTCGGCGAGCTGCCCGCGGAAGTGATCGGAACGAGCCGGATCGTTCGCGACGGGGCGGTCATCTGGGAGAAACCCTTTCTGAGCGGAGAAGCGAACATGTCCCATAGCATCGCCAACCTGGAACACCACCATTTCAAATACGGACTGTTCCGACGGCCCGGTGACGTGCACGTGCACCTGTTTGGCACGGCGACCCTTTCGTTCAGCGACGGCATTCAGACGCGTGCCGGAGACGTGTTTGAGATCGCCGCCGCACCGTTCAGACTGCCGCTGCGCAGCCCCATCGCCGTCGCCGCGGAGCGGCCGGTCACCGTCAGGGTGCTTTAGCCATGACCGTGCGGATCGGCATCGTGGGCGTGGGGAAGATCGCCCGGGATCAGCACCTGCCCGTGATCGCCGCGACGACCGAGTTTGAACTCGTGGCCACCGCGAGCCGGCACGGCAGCGTGGACGGCGTGCGTTCCTATCGAACGATCGAGGCGATGCTGGACGCCGAACCGACACTGGAGGCGGTGGCGCTCTGTCAGCCACCCCAGGTACGCTTTGATACGGCGCGCGCCGCGATTCTTGCCGGCAAGCACGTATTTCTGGAGAAGCCCCCGGGTGCGACGCTCAGCGAGGTCGACGTGCTTGGCGAGCTCGCGCGCGCGAGGCGCGTGACGCTGTTTGCGAGCTGGCACTCCCGCGAAGCATCCGGGGTGGCGGCCGCCCGCGACTGGCTCGCCCGCCGGGCGATCCGATCGGTGCGAGTCGAGTGGAAGGAGGATGTCCGGTACTGGCACCCCGGACAGGCCTGGATCTGGGAGCCCGGGGGGCTCGGTGTATTCGATCCCGGCATCAATGCACTGTCTATCATTTCGCATATTCTGCCGCGGCCGATCTTCGTCGAAACGGCCTGCCTGTCGTTTCCCGCGAACCGGTCCGCGCCGATTGCCGCAGAGATCAGTTTTCGCGACACCGAGGGGATCCCGGTATCCGTCGAGCTCGACTGGCGGAGCACCGGGCCGCCGATCTGGGACATTCGTGTCGAGACCGCCGATGGTCCGCTCCTGCTGTCCCAAGGGGGTGGGGAACTGGCCATCGCGGGGGAACCACGGAAAACGGCGCCCGAGGCCGAATACCGCGGGCTGTACCGGCGCTTCGCGGCACTGATTGCCGCGCGGACCAGCGATGTCGACCTGGCGCCGCTGCGACACGTGGCGGACGCCTTCCTGCGCGGTGATCACCGGACCGTCGAACCCTTCGAGGATTAGCCTCCGCCGGCTGGACAGGCGGAGCCGCACCACGCGAGATCAAGGCCAGAGGGAGAGCAGCTTGCCGCCCAGGAAGCCCGCGAAAAAGGGATCCGCCAGCACCCCCTCGCAGGGTCAGAGGATCCACGGCAAACTGGCCCACGACCTGGGCGTGGCCATCGTCACCGGAATTCACAAGCCCGGTGATGTGCTGCCGGGCGAGATCGAGTACAGCCATCAATTACAGGTCTCGCGCACGGCCTATCGAGAGGCGATCCGCATACTGTCGGCCAAGGGTCTGGTCAGCAGCCGCCCCAAGGCGGGAACGACCATCAATGAGCAGGCTCGCTGGCATGTGCTGGATCCTGAAGTGCTGGCCTGGACATTCGAAGCGGAGCCGAGCGAAGCCTTTGTCCGGGACCTGTTCGAACTGCGCAGGATGGTGGAACCCGCCGCAGCGGAGCTGGCGGCGCGTCGGCGTCAGGGCGCGGACCTGGCGCGCATGGGGCACGCGCTCGAGGAAATGGAGCACTACGGACTCGCGGTCCCTGAGGGGCGTGCGGCCGACCAGGCGTTTCATCACGCGCTGCTGCAGTCGGCACGGAATGTTCCGCTCCTGGCGCTGTCCAGCTCGATTGAGGCCGCGGTCACCTGGACCACGATCTTCAAGCAGCGCAAGCGCAGGCTCCCCAGGGATCCCCTGCCGGATCACCACGCGGTCTACGACGCGATCGTGGAGGGCGACCCGGTCAAGGCACGCCAGGCCATGAGCGAGCTCCTGCGCCTGGCGCTGGAAGACACCGAATTGTCGATGAAGGAATGATCCGGAAGCAGACCAGGTCGCACAAAGTTCAGTGGTTGTCGCGGGGCAGGCCCTTGGTCTGGGCGATGCGTTGATATTTCTCCGCTCCTTCCAGTATCGCGCCGGTATTCAACTGGCCGACAGCCGCGCGCTGCATGGCCTGCCAGGGCGTCTGCGATTCGGGATAGCGGTAGCCGCCGCCCTCCGCGAGCGCGCGCCGCCGGGCCGCGAGTTCCGATGCGCTGATCAGCATGTCGGCGGTGCCGCGCTTCAGGTCGATGCGGACGCGATCGCCGGTCCGCAGGAGGGCCAGGCCGCCGTTGGCGGCGGCTTCCGGCGAGGCGTTCAGTATGGATGGGGAGCCTGAGGTGCCGGACTGGCGGCCATCGCCCAGGCAGGGCAGGGCGTGGACGCCTTCGCGGATCAGGTAGGTGGGCGGACGCATGTTCACGACCTCCGCCGAGCCCGGGTAGCCGATCGGGCCCGCGCCGCGCATGAACAGCAGTGTCCGGTCGGTGATGTTCAGTGACGGATCGTCGATGCGCCGGTGGTAGTCCTCGGGTCCGTCGAAAACGATGGCGGGTCCCTCAAAGGCTTCGGGATCGTCCGGATTCGACAGGTAGCGCGCCCGGAAATCGGCCGAGATGACGCTGGTTTTCATGATCGCGGCGTCAAACAGATTGCCCCTGAGAACGATGAAACCCGCATCCTTCATGAGGGGAGACTCAATTGAGCGGATGACGCGCTCGTCCTCGATCGTCGCGCCGCGGCAATTGTCGCCGATCGTGCGGCCATTCGCAGTCATCGCGCCTTCGCGGATGAGGCCATGACGCATGAGTTGCCAGACCACCGCCGGCACGCCGCCCGCGCGATAGTAATCCTCGCCCAGAAATTCCCCCGAAGGCTGCAGGTTCACCAGGAGCGGCACCTTGTGCCCATGCTCCTGCCAATCCTCGAGCACATGCTCTACCCCCAGGTGGCGCGCTATGGCGACCAGATGAATCGGTGCGTTCGTTGAACCACCGATCGCCGAATTGACCACCACCGCGTTCAGGAATGCGTCGCGCGTCATGATGTCCGAGGGCTTGAGGTCCTCGTGCACCATCCCGACGATACGCAGTCCGGTCCGGTAGGCGACTTCCTGGCGGTCACGATAGGGGGCTGGAATCGCCGCGGAGCCCGGCAGCGACATGCCGAGCGCCTCGGTGAGACTGTTCATCGTCGTGGCCGTGCCCATGGTGTTGCAATAGCCCGTGGAGGGCGCGGAGGATGCGACCAGCCTGATGAATCCGGCGTGATCGATCTCACCGGCGGCCAGCATCGCGCGGGCCTTCCAGACGATGGTTCCCGAGCCGGTCCGCTCGCCCTTATGCCAGCCGTTGAGCATCGGACCGACCGAGAGTGCAATGGCTGGAATATTCACCGTGGCGGCCGCCATGAGGCAGGCGGGCGTGGTCTTGTCGCAGCCGATGGTCAGCACCACGCCGTCCAGCGGGTAGCCGTAGAGCGTCTCGACCAGGCCGAGATAGGCCAGGTTGCGGTCCAATGCCGCCGTTGGACGCTTGCCCGTTTCCTGGATCGGGTGCACGGGAAATTCCAGCGCAATGCCGCCCGCCTCCCGGATCCCCTCGCGGACCCGCTCCGCCAGGACGAGGTGATGGCGGTTGCACGGAGAAAGATCCGATCCGGTCTGGGCAATGCCGATGATCGGCCTGCCGGAGCGCAGTTCGTCGAGGCTCAGGCCGAAGTTCAGGTACCGCTCCAGATACAGCGCGGTCATGTCGATGTTATCGGGGTTGTCGAACCAGGCGCGGGACCGCAGCTTCTTGACGTTTGACATGGCGATGAATGCTCAATGTGGAGACGCGGGTGGCCGCCCCTGTCGGGGGCGGCCAGGCTTGCCGGCCTCGCCGCGGCGCAACGACGTTGACGCGGCCGACTTCAGCTTATAGTATCTTATACTCAGACAAATAAACACCACACTGGCCGTGCCTAAACATGCCGGTACGTGGGCCTACGAGGAGCGCGCATGGCGGCACCGGTGAATACCCAGAACGGGGCTGGGGGTGGAGAAGTGCCGGTGACGGGTCCGTATGGCCCGACCCTGTCGCTGCTTGCCAGCCTGTTCTTCATGTGGGGTTTCATTACGGTCATCAACAACACGCTGCTCCCGCACCTGCGGAGCGTGTTCGACCTGAACTACACGCGGACCACGCTGATCGAGTCCGTATGGTTCATCGCCTACTTTGTGGCCTCGCTGCCTTCGGCCAGATTGATCGAGCGCATCGGCTACCAGCAATCGCTGGTGGCCGGGCTCGCCATCATGGCGGTGGGCGCACTGATCATGGTCCCCGCATCGCGCATTCCATCCTACGGCGTCACGCTGTGCGGTCTGTTCGTGATTGCCTGCGGGATCACCCTGCTGCAGGTGGCCGCCAATCCCTATGTTGCGGTCGTCGGGCCGCCCAAGACTGCCTCGTCGCGCCTGAATCTGGTGCAGGCCTTCAATTCACTGGGTACCACGCTGGCACCGCTGTTTGGCGGCTACCTGATTCTCGGGCGGTCCACATCCGGCACCTCGGCCGCCGGGCATGTCCTGACGCCTGCCGAGCGGCTGGCAGATGCCCACGCGGTGCAGCTGCCCTACCTGATCGTCGCCGCGGCACTCATCGCGCTGGCCGTCGTCATCGCGCGCTTTCCGCTGCCGGCCATGGGTTCCGCCACCAGCCGCGCCTCCGCGGCCGAGCGCAAGCGGCATTCCCTCTGGCGTCATCGCAATCTCGTCCTGGGCATTCCGGCGATCTTCATTTACCTGATCGCGGAGATCGGGGTTGCCAACCTGTTCATCAACTTCGTTTCGCAGCCGCAGATCGGCAACCTGACCCACGAACAGGCCTCGCACTACCTGTTCATAC
>Ga0209698_10005232_pt1 | contig 14100 bp, 9 predicted proteins | sample LitLauG_LLR_2012_FD_187203 | JGI IMG/M metagenome (GOLD analysis project Ga0209698, IMG submission 187203) | Freshwater sediment microbial communities from Pennsylvania, USA - Little Laurel Run_MetaG_LLR_2012 (SPAdes) (version 2) | ecosystem: Environmental > Aquatic > Freshwater > Creek >... | reverse complement strand
GTTCAACTACGACGATCGCGGTGAGGCGGGCGAGCCAGTCGGTAGACTCGCGCATGGGCAGAGCGTCATGGATGCCGTCGAAATGGGCGTCACGCTCGCGCCAGAGAAGTTCCGCCGCGTACAGGGCCGCAACAATGAAGAGAAAGAGCAACGCGCTGCCCTCGACAGCTTGAACCATCAGGTAAGTGACCGGCCAGACGTTTTGTTCGGCGAAGTGACCGGCGAAGTAGCCGTTATTGATTCCGAAGGCGACGAGCAGAGCAACAATGGCCCAGAACACGATGTCGTGGAGAATATTGCGCAGCCGGAGGCGCGTAAGCGAGAGATATTGCGCGACAGTTGTGGCGGAAGTGAAGGCTTGATGGGCGCGGGGAAGTCCGGCAGTGACGAGCGAGCGGACAGGCAGAGCTTCTTCGACCTCCAACTGCTTGGCTTTAGCCGCGCGGCGGCCCTGGGAAACGGCGGTGAGGGCCTCAATCGACATCGGGAACAGCGCCCAAGCCGCGCCCAGGAATAAGAATCCTATCGAGATCCAGAGCAGGCGGTTATAGAGGAAAACACCGCCGGAGAGAGACGGCGACCAGGTTACAAACAAGGTGTTCTTCTCAATCACGGTCCAGTAGCGGGTGACGTCGTCGAACAGGATGAAGCCGACAGGATCAACAATGCCTGACCAGAACCGCTCAAGCGACCGCGTCGCAAAGAAGACGGTGATGCCAATGACATAGAACATGAACAACGCCACGCCTTGGAGATAAACCACAAAGATTTTTCGGGTGAGGGCGGAGACGACGAAGAATGCTGATCCAACGAAGAAGATTTGAACTACAAGAATTGAAAAGAAGGGTTGAACGTATGCCCATAGATGGTTCGGACCGATGCGAGTGTGGTCCGCCCAGGGAGCAAAAGTGCCGACGAAAGTCCCGAGCATCATCCCAGAGAACGCGAACACGGTCGTGACGAACGAACCGGCCCAGCGTCCGCCGAGGTAGGCGAACTTGGAGATCGGCTGGGTAAACAGGATCTGGTAGGTATCGCGCTGGAAGTCCCGCAGGATTGAGGTGCCGAAAATGGCGGCAATGATGATGACCCCAAAAAGCGAAGCGCCGACGTCGTTGAAGGCGTTGGCGTATGCGGAATTCAACAGGACCTTGCCATTGCTGTTGCCAATCGGCCCAAAGTTCTCCGATGCCACCGACAGGAAGGAAAACATGAGCCAGACCAGAAAATACATATAGGTCGAGAGGCTCTTGAAGCGGAACTTGAGTTCGAAAGTAAAGAATTCCCAAAAGAGTGACATGTCGAATCTTCCTCCAGGTGCGAGGCCCTAGTTCGGACGCGATTGCTTGGACTGCTGCGAGAGATTGAGGAAATACACGTCCTCCAATCCGGAATCGACGGAGCGGAACCCATTTCCCGGCGAGACGTCCGCGTACACCCGAACCTCATGTTGTCCCCCGACCAGGTGAGTGGAGATGACGTGAAGCTGGGTTTCCAACGTGCGCAGTTCGCCATCGGTAGCAACCACCTTTGACCAGATCTTGCCGTTGAGTGCGGCAAGCGTGTCATTGGGCGCTCCTTCCAGCAACAGTTCTCCCTGGGCGATGATCGCCATACGCGGGCAGAGCTGGCGAACGTCGTCCACGATGTGGGTCGAGAGAATCACGGTCCGGTCGCTGCCGAGCGACGACAGAAGATTGAGAAAGCGGTTACGCTCGGCTGGATCAAGGCCAGCCGTGGGCTCGTCCACAATAATGAGGCGGGGATTGCCCAGCAACGCCTGCGCGATGCCGAAGCGCTGCTTCATACCGCCGGAAAAGGTGGAAAGCGCTTTCTTGCGTACATCCCAGAGATTGGTCTGCTGAAGCAGCGCATCCACGGTCTCCCTGCGCTCGCCCGAAGAGGTCATGCCCTTCATGACCGCAAGGTGATGAAGCATGTCAAGCGCGGAAATCTTTGGATAAACCCCAAATTCCTGTGGCAAATAGCCGAGGATGCGGCGGACGTCGTCTTTCTGGCGCAAGACGTCGATACCGTCAAGCGAGATCGAACCACTGTCGGGATCCTGGAGGGTGGCGACGGTCCGCATCAACGAACTCTTGCCGGCGCCGTTGGGGCCGACCAAGCCAAACATGCTGTTACCGATGGTGAGAGACAGGTTCTTGAGAGCTTTGACACCGTTGGGATAGGTCTTCGACAGACCTGTGATGGTAAGCGCCACCGTTACCTCCGGACTCAGCTGGGATCTTTCTGGAACACGCACAATCTACTACATGGCGAGAGGCCGCGGCCAGACCCCATCGTCCACACTACCGCGACTACTTGGACGAGCTCGGAACGGATTGGTTAGTAAGAGAGGCAGAGCCGTCAGCTTTTCAAATGAGGGAGGGGCCTTTGCTCGGAAGGGATGCGAATTTTGGCGTTTCCAGCCTTTGGACGATTTCGCCCTGGTGCACACTCGGGGGACGGGCAGTCCGCTATAATCCGGGCCAAACCCAATGGATTTTGATCAGCTCATCACGTTTCTGGAAGTGGCCAAGCAAGGCAGTTTTTCGCGGGCCGGGGAAAAGGTTTTCCGCTCACAATCGGCGGTCAGCGCGCAGATCCGGCAGTTAGAGCAGGAATATGGCGATCGCCTGCTGGACCGCTCGGGCAAGACCGTGAAGCTGACCCCCGCCGGACAGGTACTGTTTGACTATGCCGAGCGGCTGAAACAACTGCGCGAAGAGTCCCTGATGGCGGTCGCGGACCATAGCAGCACACCTCGCGGTACGCTGAGAGTCGGCGCCAACGAAGCCACATGCCTCTACGTTCTCCCCGAGGTGTTTGCCGAATACTGTCGGCGCTACCCACCGGTGCAGATCAATATTTATCGTAACTTCAGCTACAAGATCGCGGAGAAGCTTGAGAACGGCGCCATTGAGGTGGGAATTCTCACCATGCCGATCCAGTCTCCCAGTCTGGAGATCCAGCCAATTTTCCGAGACAAGCTGATGCTGATGGTGAGTCCAGGAAACCCGCTGGCCAGGCACAAAGCTGCGGCGATCCGCGATATTGTCAAACATCCCGTCCTGCTGCCCAAGACTGGTCACACGCGGCGGTTGATGGATAAGCTATTCCGGCCGCACCGCGACGAACTACAAGTGCGAATGGAATTGCCCAGCATTGGCATGATTAAGAGTTTTGTCGCGGCCGACCTGGGAGTCTCTCTCATCAGCGCATCGTTTGCGCGCGATGATGTGGCGGCAGGCAGAGTCAAACTGATTGATCTGGAAGACGCCGAACTTTTTCGCGAACTGGGACTTGCCTATCGCCGCGATCGAACCCTTTCCTGCGCGACGACCGCGTTCATCGAAGTGCTGCGTCAACTTGCCCCCGGCACGCGAAAGGCCCGTTAATCAGGGAAGTATCCTCAGACCGGATTTTGCCTAGGTACAAGTTGTCAATGGAAAATCGACCCCAAAGCGAGGTCATCAAATGACAGCGAGCGGACTGCTTCCAGTGGCTGCAAAGACCTCGGCGACTTCTTGTGCGGCGATCTCCACGAAGGCCTGCACCACTGCAGGATCAAATTGTGAATTGACACCCTCGTTGAGCCGGCGGACTGCCTCTTCGTGCGAGAGGCCTTGACGATAGCAACGATTCGAGATCATCGCGTCATAAGCGTCAATAACAGCTACAATGCGCGATCCGATCGGTATTTCGTTGCCCTTTAACCCTCCAGGATAGCCCCGGCCGTCGTAACTTTCGTGATGATGGAGGGCGTACAAACTCGCTTTGTCGAGGCCCGGGAACAAACGCAGAATCGACCAGCTGTATTCCGGGTGCTTGTTCATCAGCACCCGCTCTTGGTCAGTGAGTTTGCCTTCCTTCTTGAGGATGGCATCGGGGATGCCGATCTTACCGATGTCGTGCAACAGCGCTGCGGTCTCCAGCTGAAAAAAGTCGGACTCCGGAAGGCCCAGCTTTCTTCCGACCCGCACCGCCCATTCCGCCAGGCGGGTGCTGTGAATCCCAGTTCCTAGATCGCGCAGATCAAGCATCTGGTTGAAGGCGCAGATTGTGGAAGTGAGGAGCGCTTTCCGCTGCTCCTCAAGCTCCTTGATCCGCAACCGCGAGCTGTCGCTCTCTAGCCTCGTCAAGAATTCATTTGCCTGCGTTGCCATGGATCTCCAAAAGGTCTAGTACATTCCGAGATTGCTGCGCCATGCCTGCATGGCCTGATATGTATCCAGCCGGCCGTTTCCCATGCTCGGATTCGGGATCGACTGAGAATGTGCCAGAGCGCCTGCCGCTTGACTCTCGGTGCCGGAACCAGCCAGTTTCAACATGCCCTGAAGCGTAGGCTGTGCCTGGTAGGCTGAGGACATAAGCGCTGCAGCGCCGGAGACAAGTGGTGTGCTGAACGAGGTGCCCCATCCGGCGGCATAAGTGCCGAAGGGGTACGTGGTCATGACGCCCTCACCGGGCGCAGCCAGCCAAACCGGCGGCGCTCCGTAATTGGAGAAGCTGGATGCGACATCGCTGTTGCCGGTGGACGCCACGTCAATCACGCCCTTCAGCGCTCCAGGGTAAACATTGACCTGTTCGCCGCTGTTGCCTGCCGCGGCCACGCAAATCACACCGTTCGAGGTGGCGTAATTCACCGCATTGGCCAACTGTTGCGAGTAGGTCGAGTAGTTGAAGCTCATGTTGATCACTTTTGCGCCGTGACCCACTGCGTAGTAAATAGCGCGCAGGATGTCCGAGTTATATCCACTGCCATCTGCCTGGAACGACTTCAAAGGCATGATCTTGGCTTGCGGCGCGACTAGGTGAATGAGGCCAGCCGTCATCGTCCCGTGGCCAAAGGCTGCGTACTCGTTGCCGTCCAGCACGGCGACCGCCGACTGGTCCAGAACCGCCACGGCGGATTGACTCACCTGCGCGGGCTCGCCACTTCCATCCAGAACCGCCACCGCGGATTGACTGACGTCGCCCATTTCAGAGCCGCCCGACTGGTTCCGCGTGAAGTCATAGCCGCTGAGCAAAGAGCCCTGCAGAACCGGATGGTTCGGGTCAACGCCGGTGTCGATATCGGCAACCACCACTCCGGAGCCGGCTGTGTTGAAGGTCGAGTGTGTTGCATCCGTTCGGATCAGCTGGTTGCCAGGCTGGTACACATAGCCGTGCCACACCGTCGTTCCGTAATACTGGAAGGGTGCCTCGTCGGTCAGATAACTGGGCGCCGGTCCCGCGGAAGCGCCCTGGGTCTGTACGGCCTGGTCGGTTTCAATTGAAACAAGTCCGAGCAACTGCAGATTCAATAGAGATGTCAGGGGATTGAGTGCCGAGGGAACTTCGATCATGAAGAGCTGGCCTTGTGGATCTCCCAGTGCTTCGACTTTCGAGCAGTTCAGCAGGGCGCAGAGGTTCAGAATGCCATTGAGTCCGAGGCTGTCGCTGACCACCAGCCGAGTCTGCTGAGGGGTCGAGCTTTGCGCGCGAAGACTCTGGACTCCGAGACACAGAAGCAGCGTCAGCGCCAAACCCACACGTAGGACCCGTGGCGCCTGCGAATTCCGCTTGTTGGTGATAGACCGATTCTGTGTTTCCATCACGTCCCCCCTCTACAACCTGCCTTTGTCTGGCTCGATCGAGTTTAAGAGAAAGTGTGGCCTTGCAAAGCTTACAGCGGTAATTCTCAGGGCGGTTACTTGTGTGTACCAAGTCTGCTATTTTGAGCCACTTACGGCCGATTTCGACATGAAAGGGTGGTCGGGACCCCAGCGAAAAACGGCCTGTTAGATCGCTGGTCGTGGACTCAGTCCCCCCGGAGTATTGCCAACATTTGGGCTGGTGCTTTCAGAAGCTGGCGCGCCAGGCTTGCATGGCCTGGTACGCGTCTAGTCGGCCATGCCCCATCCGAGGATCTGGAACTGGCTGAGCATGCGTCAGAGCGTTGGCGGCCTGATGTTCGGTGCCGGAGCCAATCAAGGACAGCGAACCGAGCCCGATCGGAGGATTGTTTTGATATGAAGAAAGCATCAATGCCGCGGTGCCGGACACCAGCGGTGTGCTAAACGATGTACCCCATCCTGCTGCGTATGTGCTGAAGGGGTAAGTGGTCATGACGCCCTCGCCCGGAGCAGCCAGCCAAACCGGCGGCGCTCCGTAGTTGGAGAAGCTGGAGGCAACGTCACTGTTGCTGGTGGAGGCCACGTCAATCACGCCTTTGAGGGCACCGGGATAAACGATCGCTTGTTCGCCACTGTTGCCCGCCGCCGCCACGCAAATCACGCCACTCGCGGTGGCATAGCTCACGGCGCTGGCCAGTTCCTTCGAGTAGGTGGAATAGTTGAAGCTCATGTTGATGACCTTTGCACCATGACCAACCGCGTAGTAAATGGCGCGCAGGATGTCTGAGTTGTAGCCAGTTCCGTCCGAGTGGAATGACTTCAACGGCAGGATTTTGGCTTGCGGAGCGACCAGGTGAATGATGCCGGCGGTCATCGTCCCGTGGCCAAAGTCGGCAAACTGCGGGCCATCCAGAACGGCTACAGAAGACTGGTCAAGGACGGCCACAGACGACTGACTGACTTGTACCGGCTCGCCGTCTCCATCCAGAACGGCTACCGAAGACTGGCTGACATCGCTCATCTCGGAACCGCCCGATTGGTTGCGCGTGAAGTCATAGCCGGTAAGCAAAGACTGCTTCAGCACTGGGTGGTTCGGATCGACGCCTGTGTCGATGTCGGCAACGATCACTCCAGAGCCTGCTGTGTTGAAGGCCGAGTGCGTCGCATTGGTCCGGATCAGACGATTACCGGGCTGGAATACGTAACCATGCCACACCGTGGCGCCGTAATACTGGAACGGCGCCTCGTCGGTCAGATAGGTAGGGGCGGGCCCCGCAGACGCTCCTTGGGTCTGCACAATCTGGTCGGTTTCGATCGACACCAGCCCCAGCAGTTGGAGATTCAGCAAAGATGTCAGAGGACTGAGCGCGGAAGGAACTTCGATCATGAAGAGCTGACCCTGAGGATCTCCCAACCCTTCCACTTGCGAGCAGTTCAGCAGAAGACAAAGGTTGAGGATGCCGTTAATTCCGAGGTTGTCTCTGACCACCAGGCGGGACTGCTGACGAGTTGCGCTTTGGGCGCCTAGATTCGAAGCCCCCGCACATAAGAGCAGGGTGAGCGCTAATCCCACACAGAGAGCCCATGACGCCTGCCGATTCAACTTGTTGATGATTGACCGATTCTGTGTTTCCATCGCTTCCCCCGTGGTCAACAACTGTTGATTTGCCAACTTACGAGTAATGCTTCGCTTGGCTACTTCCGGAGCTGATCCGAAAAGCAGCAAACCCGATTACTCAACGTAGAGTCCATACAGGGGGAGAAGGATTGCGTTACTCTCATTTTCGCCGACCGAAACATATAAGTCGCCGACAGCATCGAACTCGAGCTGAAACTCGCCAAACCGATTGGCGACAGTCTCAGCAAGCGGGAGCCTTCCCTGCTGGACGCGCACCGGGACTCCTTCCGTGGTGCTCTGGGTGCCCTTCTGGGGCAGCAGTTGCCCGACCACGCAGGCTCGGCCCGTGCCGCGACGAGGTTCGAGACGAAGATCGATGTAGAACTGGTCTGTCTCGTAGAGAAATTGTCCTGCAGCGACCGAACCCCGTATTCCGGCCGTCACGGGTTGAAGACGCGAGTCGAATAGCAGGCGAACGCCGTGGCTGGCTCCAGGCAGCAGTGCCGACAACTGGCTTTTCACAATTCGAACAACATCAGCCGGAGGAGTGAACTCAACCTCCACCGAAGTAACCAAGAGGACGTCCTGCCAGACTTGCAGTGCATCTCCACATTTCCTGCATCCGCCGTCGATATGCCGCTGCATCTCCGCTTTCTCGTTCGGCGAGACCAGCTCTCTAGCGAATTCGGCCCATCGGGCATCATCAAAGTGTTTCACCACCGCCTCCGTTGGGGTTCGGTCCTGTGGTATTTTCGCGCCTCTTCTTGGGTGCTTGTACTCATGGGAATAAGGGGCCGCGAGGCGCCAGAAAATATAGGGGAGAGAAAATATTTTCCACTGTCAGTCTTTGCCCACGAGAATGAAGGGAGCCCATTGATAACAATGGGGATACCTCGCCCTCAGCTGCACCATGGACGCCCGCAAGGCCTCCGCCCTGCTTTTCCCCTGCTGGAGCATTCCGTAGAAGGCAGTCATGAACTGGGCGGTGCTCTTGTCATGAACATCCCACAGGCTAAGGATCAAAGACTGCGCTCCGGCGTGCAGCAGGCCTCTGGCCAAGCCGATTAGCTCATCTCCGGCAGCGACCACATTGAGGCCTGTTGAGCACCCGCTCAGAGTGATGAGCTCCACCGGAAGCCTTAGCTGATAGAGATCAAACAGACTGAGGGACGAATCACCCAGTCGGATAGCGGAAAACATCGGATTATCTTGCCGGAAGCGGCCATGTGTCGCGATGTGGATGATACGGCTGCTGGGACCCTTATTGCGCAGAACCTGCTCGTTTGCTTTCTGGCCAACGAAAAGCTCCGCGCGGTCGAGAACTTCGGCCAGCGCTTGAACTTCATCCAGAATTGCAGGCGCCTGCTGGTCGGGGATGCCCAATAATAGGGAACCTCCCGAGGTATTTGCGGTTCGGCTCTGGCACAGCGCATAAATGCTCGCGCTCGGCGAGTACGAAACTGTGTATCGATCTATCAAATGCTGGGAGCCATCGAAAAGGGCGTGAAAGGGCACGTAGTGCAGCGCACCGTGTGGGACGAAAACAAGATGACTGGCCTTGAGCCGAGAAGCCACCGGCGCAATCAGTTCGTCGTAGAGTTCTTTCAAGTGCGCCTGAGTTGCCTGCACCAGGGAATCGTGAAACGTCTCTAGGTAATGCGTGTTCAGACGGAACTTGGAGAGTTGAAACTGAAGCAGCCGCAGCAAACCAGCAACTCTGGGGACCACCGTGATGGGAAGGATCTCCAGGATCTCACGGCCCAACAGACACACCAGGATGCGGTCCCGAATGCAAAAATACTCGACCAGCAGCGAATCGGCGGGCATCGCGGCACGGATCGTGCTCATCGGCACATGGCTGGGCATTTGCAAACCCGCCTCCGTGGCATCTGTCTCCGTGGCGTTCTGCAACACTCGAACCAACTTCTTCTCGCGATCACGGGCCTCTTTCTGAAGGGCGGCGATTCGTTCCACCGATCGCTGCTCGGGTTGCAGTTGCTCACGCTCGATCCGGTTGTAGTACCAGTTGAGCTCTTCGCGTAGGTCCTTGATCGAACGAACCAGTTCACTCTGGCCTTGAGAACTTTCATTGACCGTCGGAGCAGGCCGGGCAAACAGGTCCATCAGACTGCGTGACTTGGCTTGCTCAACATAAGTGAATGCTTCCTCGAGGGAGTCGCCGTCAGTTTTTCGGGCCAGGCAGAGTTCCACTAAGTTTTCGTAGACCTCGGTGCGATTCTTTAGAAACGCAATTTTCAATTCTTCGCCGCGCAGACTGCTGCGCAGTGTCTCAAGCGCTTCTCGAGCCGTCCGGTAGGCGGCGTAGGACTTGTCACGATCACCCCTGGCGGATTGGATGTTGCCCAGCAGAAGATGCGCCTGGTAAATCAGAAAGGGCGATTCCAATGTGGAAACCGTTTCGAGCGCAGCGCTGGCGTGATGGAAAGCCTGATCCGGGTTGTCGGTCCGCAAGGCAATTCTAGCGAGCAAGAGTTGGGCGAGTGCAGCTTTGTTGGACAGCTTCAAGTTTTGGAACGAATCAAGCGCATCGGTGCAATGGCGTCGTGCCTCGAACAGACGTCCTTCTTCGAAGAACACTAGCGCCCGGTAGAGATCAATCAGCGATGGCCAGACCCGGTTCTTTTCGTGGACAAACATTTCCCGTGATTGGGAAAAGAGTTTGAGGCCCTCAAACGCCCGTCCCTGTTGACTTGCAGCAATGGCCGAGAAAGCCAGACACTTCGCCGCTTCATACCCCATCTGCAATTTGACGAATCCTTCGTATCCCTGTTTGGCGAGTTCGGTCGCTTCCGAACCGAGGTTTAACTCGAGATAAAGTTCGGCCAGGTCCAGGTTGCATAGCGCCGCGTGGTACCCGTCGCCTATGTTCCTGGCGGTTACGCTGGCCGCGCGCAACATTTGGATTGCCTTGCTGTATTCGCCGCGCAGGTAGTAGAGATAAGCGATGTTGTAATCCGCCTGAGAAACCAGCAGCGGCATGCCGTGTTCTTCGCAGAACTGGCGCGCTTGTCGATGAGACTCAAGCGCCTGGGGAAAGTCGTTCAGGCTGATGTAATAGGTCGCCATGTTGCTCAGGGCCGCGGCCGTGCCTTCCGGGTCGTTCTGCTCGCGAAGCCCCTGGTATGCGCGCTGATAGCAGTCGATGGCTTCTATAAAACGGTCTTGCCGGGAGTAAATATTGCCGATGTTGATCTCGAGGCGAGCCAGTCTCCAGGTGTTTCCTGCAGCGCTGAAAATCTTGCGGGCGCGCTCACCGGCATCAAAGGCGCGGCTGTACTCTCCCATAAGGAGCAGCGGTTGGATCGAACTGCTCAAGGTACGCGCCGCCTCATTGCTGTTGCCCACTTCATCAAACAGGGCAACTGCCTGCTGGTGAAGGTCGACGGCCGACGCGAGTTCGCCCTTGGCGTACAAGGCGTTGGCTTTTGCACGCTTGGCCGAGGCCAGTGCCTGTCTGTCGTCAAGTTCACCCGCAATGCTGAGGGCCACGTCCGCCATGCGGAGTGCGTGCTGTACGTCCACGCGGATTTGTTCCCGGACGCGCTCGGTAAGAGTGGCTACGATTTCCGACTGACGCAGCGCAGGGTGCCGCGACAGGAACTTTGTACGGCGGCCGTCATCATCGAAAGCCACTAGTTGTTCCAGCAACTTCTCCTTGCTTGGGGCCCGGCGTCGCGCAGTCAAGCGAACCCTTTCTCTTCCAGCAGTTGACGCAGTTTTTTCAAGCACCGGCTTCGCGTAAAACCGATGGAGCCCGTCGCAAGATGCAGTTCCTTGGCGACCTCGTCGTAAGGGCGGGGTGGATCTTCAAAGAACAACATCGTAACCATCTGATGGCAGCGTGCTGGAAGTGCCGCGATTGCCTCACGAAGGCTCTGTTCTCTTTGCACCTGAGCGAGAAGATCTTCCGGCAATTCCTCAGGGCTGGGTTGCTTCTCGCTCTCGGAGCCGGGCACGTCGTCGGCCAGATCAAGACGAAGCTTTTTCGAGCGTAGGCATTGGTGATAACTGGTCTGCATCAACCACTTGGGGAGAGCTTTCGGCTCGCGTAGGCGGGGAAGGCCGGCCAGCAGTTCAACGCACACCGACTGGAAAACATCTGCTGCATCCTCGCGCGACAGCCCAAATTTGATGGGGACTGAGAAAATCAGGTTCTTGTACTTCTCAATCAGGCCGGCCCATGCCTTCTGGTTGCCTTTGCAACATTCGCGAACCAGTCGCTCGTCCGTCCAAGCCTGCTCAGGTGCGACCGGCGCCACAGTCACGGCTTTCCACCGGGCAAGTAATAAAGCTGTTCCACATTCCAAAGAGTGTTCGAATCAAGAATTGCGGGCTTGAAGTTGGCAAGCTTCTTCTTGGTGCCGACCAGGATGTTGGGAGTCGCCAGAAACACGCAGGGTAGGTTGGCAGCGATAATCTCCTGCACTTGATCGTAGAGACGCTTCCGATCTTTATATTTCAGCTGAACCATCTGTTTCTGCATGAGTTGATCGATTTGAGCTTCCCAGTCGGTTGCCGGTTTCGATTCGCCGAGATGCCAGAGATGAGTGCCCCCGTTCGACATCCAGACGTTCATCTCCGGGTTAGGATCGGCGTCGCCGCCGCCCAGGCCCATGATGGCTGAGTCGTAATCGTAGGTTTGAAAAACCCGGTCGAGGACGGCGCGAAACTCCAACGGCACGGCGTGGACGTTCATCCCCAGCTTGCTCAGGTCGTCCTGAATGAGCGTCGCCATTTTTGTGCGCTGAGTGTTCGACGAACTGGTAATGATGGAAAACTCGACCGGCTTACCTTTCTGGTCCAAAAGATTACCGTCGCTGCGCCATGAAAATCCCGATGACTTCAAGAGTTCCCGCGCTTTCTCAACCGAGCGAGGCGGGTGAGGAAGCGATTGGTCCACCCAGAACTTGTTGGAAGGGCTCACGTTTCCCCAGAGTGGCGCTCCGCGGCCGGCGTAAACCAGTTTGACGATGGCGTCCCGATCAATTGCGGCCGAGATCGCTTTTCGGAAATTGAGATCCTGAAACCAAGCCTGCTTGGCTGCGACGCCATCCAGGTTTCTGGATTTGACATCGTTCAGATTGAAAACCAGGAAGTTGTATTCGAGGCTCGGGCCCAGATCGAACAGTTCAGTGCCACGACTGGCTGCGTCCCGGGACAGAAGTGCATAGCTGTCCGCGCTCATACGGCTGATGATGTCGGTTTCGCCCGCCTGAAAACGAATTACCTGGGCATCTTCGTTTCCTGCAAACAGGAAAATCAGTTCGTCGAGATAGGGGAGGCGATTCTTGTTGCGATCGGCCTTCCAGTAGTATGGGTTCCTTTCAAGAACGATCTTCTGCCCGGGCACGTACTGCTTGAGGCGAAACGGCCCCATGCCTGCGATGTCCGATGGCGGAGTTGTCAAGATCCAGGTCTGCGCGAACGCGCCCTGCTGGTATTGCTTTTCGAGTAGATGACGCGGCATCATCGCCAGGCTGTCGAAGATTCGCTCGGCGGCCGCATAGGGCTGGGTCAAAGTAAAGCGAACCGTGTATTGGTCGATCTTCTGTACTTCAATTGGCTTTCCACCGACCACCAGGAGATCGCGCTGAGGAGAATTGATTTTGTCGTCGAGATAGAGATGGAAAGAGAACAACACATCATCGGCGTCGAAGGGCTGTCCATCGGAAAAACGCAGGCCGTGGCGTAGCTTCACCGTGAAGGTGCGTCCATCCTTCGACATGGCCCATGACTTGGCCAAAGCCGGCTCGGTCTGCTGCGAGGCCCGATTAATGTGAATCAAATCCGCGGTCATCCGTCCCAGAACCTCTCGAGACGGTGCATCTGTCGCGGTGACCGGATTCAGCGTCTTGGGCTCGCTGCGTTGAGCGACGACCAGCGCGCCACCATACTGGCCAACTGCGTTATCGGTAACGAAAACTTCTTCACCGTGCTGTGGTGCTTGTGGAGTGGAGGACGCGCCGCAGACAAAGCCGCAGGCAAGCAGAAAAGGGGGCAGATAACCCAAGCGATGCATATAGATTTCCAGCGGCTCACTCAGATTGTGTCAGATTGCAACAGCTCGTGGAAGGCGTTGGCCACGCCGAGGTAACCAATAGTGACAAGTATCAAGGCCAGCGCGGCTGCGAACATCCACCAATAGGACACCAACACGTTGTATTGCTGCAGGCTCGCCAGCAGGTTGCCCCAGCTGGGCGACGGCTCGCCCAGCCCCAGTCCGAAGAATGACAACGTGACTTCCGCAATCACATATTGCGGCACCAGCAATGCAGCTTGTGTGAGCAAAATGCCGTAGGTGTGAGGCAAGACATGGCACCGTAGGATGTAAGCGTCGGATGCGCCGAAACCACGGCTGGCGAGTACATATTTTCTGCTCTTGGCGCTGAGCACGACTCCTCGAAGCAGTCGTGCAGGCCGCGCCCACCCAATGGTTCCGATCACCGCGACCAGGAGCAGGAAAGTTTGGGTTGGACTCAGGTGAAGGGGCAGGAAGGACCTTACCGCCAGCAGCAGATATAACCACGGCAGGACCAGAAAAAGTTCCGCCAGCCGCATTGCGGACTCGTCGATCCACTTTCCATAGAAACCGGACACGCAACCAACCAGCAGTCCAAGGAATAAAGAAATTGCGGTTGCAAGCAGCCCGGCGGCCAACGAGATTTGGCCACCGTAGAGGATCCTCGAAAACTGGTCCCGTCCATAGTTGTCAGTACCGGCTAGAAAAATCTGTGCAGGCGCTTCCACGCCGAACAAATGAATCTGCGATTCAAGTAGTCCGGCAATTCTGTATCGCGGTCCGTGAACGAAAAAATGCAGGGGATACTCGCGGTCGCGTGATTC
>Ga0209698_10005231_pt1 | contig 14102 bp, 10 predicted proteins | sample LitLauG_LLR_2012_FD_187203 | JGI IMG/M metagenome (GOLD analysis project Ga0209698, IMG submission 187203) | Freshwater sediment microbial communities from Pennsylvania, USA - Little Laurel Run_MetaG_LLR_2012 (SPAdes) (version 2) | ecosystem: Environmental > Aquatic > Freshwater > Creek >... | reverse complement strand
CCCGTCTAGCCAATTTCCCCGTCGTCTACTCCGACGATTTGCCCAAAGATCTGCTCCACGCATCCATGTTTATCTACATAACCCAGTCCGAAGGCCTCGGTTCCGCTACTTTATTGTCCATGGCCATGGGCGTACCCGTGATCGCCAGTGACATCGGCGGATTGTCCGAAGCCCTCGCCCACGGCCAAGCAGGACTGCTCACTTCCAATGACCCCGTGAAAATCGCCGCTGCCATCAACCGACTCCGAGAAGATCCCGCGCTTGGGATGACTTTAATAGAACGAGGCAAAAATCACGTGGCCGAATTCTTTACAATGCAGCATATGGTGGAAAGCACTTTGGCTTCGTACCGGAGTGCCCTTGCCGCTTGACGCTGTGTTCCAGGTTGCCGTCGCCGCGCTAGTTGGCCTGCTCATTGGCAGCTTCTTAAACGTCTGCATTTATCGCGTGCCGCGCGATCTGTCGGTTGTCCATCCGCGCTCGTTTTGTCCTGAATGCGGCGAGCCGGTTGCTTGGTACGACAATATTCCGCTCGTCAGCTACCTGAGGTTGAAAGGTAAATGCCGCGATTGCGGAAAACCCGTTGGTATCCGCTATCCGCTTGTCGAACTCACGACGGCTTTGTTCTTTGCCGTGAGCATTGGCCGTTTCGGCTGGACTCTAAACGGGCTCAAATGGTGTCTCTTTCAATGCATCATGACTGTGCTTTTCTGGGTTGACTTGGAAGAACGTATTCTGCCGGATGAATTCACCATCGGTGGCAGCATAGTTGGCTTCGTTTTTGCATTTCTCACCAAAGTTCCCGGACAAATGGGTGAACTGATTCTGCCGACGGCCAGCCCACGCTATCAATCGTTGTTCGAAGCTTTGGGCGGTGCATTCTTGCTCACCCTTCCCTTGGCGGCCGCAGGGCTAATCTGGGGCCGTGTCACCAAGCGCGAAGCTCTTGGTTTGGGCGATATTAAGCTGCTGCCCTGCATCGGTCTATTTCTGGGGATAGAAATCGGAATTCAAACGCTGCTGCTGGGCAGTTTTATCGGTGCCGTCCTTGGCGGTGTATACATTTTCATCATGAAGAAGCAAGCGCGCGAGTACGAATTACCCTTGGGCAGCTTCTATTGCGGCGCTGCCGCGGTGGCTCCATTTTTCATGAAATTTTAAGCAATTCCCACCACTAAGCTTGTAGCGATTTCGATTCTCCTTGGTGTACCATAGAACTTTACGATATGAAGGAACTGCTTCAGTCCCTCCCCCCCGGGGACCCGGATTGGCGTATTGCCAACCAACTTGACCCTCTCCGTTTGCCGGCTCACATCGCCATCATTATGGATGGGAATGGGCGCTGGGCGAAGCAGCGAAATTATCCTCGCATCTTTGGCCACCGGGCTGGAGTGAACGTGGTAGGCGATATCGTCGAAACGTGCGCCCAACTGGGTCTCGAAGCGCTGACCCTCTACGCTTTTTCGGTCGAAAACTGGAAACGTCCGCGCCTCGAAGTAGAAGGGCTGTGGCGCTTGTTGCGTTTCTATTTACGCAAGGAATTGCCCAAAATGATGCGGAATGGCATTCAACTCGAAGCCATTGGCCGCATTGAAGCTTTACCGGCGGCTGTCCAAGCCGAACTACAAGACGTGATTGCCAAAACCGCCAACAACCGCGGCATGCGCCTCAATCTTGCCATCAACTATGGCGGTCGCACCGAACTCGTCGACGCCGTCAATTCCATGCTCGAAAACGCCCGCAACGAAGGCAACCTCGGCGCTCTCGAAATCACCGAAGAGTCCATTGCGGAACATCTTTATACTGCCGGCCAAAAAGATCCCGATCTTCTGATTCGCACTTCCGGCGAAATGCGCGTCTCCAATTTCCTTCTTTGGCAGATCGCCTACTCCGAACTCTACGTCACTGAAACACTGTGGCCCGATTTTTGCCGCCGCGATCTTCTCGAAGCCATCTCCGAATATCAAAGCCGCGACCGCCGTTTCGGTGGCCTCACCCGCACCCTCGCTCCTTCTACTGTCGTTGATTCGCAGGAAATGTTGCTTTTAGATGACGAAGGTTTAGAATTGCCTTTGGCCCAAATGGGCTAATCGCAAATGAACCGTCTCCTCACTGCGCTAGCCCTCATTGCGCTTGCCGCCTACCTTATCTTTTTTTCGCCCCAGCCTATCTTCGTGGCGGGTGCACTCCTGTTCGCCGCGCTCTGTTATTGGGAGTATTCTGGACTCGTTGCCGCCCAATCCTTTCCGCGCCCAGGCGTCCTTGGCTGGCTCACCGGCCTGTTGATCGTCTTCTTTCCCGAGTTCACCCTCCCCGGCGCCAGCCTGCTCCTCATCGGCACATTCGTATGGGCTCTGCGGCAAAATGATTTGCGCACGGTCCTGCCAGAGGTCGCCGCCTCATTCATGGGCGCTTTCTACACGTTCGCGCCGTGGCGCTTCGCCATCGACCTCCGCTCCGCCAGCGTCCATCTTTTGTTCTTTGCGCTTGCTTTGAATTGGGTTGGCGACAGCGCTGCTTATTACGTTGGTCGCGGCATTGGTAAGCACAAACTCGCCCCCGTCGTCAGTCCCGGCAAAAGCTGGGAAGGCGCCATTGCCTCTGTTCTGGGTGCCATCATTTTCGGCGTGCTTTATTTGGGCCACTTCGTTCCGCAAATTCCGCTGTGGCAAGTCGCCGTCATCGCCGCCATCGCCAACGTTGCCGGACAACTAGGCGACCTTGCCGAATCCGCCCTCAAACGCGGTGCGGGCGTCAAAGACAGTGGCAATCTCCTGCCCGGCCACGGCGGTATGCTCGACCGCGTCGACAGCAGCCTCTTCGCCCTTCCTGTGGTTTATATCCTCTACCGCATTTCGCAGCATTTGTAGAAGCGTCACTTCCCTGTCTTTTCAAAGAACCGGATCCTCACCACAAAATGCCGTCCCTCGTTGCCCAGAAACTGCAAAAAGTTCGGCGTCCCCAACACCCGGCTCACCGCCGTCGGATTCGCCTGATTCGTGACATTATCCATTCCGCCGCGCAACGCAAATCGGTAGCCCCGCAGCGTAATCATCCGCTCCACCGCTACATTTAAATCAAAATTGACCGGAAACCGCCGCGCATCCACCCCTCCGAAAATCAGCCCGCTCTGATCCCTCACCGAAAACGGAAACCCGCTTCGCCAATCCACAAACGCTGAAACCGACCAGTTCTTCCAAGGCAACGGCCCATATCCACGCCCCACGAATCGATGCGGCACATCCCAAGGCGTAGCGACCAAGCTCGGCAATTCCTGCAACGGCACCGGACTGTTCGGATCCACCACCGCATTCGTCACCGCCCGCGACCACTGGTAAGCCGCCATCCATCCATATTGCCCGGAAAGCGCCTGCCGTACTGAAATCCTCACCGAGTCGTAGGCATCCCGCCGCAGATTCGTCAGCTCATACACCGCATTCGATTGCGGATTCGGCGCAGGCAATAATGACGGTGGCGCATCCGGCGCCAGCGTATTCAAAAACGCGAATCCATCCTTGCCACGGCGCCTCAATAGTTGCGCCGCCAAGAAAACCCGCGTCCAAAGTTGTTGATCCACCCCGGCCGTCCAGTTACTCGAATAAGGTAGCCTGACTCCACTGTTCGGGGCCGCAAAGCGTGATGTTGCGGCTGTTCCCGCAACGCTGCCATCCGCATTGTAGTTGGTCGTTATGGCCGTCTGATCTAGTGGCTGCCCCAACATCTGCATTGTTACCGAGTCATGCGTGAGCGCATATCCTCCGGAGATCCGCGTCTTGCCCGATTCAAACGGCGCCCACGACGCGGCCGCCCTCGGCGACCAACCCGTTGCTCCGATCTGCTGGTCTCGATCCGCTCGCACACCCAAACTCAATTGCAAGTTTTTTGAAACTCGCCAAGAGTCGGTCAGGTATGCGGAGAGTTCCAGATCGCTCACCTGAAACCGGGCCGGCGTGGGAAACAGAGTCTCAGAAAGAAGTTGTCCCGTCAGGCCCAGCACCTCGTATCCAGTTCGTTGAAAATCGCCGTTGTAGTGCAGCCGATCTACATCTGCTCCTATCTGCCATTGATGTGTGCCCAGCCACTCGAACTTAGGCAAAAACGCCTGCACCAATCCGTGATCACGTGTTCCGGCCTGCTGCGAATGGACATAATAATCCCCACCGTTTCCCTCCGGCGCGAGAATATACAGACTCTCGCCGGGCGGCAGAATCGCTTTAGAGAAATAGTTGTGGGCATACCCTACCTCCAGCAGCATGCCGCGGCCAAAATATTTCTGATCCTTCACGCTGCCCATATACTGCCGCGTATTCTGGCTATAAGTCGTCCCAATCGGATTCAGCGGCGCAAGCCCAACGTGACCTTCGTTATCCACGTTCACCAGAAAATCCGCAAACAAAATGTTAGACGAACTCAAATTGATTTGCCCATGCAGAATGTTGCTTCCCGCCCATCCGCTGCGCATATTCTGTCCGCTTGCCAGCCCGCTAATTAAAGCCTGCGTGTACTGCGACTGGAACATATCCGTAAACCAAGCTCGCCGCTTGATCAGCGGACCGGAAATCCCTACGCGCGGGTACCAATTCCCGATCCGCAAACCCTGTTTGATATCGACCCCCGGAATGAAATCGGTTGCCGTGTAGCGAAACGTATCTGTGCCATTCTGGGTGCTCACTCGCAATACGCCAGCCGACCCCTTGCCGAATTCCGCCGATGTTTGCCCCACCGACAGATCCACCCCCCGAATCCCTTCCACCGGCAACAGGGTTTGAAATTGCCCGCTAATCGGATTGTTGATGTTGAATCCGTTGAACAAATATAGAACTTGATTTTCCTCGGCGCCATTCAAATGCAAGCTGCCTGAAATATCTTGCACGGCTCCAGGCAGCATTTCTAAAGCGTTCCGCAAACTGTGGCTGTTCTTGTACGGAATGTCATTCACTTCCGTGCCGCTCAGGTGCTCTTCTGTCTGCGTCTGGCCCACATCCACGGGCGAAGTCTGTGCGTTGACATTTTCCGATTGAAATACCTCATGCACGCTGTTGATGACAAACGTGATCTCTTGGGTCGATGCCACATGCACTACTTGATCCTTCAGCGTATAGTAACCCTCGCGCTCAATCGAGATCGGTACGTCGGTAGGCTTTGCGAGTGTGATGCTGAATTCACCAGTAGGATCCGTTTGTCCCGTCCACACCGTTCCAGCTTGCACTTGCGCGTCCCGCACCGGCGCGCCGCTTTCATCGACCACCCGCCCGTGCAGAACCAGATCATCACCCCAAACCGGCAACGTTACCAACGCGAAGAGAATTGCAGCTAATCCTCTGCTCACGGACATTTGCAGGCCACCGCCAGACTAAACTTATCATTGATCGACCTCATCTTATCTGCGCTGATCATCGTCGCTACGGAAGCCTACATTTGGCTCTTCTCGCCCAAATCCGTCTGGTTCCTCATCATCCCAATTGCCCTCGTGCTTTTGTTATGGCGCCGTCAGTCGCAAACCACCGCGTCTCTGGGACTCTCGATCTCCGCCCTGCTTCGTTCCTTCCGCCAATGGAGCATCCTCTGGCTGCTGTGCATATGCGCCTTCCTGTTCCTCGGCCGCCACATTTTATGGGACAAACACGTCCTGTTCCGCGGCTGTCTCTACTTCATCTGGTGCTGCCTGCAACAAATGCTTTATCAATCTGTGATCTGCAGAGTGATCCGGCAAAGACTTGCCAACCCGTGGCTAGCCGCTCTTCTTTCCGGATTGCTGTTTGCCGCACTGCATCTGCCAAACCCTGTTCTGATTACTGCCACTTTTGTTTGGGGAGCCGTGTCCTGCGTCATGTTTGGAAAAGTAAACTCGGTCCTCGCGTTAGCGCTTCTCCAAGTGATGCTGTCGTCCATGCTGATGTGGCTCACGCCATATCATCTGCATCACGGGTTTCGCACCGGTCGCTCCTATTACTTGGCGCCCCTTCGTTAAAGGATCGAGCCGCGATACTGGTCCTCAACGCGACCGAAAAACGCTGTTTTTGAAAAAATAGTTGTTCCAACTGTAACGTTGCGCCGCAAATGATCACTATCCCAGGCAGAGCACTAGGGTATGGCAATCGGAAATCAGTTCGGAAGCCCGCCCACGACCACTGCGGTAATCTCAACTGACATTTAGACGAATCTATCGTTCGTTCATCGACCTCAACCTCTAACTGGGAGAGACTCCTTTGGATAACAACTTTAATTTCGATGCGGAATACCTAGCGCGCTTACGCCTCAGGCGTCCCGTTGAATGGGACCATTTCTGCCGCTATTTCCGCCCTGCAATCCGCAACAAACTAAGGCATCGGTGCCAAAGAGACGACGTGGAAGATCTGGTGCAGGATGTACTGGTTGCTGCACTGCGGGGGATCGATGCCGGTAACCCGCAAGAACCTAACAAACTGCCTGGGTATGTTACCCAAATATGCCACCACCTGTGGATTCGCCATTGGTTGGGTGGCAGGCGAATTCCCATCGACGGCGAGGTCGATACTGCCATCTCAGTCGATCCGACCGAAAACATCGAGCAAATGCTAATCAGGAAATCGGATGATCCGAGAGTTCACCAGACGCTGGAAGCGCTGCCCCCCAAATACGGCGAGGTTATCTATCGTGTGTATTTCTTGGAACAAGACAGAGACACAATTGCGCGTGAGATGGGCGTGAAGCAAAGCAATGTGCGCGTTCTGTTATGCCGGGCGCTGCAACGATTTGCCGTGGAATGGGACAAAAACAGTATGAGGGCAGGAAATCAAAAATGAACCCATCTATGCGCAATCTAAAAAATGAATCCGGCTCCGGCGATTACCAAGACGCGGAGCCTATGTCCCACGGGGAGGCCCTTTCCCGGAACGCCATCCAATTGTATGTACAACACAACCTACCTCCCGACCAAGAGCTTCGCTTCGAAGAACACTACTTTGAGTGTCCGGAGTGTGCTGAGGCCGTCGCAACCCAACAAGATCGATTGAGTGCCGCTGCTGCTGTCGTTGCAAGCCCGCAGCAGCCTTGGTGGCGTCGGCTTTCTTCTCCGTTCCTGGTGCCTGCTACGGCGGCGTTGCTCGCACTAGCTACCTTCCAGAATGTTGTTACTCTGCCTTCTCTGAAGACTCAATTGGCCCAACTGACACTTCCCCAGGCCAACACCGTCATCGTGGCTCATCAGGTTTTGTTGGGGTCACCGCTCGGCGAGACCATCAAAACCCCCTCCGTCACCATCGAAATGAAGCTGCCCGAAGATGCCTCCTCGCCCTACTACCGCATCGAATTCGTAAACGAAACAAAACGATCTATGTCGCAAGTTGTTCCTGCGCCTGACGATCAACGCCTTTCTGTATACATCCCGAGCCAGACCCTTGGTCACGGCTCCTTCAACGTAACCGTCTATGGACTGGCAACGCAAGAATCCAACCCCGGTCCTCCAATTGGGCAGTACCACTTCAACATTCAATAGGTGATTCAAATTGCGAAAAACAGATAGTAATCGATTTATCTTTTCGGCTTACGCCAATCCACTCGGTGCTGTGCTTCATAAGCCGGTAAAAGAGTTTCTGACAGATGTTCCGTGCGCCGCACTTCCAGTCAACGGCGGGTTCATCTCTCAAGCCAAGGAAAACATTTCCTTCCATATCGGATCTGCCGAAATCCTGAAAGCCGGCCGCGCAACGGCCAGCGTTCTGGGCGAGCGACGCGACGGTCACTACGTGAGCTTGGCGACTTCCACAGTCGAGAAACTGAACATTCTTGATGTCATTACCGCCGACCGAGTTGTGTGCCGGGTAACCTCCGTTTATCCATTTCACGACCATCCAAGGCGTTGTCAGGATGAAAAGCTCCATCCCGCTAAGTTCTTCTTCGGCGGATCGCATTTTGAAAACTTGCGAATCGACGGCAAACACATCAAGTGTGAAATAGAAACGCCGGAAACGGAGGAAGGCTTCATGATCAAGAGCGCCGAGACATCGCGTGCCTATATCTTCCCCGCCACCTACTGTGAGACCCACATTCCCCAATTCGGCAGCATCTACTTGGGCGAAAAGGACGCCTATGGCGGCAAGGTAATTCTAACCATGCTGCGCGTGGAACTGGGGTGCGCCCACGAGGGCTCAGCGACAGCCGGAGGCGGAAGCACCAACGGATCGGACGCCAAAACGACAACGCCTCATTGAGTTATTACTTGTTGAGTCTGACGACCGCCATAGGTACAATAAGCGGTACCTGTGGCGGTCTATTTCGCACCGATTACTCTTCGCCGATTCTGCGCGATCATACTCTTCGCGGAACTCGTTTTGTCGTGCTCTTACAAGTCTCCCTCGAAAGCCACTTCTTCTTGCCCAGCGGGATTGTCCAACCCAAGCGCGATTCTGGACTTTGCGCGTACGAATCGTCACTCTAACTCCGCTTGTGTCGCAACCTTATTGGAGAAAGCCTATCTCAAACCAGAAGTAGGAACTCCAGCGAGCTTGCTCTGGAAGTTTCGTCTTTTTTACGCCGCCTTGCTCCTTGATAAGGCCGATGACAAAGACATTCCCACAGTGACCGACCTCATCACTTCTCCGATACCGTCGGACGTTCCACCTGGCGAGGCGGCCGCGCGGATTGCCTCGTTGCAAGGTTATCTCGCGCAATATCAAAGTAAGTGGCCGTCTGCCGAGGAAAGTGACCAGTCGGCGCTTGCCTCAATATCTAGCGTCGATGATCCGTGCTGGCGTGCCGAACTGCTAGTCCATCAACTCGCACCGGTATCGAGGCATCTAAACGCAAAATTCGAACAGGTCACCCGATACCTCGAACAGGCCAGACCCGATACTAAAGCATGCCCGGACAAGTATTGGGAGACTTACCTGCCCTTCGTCCAGGGCAACACCGATAATGACCAATTTCACTATTACGAAGAGGCAGCCGATTCGTTTTCCAAGTGCTTGCTCCTTGCCGATACCAATAAGCTTCCCGAGCTTACCGGCCTCTGCCTCGGAAGCTTAGCTTTGAGCTACTATAACCTGGGCGACAATGAAGATGCCCTACTGACCTTCGACAAGGTGGATGCTTACTACAAGAACCGGCCTCAGCCGCTAACGAAGAAACAGTTGAGGTACTGGGGCCGGGATAAGGGGCGCCGCGCCCGAACGTATCTGGCACTCAAGAAGTACAAAGAAGCTGCAGCCCTGTACCAGGACGCTATCAAGGTCGCAACTGAAACAGCCGATTCAGATTTTCTCGGGCGCTGGCGCGCCGAATTGACTTCCTTATATATCGAGGAGGGCGACTACCGGACAGCGGAACAATTCAACAAGCAGGCGTTGGAAGTCACTTTTTTGCACGATGAATTTACGTCGATAACGGCTCACCTAAATGAAGCGCGCATCGCCCGGCCGCGGGGTGATTTTGCAACGGCGTTAAAAGAATTGGACGAACCCCAGCATTTTGAGATAGGCAAAAGTACAGATCTCAAACTCGTCTGGCAATTTCACGAAGAATTTGCCGAAATCTTCTCCGCGACGAAAAAGGTCAATCGCGCACGCCAAGAATTTGCCACCGCCCTCAGGATCAGCGAGTCGGCCCGCGCCACGATCAAAGCCGACGATAATCGCCTGACCTACTTCCCTCAACTTCGCAGCCTCTATCAGAACTATGTCGATTTTTTAGCCGCCCAAAACAAAGGCGATGAGGCCCTCCGTATTGCCGAGCTAGGTCGGGCCCGCATCTTGAGCGAAAAGCTCAGCATCCTGCCGGCGAAAGGCGCTAGTCTCGATTTCACCGCCATCGCTCGTGCCAAGAATGCCGTCATCCTCTCCTATTCCATTTCCCCGCTGCACTCCTATGGCTGGCTCACCACGTCCCACCGCACACAGATATTCTCCTTGCCCCCCGAAGCGGAACTGGAGAAACTGATAACACACCACAATAAGCAAATTAGTAAGGAACACGGCATAGACAGCGACGAGGGTGGCGGCGAACTCTACAAGCACCTCATCCTTCCCGTTGCTACCTCAATTCCCCGCGGCGGCAGAGTCATCGTCATTCCCGATGGCCCTCTCGCTGACCTCAATTTTGAGACGCTCATCCCTCCCGGTACCGGGGAACCCCATTACTGGATCGAGTCTGCCGTCGTCACAGTTGCTCCCGCTCTCACTCTTCTCAGCACAAACGAACAAAAGGCGATATACCCGGCGTCGCTGCTCTTAGTAGGAAACGCCGACCAAGTCGATCAGAAGCTACCCGTACTCGACCGCCGTGAGATCGCATTCATCAGTAACCTCTATCCCGGTAAATGCCGCATTTTAGAGCGTGCTCAAGCCACGCCTAGCCAGATATTGCAAAACAATCCTGCCTCGTTCGCCCTGATTCACTTCTCAGCCCATGCCATACCGAACCTCCAAAGCCCCCTTGATTCCTACATTGCCCTGTCACCAGAAGCCGGCGGCGAATACCGTTTGTATGCTCATGATTTTCGCAAATTGCGCTTACAAGCCAATCTGGTAACGCTGTCAGCCTGCCAGAGCGCCGGAGCGAATGTTCCCGGCGAAGGCCTCGTCGGTCTAACGTGGGCCGTACTGAGCGCTGGAGCGAAGAGCGTTGTCGCCAGTCTCTGGCCGGTTGCCTACCGCCCCACTTCCACATTGATGGAGAAGTTCTATTTGAATCTGCACGAGGGCCAGCCTCCCGCGCAAGCGCTGCATAAAGCCAAATTGCAGATGATCCGGGATCCTAAAATAAAAGCGAGCCCGTTCGAGTGGGCCGCCTTCCAGTTGTACTCTCGTTGACCTCTAACGACTCCTGAACGCAAGGCAGCTGAAACGGAAAGCCGAGTTTCGGCACTATCTCTGGTGAAGTGTCGCCTATGTACGTCCCGTGGGACAATCAGTTTATTCGCGCTAGGAATAGATTTGCTACTCCATTAATGTTTTTGGGCGCGCTGATTCCGCTGGCCCACGCCGCTGTTCATCCAGCTTGGCCGCCGATCTCCAGTGAAGAGCTGGCTCTCAAACAATCGAAAAGTGATCCTAACGCCGACGCCGAAGCGCTGTGCCGTGAAGTCTGGATTGATCGCCACTCCATCACCAATTATGTCCGCCTTAAGATATTCAACGAGCGAGGCCGCGAAAAATATTCCAATGTCAAAATCGAGTACTGGGGTTCGTTTCGTATTTCGGATATCACCGCCCGCACCATTGAACCAGACGGCAAAATTGTCGATCTATCCAAAGACGCGGTCTTCGACACGGTTAAGGTGAAAAGCAAAAGGGGCGATCTTAATGTCAAAGCGCTCAGCTTTGCCATGCCGGCGGTGGAGCCAGGGGCCATCATCGAGTACGGCTGGACCGAGAACGAGCGTTTCACTGCATCCGATTACATTCCGTTGGAATTACAAAGCGAGTTTCCAGTCGACGAGATTCGCTTCTACCTCAAGCCTCCGAGCGGCGAATCCCAAAACTTGCATCTCCTCAGCTTTGGCTGCCAGTACGATCAGTCCGCTTTCCCGTACTTGGGCTATACGACGATCACCGTCCACAACGTCCCCGCCTATCACGACGAGCCTTTTTCACCGCCTAGACTGGTAAATCAACAGTGGCTGCTCCCTTATTACACCAGCTACCCGGAGTATTCGACCTATAACTATTGGAATTTTATCGGCAAGTTTGAATACGAAGAGGCCAAGAAAAAGATAAAGCTGAATGGCGATATGAAGCAAATTGCGGCGATGATCGTTGCAAACGGCAAGACCGACGAAGAGAAACTGGCACTCCTGGCCGACTATTGCCGCCGCAACATCAAGAACATTCACAGTGCGAGCAGCACTACCGAAGAGCGCGATCAGTTCAAGCCCAATCGGAACTCGGTCGACACCCTTCGCCGTCAGATTGGCACGCCGCGCGATATAGATTTGGAGTTTATCGCTTTAGCGCAAGCGGCGGGCTACAATGCAAGGCTGGCGATTGTTGCCGACCGGCGCGACTTCTTCTTCAATCCTCGAATACGCTGCGCCGCTTTTCTAAACAACTTCGATGCAGCCGTGGAGTTGCAGGGAAAATGGCAATTCTACGATGTGAGCGATGAATGGGCGCCGGCCGGCACACTTGGGTGGAAGGAACAAGGTGTGCCCGCTTTGATTCCCGATCCTACGGATTCCGACTGGGTGACCACGCCGTTCTTGAGTGCCGGTGAAAGCAAAATCGAGCGGATTGCCGAGTTGACATTGTCTTCAGAAGGTGACCTCGAAGGCGACATCCGCGAGCTGTATTCGGGCAATGAATCGTTCGACTTTCGAAGAGAGCACACTAGCCAAACTGTTGCTGAACGTGAAGAGTTTGTAAAGGAAAAGATCAAAGAGATTGCTCCCGATTTTCAAGCCACAAATATCCGTGTCACGATTTCGCCCGATGCAAAATTGCCGGTGGGCATCGGCTATCACCTGCTCGCGAAGAACTACGCGCAGCGTACGCAGGGGCGCCTCTTTCTCAAGCCTGGCTTTTTGCACTCCGCTGCAAGCGCATATTTCCCAAGTTCCGAACGCAACAACTCAATCTACTTTCCGTATCCCTGGAGTGAATACGATCTCGTCACCATCCGCTTGCCGGCCGATTTTCAACTCGATCGCGCCGAGTCTCCTGAGTCGGTAAAGTTTGCGCCGACGGGCGAGTATTCGGCGAAGTTGTTCATGAGTCGAACGTCGAACACCCTAACCTATCGGCGCGAGTTGACGGTCGGCTCGGACGAGGAATTGCTCTTCCCGGTGGATAGATACGCTACGGTGAAGTCTGTTTTTGATCGAATCCACGCCGCGGACGAATATCTTGTGGCCTTGAAGGCAGGGTACTAACAGTAATGAAGTAACTGCCGTAAGCAGCCTCACACTTCACCGCCACAACACGTCATCCGACACCAGCAAAGATTTGTCGCCAAGATTCCCAGAGTTGCAGGCTTGACTGTCCCCGCTGCGCTTCGCTCATTCGGCCGAACAAACATCGGGGCAGCATACCCGGTAATGGAGATCATCCCACTGTTTTCAATTTGAATTTCGCCCGAAGTCTTCTTGGGCAGTGGACAAATGCAGAAATCTATCTCGTCAATAAACCTCAGACGAACAGGAGGGACCGAGCCTAATAACTTGCCCGAAGTTGATCGCAGCGCCGCGAAAACCATGCAGGTTTCTGCCGGGTAGCTGATCGTTACCGGAGACGCCGTTGAGCAGTGACTGTACGGTGACTGCGCTGCGTCAAAAAACCTAGCCCGAAGGTGAAATGACGCAGACAACCGGTCACCCCTATAAGCCCACGCGTCTTGCTTCTTTGGCACCCTACCTGCACTAGCCTTGGCATGGATTCGCCCGTAACAGCGAATTATAGCTTCACCAACGAAAGGATGGATAAGAAAATGGATACCACCACGACCAAATCAACCCAGAATGTCTCTCCGGTAACAACCAACCCGGATTTGACCACGAAAACTGGGAATAAGTTCGTTTTCCGCGATCCGAGCGGCAAAACGAATATTACCTATTACCCCTGCGCCCCCGGGCCGCCAGTTGTCGGTCAAAAGAGTGGACCCGAACTCGATTACGAGGGCGAAGAAGGGAAGCACGTATTCCGGGCAGAAGAGATCACTGCGGAAGATACTCGTCTCGGCAAACTTGTTTCGGTCGTAATCCCGCAAGTCGAGCACGTTGGGATGCGGCCGTTGACGGTTATGCTCTGCTTGCCGCCCGTCAATATTGCCGCCGACGTTATGTCACAAGCGTTTACGACGTTTGCCGTGAAATGCCACGGGCAGCGCCAGGGCTACATGCCAGGTCCCGGAACGCCCATGAGCTACCAGCTAATGCACATCGAAGGCACGGCGATGTGTGAATTTATGCCGATGACTGCCGCCAACTAGCGCGCTAGCTCAGTGGGCGGCACAGTTCTGCTTCTTTATTTCCACCCGGCGATTTCTGGCGCGGCCTTCGTCGTTGCCATTGTCGGCGACGGGCATTTTCATGCCATAGCCCTGCGCGGAAAGGCGATTCGCCGCAACGCCTTTCCCGGTAAGCCAGGTTACGACGGAAGCCGCCCGCGCCTCAGAGAGTTTTTGATTGTACG
>Ga0209698_10005228_pt1 | contig 14104 bp, 12 predicted proteins | sample LitLauG_LLR_2012_FD_187203 | JGI IMG/M metagenome (GOLD analysis project Ga0209698, IMG submission 187203) | Freshwater sediment microbial communities from Pennsylvania, USA - Little Laurel Run_MetaG_LLR_2012 (SPAdes) (version 2) | ecosystem: Environmental > Aquatic > Freshwater > Creek >... | reverse complement strand
ATCTCAAGTTCAGCACCGATGCGTTGGGCTTTCTCAAGGGAACAAGCCTGATTTCGAAGTTGGGCCTCTTCGGCGTTCTCATGGCTTTCGGCCACTCAGTGCTTGCCATGAGCGGCGAGGAGAGCCTGGCGCAGGTCAATCGCGAGATCGAGCATCCCAAGCTGAAAAACCTGAAGCGGGCCGCAATCGTCATCGCCATCTACAGCCTGATCTTCACGGGCGGCGCCACTCTGCTGGCTTCCATGCTCATCCCCACCTGGGAGCGGACGCACATCTACCAGGACAACTTGATTGCCGGGCTGGCCATGTACATGGTGGGGCCGTTGTTCTGGCGCATCGCCTTCCGCATCTTCGTTGTGCTGGTCGGCTTCCTCATTCTCTCTGGAGCCATCAACACTTCGATGATCGGCTCAACGGGCGTTCTGATGCGCGTGGCGGAAGACGGCGTTCTGACCGACTGGTTCCGCAAGCCCCATACGAGGTTCGGCACCAGTTACCGCATCATCAACCTGGTCTTCATCCTCCAGATGACCACAATTATTGCCTCCAGGGGCGACGTGATCATGTTGGGCGAGGCTTACGCCTTCGGCGTCATCTGGTCATTTACCTTCAACAGCCTGGCGATGCTGGTTCTGCGCTGGAAGTACCATGGCGAGCGCGGCTGGAAGGTTCCACCCAACATTCGAATCGGCAATACGGAAATTCCTCTCGGCCTGCTCTCGGTCTTCATGGTGCTGCTGTCCACGGCCATCGTAAATCTGTTCACCAAGTCGATTGCCACGGTGAGCGGCATTGTTTTCGCTGCTGCATTTTTCATCATTTTCAGCGTCTCCGAGCGTGCGAACCTGCGCAAGCATGCCCTGACAGCCCGGCAAATGAAGGATCACTTCCAGCTTGAGCACCAGGACACCGTCAGTCGCGAGTCGGCACAGATCAGGCCCGGCGGCGTCATGGTCACCATGCGCGACGTGGCCAACCCGCTGGCGTTGAAATGGCTCCTGGGCCGCACCAACACCGACGAACGAGACGTGGTGGTCATCAGCGTGCGCATGATGGGCGTAGGCGGGCCCGAATACCTGAGCGCCGAGCAACAGAGCTTTAGCGAGCACGAGCAGATGCTTTTTACCAAGGCCGTCTCGGTAGCCGAGAGTTTCGGCAAGAAGGTATCACTGCTGGTGGTTCCCGCGGGTGACGTCTTCGCCGCCCTGGCACAGGCCTCGAATTCACTCGAGGTGGATTCGGTAGTCTCCGGAACCTCAAGTTCGATGACGCCTGAAGATCAGGCTTTCCACATGGGACAGGCCTGGGAAGCTCTGCCGGAGCCGAAGCGCCAATTCAACTTCTATGTTGTCCCGCCTGACGGCGAAGTCAAGGTGTTTTACATCGGGCCACATGCTCCCAGCCTGAGTCCCGACGACGTGCAACTGGTACACAGGTTGTGGTTGAACATGCGCCGCGATCCTTCGGTTTCAGATCTCCACCACAGCGACATCATCACCTACGCGCTGACCCGCCTGGCCGGCCAGTACGCCCGCGAAAAGATGGAGATTTTGCGCGATCTGCGCAACATACGCGCCGCCGCGCTTCCCGACGCGCCACGGCTGGGCAATCCGAATCCACCGGACGACGGCAGCATTCAACCATCACCTCGCGCGGTCAGGCAAACTCGCGATCAGTAACGCCGCGCTTCACGCCAAATACTCTTCTCCCGGCGTCCAGTCCACCACCTGAACATTCGAATCGACCAGAGCGGTCAGTTCCTTCGGCGTCCCTTTCAACGGCGGGAATGTACCGAAATGCAGCGGCAGCACAACTCTCGGAGCCAGAAAGCGCACTGCCAGAGCCGCCTCCGTCGGCCCCATCGTGTAATGCCCTCCGATGGGAAGCAAGGCCACCTCGGGCCGATAGAGCTCACGAATCAGTTGCATATCTCCAAAGACCGCCGTGTCTCCCGCATCGTAGAGCACAGGTCCGCCCGCAATCGTCAACACAAACCCAGTCGCGACTCCCACGTAGTGGGTTCCCTTTTCATCCTGGGCCGCGGCGGAGTGTTTGGCATCGACCATCGTGACCGCTACGTCGTCCAGTTGCACGGTGCCGCCAAGGTTCATGCCAATCGTGTTTGCCACCCCCTTGCCAGCGATATAGGCCGCAAGCTCATAGATTGCGACCACTGTTGAGCCGTGTCTGATCGCCGTTGGAGCCGCATCCGAGATGTGATCTCCATGACCGTGTGTAAGCAGAATGAATTGAATCTTCGAAGGCAGCACAAAGGACTTTGGATATTTCGGATTCTGGTCAATAAATGGATCGATCAGGATATTTGTGCCCCCGGGCGTCTCGACCAGCACCGTTGCATGACCAAGCCAGGTGATTCGTGTCTTCCTAGTTGTGCTCATGAATCCTCCTTGATGGAATATTCGGGGGTGGGGCCGCTGAGATTTGCTTTCGCAGTGCCGCTAGCGGGTCATGATCACTTCGGAGACGCTGTCCTTGGCCAGAAACTGCCTGTGTCCCGACCACCCGACAAACAAACGCTCGATGCTGCGGTTGGTAAAAGCTCGTTGAAGGGGAAACTGCTTGGTGAGTTGCATTTCAACCTCATCGCCTGGGGTGACATGAAAGCGGCACCGCACCGTCTCCTCGCCCTGGCTCTTGGTGTGGAAAAACGCCAGCACCTGTCCACCGGGATTCATTGCCGAGAACAAGCGCGCCACCACTGGCGCCACAAACGGCTCGGGCAGGTAATCGAGGGCCGTCCACAAAAGCACCACATCGAACATGCGCCCATCGAACTTGAGCGTGCGATCCAGAAAGCCCTCGACATTCCATATCGGATTGCCGTCTTCGTCCGTGCCCGTCTGCCAGTCTTCGGTGCAGGCATCGTATACCAAATCGGTGAGGAAGATACTGTGGCCCAGGCCGGTGAGGTAGTTGATGTTGGCGGGTGAGGTATAGCCGGTGTCGATAATGCAAAGGCCGGGCTCGGCCTGGAGGCGCTTGCGCATGGCCGCCCAGCCCCCGGAATGGCGCGAGACTCTGGGACCGATGAGCCCTTGAGCGGATTCGGCGGAAGTTTTATCCTGCTTCTTTTCGAACCAACGGCTAAGCAAGCTCAAATCCCCTTGCGGCCAGAAAACTCACTTCCCGGCCGACCGTTGTGATGATGGCGCGTCAGAGGACGCCTCCGGCAACCGGGGCATTTGCGCCATCCTGTCCCCGGGCTACGGCCTGGGTCAGGTCCACTTTCCCGCGGAAGACGGCATTGTCTTCCACAGCCAGGCGGAGCGCGCGGATATCGCCCTCCACGCTGCATCCGGCACGCAGTTCGACACGGCCGCTGGCCACTACATTGCCCTGAACATGACCCTGAATCAGCACGTCCTTGGCGGTGAGGTCTGCTGAAACGTTTGCATTGGGCCCGATTGTCAGCCGGCATTCGGAAAGGGTTACCGTTCCTTCGACACGCCCATCCACGATCAGGTCTTCCGCGCCCTTCACTTCGCCGCAAATCACAATGCTTTTTCCAATGCGCGCCGATGCGTTCTCTACTGCCATGGTCTCAATCCTTCCATGGGCACAAACAAGGCCCTGCCCGAACTATACGCAACCCGGCCCCGTTGCTTCAATCTCAGACCTTCGGCCACCCATTAAACTAAACGCAGTGCGCAGACTTCTCAAGTTCATCTGCCTCGTGCTCTGGGCCGTTGCATCTCATGCACTGGCCCAGGGACAGCCGGCCGTTCCCAGCCAGGATTCGCTCTCAACAGAGCAGGCCCGGGCGTTGGTGGGGCGCGCACTGGCCACTGAGATAAAAACGGCCCAGGACCCCAGCCACCCCATGCGCTACCTGCTGCGCAAGGCCAGCCCGCGGCTGACGACAACCAAGGAAATCATCGAAACCAGGGACGGCGATGTGGCCCGTCTCATCCAGGTGAATGACAGCCCGCTGAGCGCTGCGGCCGAGCAGAACGAACAGGCGCGCCTGGACGCGCTGGCCCGCAACCCCAGTTTGCAGAGACACCGCAAGCAAAGTGAGGACGCGGATATGGGCATCGTGCTGAAGCTGCTGCGCATGCTGCCCAACGCCTTCCTCTACCAGTATGCAGGCAGCGGCACAGGCCCGGCAGGCAACGTGCAGAAGTTCACTTTCACGCCGAATCCCAGATTCAGTCCGCCGGACTACGAATCCGAGGCCTTGACGGCACTCTCCGGTGAGCTGTGGATCGATCCCGCTCAGGAGCGCGTGGTCCACTTGAAGGGCAAACTGCAGCAGGATACCGACTACGGATGGGGGATTCTGGGCCGGCTGAACAAGGGCGGATGGGTGGTGGTTGAACAGGCGGATGCGGGCGGAGGCGAGTGGCGCATCGTACATGTGCAGATGGAAATGGCCCTGCGCATCCTTTTCAAGACCAAGGTTTTCAACACAGACGAGCAATTGAGCCGCTATGCGCCGGTGCCGGTCGGGCTGGATTACAAACAGGCTATCCAGATGTTGCGAGCGGAAATGGGCGGCCCAGGGCAGGTGGGGCGCTAACACCGAAGCACGACAAAAGCAGATCGGCCCCAGCAACTCCTGGAACATCAGGGAGAAGATGGGGCCGACTTGTTTTCCGCGCAATGGACCTGGCTACATCTTGACTGCGACGAGGACCAGGGTGAACAGGGTTAGAGACTCAATCAGTGCCAGACCGAGAATGAGGAACATGAAAATCGCCGGGCGCGCACCGGGATTGCGGGCCACTGCTTCTACGGCCGAACCGACCGCTCTGCCCTGACCGAGACCGCACATGCCGGCGGCCAGGCCCATACCCAGACCAACACCGATCGGCACTAGATTGACGGCGGCTGAGCCCCCGTCCGCAAAGGCCGGAATGGCGAAGCAAAGAGCCGCCAGGGCCATGAATACATACTGAAGTTTCCGCATATTTCTCCAGCTTCCCTTGGATTGGCTGCCAGTGGGTGGTTGAGGCTCACCGAGCTGGCCCCCTCACGCTTGCAGCCTGCCGTTGATCCGGAGCGGAAGCGCTCTCCGGCGGATTCTCTTCTTTAGCTTCCAGCCTCTAGCTACTAGCTTCTAGCTCGTCCTTGCGAGAGCCATGCGAATGCCGGTTCCCGAACAGACAAGCTAAAAGCTAATGGCTAATAGCTAAAAGCTGCCTTTCTAGTGCTCGTGCGAAACCGCTAGCGACAAGTAAATCATCGTAAGCAGCATGAAGACGAAAGCTTGAATGAGCGAAATCAATACGTGCAACCCAAGGAAGATGGCCGGAACGCCAATCGGAATTAGCGAAAAGAAAACCAGCGTCACCAGGTCGCCGGCAAACATGTTGGCGTAAAGACGAACACTGAGCGACATGATTCGCGCCACGTCGGAGATGATCTCGATCGGGAAGATCAGCCACGCCATCCACCAGATCGGACCGGCAAAGTGCTTGAGATAGCCGAGTGGTCCCTGCGCGAGAATGCCGTGGAAGTGGTAATAGAGGAAGGTGGGAACCGCCAGGCCCAACGTCACCATGATGGAGGCGGTGGGAGACTCGATGCCCGGGATGAGCCCGATTAAGTTGTTGAGCAGCACAAATAAAAAAATGCAGGTTACGTAGGCCTGGAAGCGCTCGTAGCCGTGACCGATGACCTGCTCGCCCTGTTGGCCCGTAAATTCGTGAAGCATCTCGGCGATGTGCTGCGCCGCATTGGGATTTTCGACCGACAGGGTCAGGCGCACGAAAACGAAAAAGGCGATGAGGCCGGCGACAATCAGCAACTCCAGCGAAAAAGTGCCGAGAAGGGCCGATGCCTGAGCAGCTGCCTTATCGGCGGGAAGACCCACGGCATGAAATCCGGATGCGAGAAGGCCGCCGAAGAGCTTCACCAGCAAACGCGTCAGTACAAACGATTCAGACATGAAAACTTGAGTCTTTCCGCCCTTGGACGCGAATCACACAACTCGCCCTGGGGCATGTTTCAATCCTGCTGTTTCTGTTTCGATTAGTCTTGAACTTTCAGTCTCGAAGTAACCGGAGCGCTTCCCAGCCAATGGCTAAAACCGCAAGACAAAGGCCGCAAAGAAGAGCCGTAACCGAGCCATGGAAACACTTCAGGCTACCATAAATGACCCCTGCAAAAATGGTGAGCCTGAGCACAAAGAAGAGGACAACCACACCGGCGTTCGCGGGAGTCTTCTCCTGGTCGAGACGAGCGTTGATGAGGCGGACCAGGCGCTGCCACTCGAGGATGCTCGCGGCCGAAATTAAAGTGCCGGTCATGAGCATGGCCCCGCTGCGCCATCCTGCGCCAATTAGCACCGCGATGGATGCTATCGCTCCTATAATCAGCGTTTTGTGCAGGGCCCGCCTGAGCATCGCGTCAAGGTCGTCATTGGTAAGGTCAACGATGGAATGAGGTTCCTGGGTCATGATTTATCGGCGGGAGTTCCCTTCACAGGCCCGGTTTGGTCCTCGTCTCCCATTCTGGTATTCCTCTCCGCCAGTACCGCCATCTGGATCACATAGACCAGTCCCGAGACGCATCCGAAGATGACACCGGCAATCTCGATCCATTTCTGGTTAAAGAGATGGCTCAACCACCATCCCGCGACCCAGCCGATCAGCACGGACGCCGGCAGCACAAATGCGATCTGCATCAGCTTCTCCGCCTCGACCAGACCGCTGATGCCGCCAGAGAGGCCGGTGCGTTGTTTCGAGGGCGGCGTGGAGCGGATGAAGGGCATGGCAGGCTCTAGTCAGCATACAGCGCCAAGCGTGGTGCGGGTATACTTCCCTTTTGGGTATAACACTTTGCGAAAAACCAGTTGCTTTGAAAGGGCACGGTAAAACAAGCTGCGATAGGACTCGTTGCTTTGAAAGGGCACGACTTTAGTCGTGCCGCAAATGCCGCACAATGAATTGGGGCTTTAGCCCCTGAAGGAAGCACTTCGGGCTTTTCGCCCAAGTTCGACCCTCTCGCCGCAGCCTGATAGAAGGCCTGTGAATGGAAGGAATCACACGTGTTCGATTCGGAATTTGAACGGAACCTTTTTGATCTGCGGAAGACCAAGCTGGTGGAGATCGAGAAGCTGGGGCAGGCGGCTTATCCCAACCAGTTTCCGGCCTCGCACGCGATACCCCAGGTGCGCGCAAAGTGGGGCGAGGCGCAGGCGGAGGAACTCGAAGCCAATCGCGTGACTGTGGCCGTTGCCGGGCGCATCATGGCCATCCGCGCTCAAGGCAAGGCGGGCTTTGCTACGCTGCAGCAGGAGGGCGAGCGGCTGCAAATCTATGTTCGCCTGGACGCTGTGGGCGAGCAGGGATTCGCGCTCTACAAGCTGCTCGACATGGGCGACCACATCGGCGTCTCAGGCTACCTGTTCCGCACAAGGACGGGCGAGTTGACCGTCCATGTGGAGCGGTTGACATTTCTCTCCAAGGCCATGCTCGCGCTGCCGGAGAAGTTTCACGGGCTGGCCGATGTGGAGCTCCGCTACCGCCAACGGTACGTGGACCTGTTTACCAATCTCGACAGCCGCGAAGTCTTCGTGAAGCGCGCCAAAACATTAAAGGCACTGCGGCGGTTCTTCGACGAGCGCGGATATCTTGAAGTCGAAACGCCCATGATGCAGCAGATCGCAGGCGGGGCGGCGGCACGGCCCTTCCGGACGCATCACAACGCGCTGGATCAGGATCTGTTTCTTCGCATCGCGCCGGAGCTCTATCTCAAACGCCTCGTCGTCGGCGGCCTCGATCGGGTTTACGAGATCAACCGCAACTTCCGCAACGAGGGCGTGAGTACACAGCACAATCCCGAGTTCACCATGCTGGAGTTTTACCAGGCCTACGCAAACTATCACGACCTGATGCAGATCACTGAGGAGATGATCGCATTTGTTGCGCAGGAGGTGAACGGGACCACGGTAACGAACTTCGATGGCGTGGAGATCGATCTGGGGAATTGGACCAGATTGTCGATGCGCGAGGCGATCGGCGAGTTCTGGCCGGAAGAGGCTGGCGCCAAGCCGGCCCTGACAGCCTTCGAGTCTGCCGGGGTTTTGCAGGCGCGGCTCCATGCGGCGCTGAGCTCGCTTGAAAAAGGCGCCGGCGAAACGGCTCGGCTCACACCGGAGCGCATCGCCCAACTGAAGACGATTAACGGAGCGATGACGGCGGTCTACGACGACTCCATGAAGGGTGCACCGATCGGCAAGTCGGTCTACAACCTGTTCGAAGCAGTTGTTGAGCCCAACCTGATTCAGCCGACAATCATCTACGACTACCCGACTGAGGTTTCGCCGCTCTCAAAGGCCAAGCCCGACGATCCGGCGCACGTGGAGCGCTTCGAGTTTTTCGCGGGCGGCTTCGAGTTGGGCAACGCCTTCAGCGAGCTGAACGATCCGGTGGAGCAGAAAAAACGATTCGAAGAACAACTCGCCCAGCGTGCTGCCGGCGACGACGAAGCGCACCAGATGGACGAGGACTATGTGCGGGCGCTGGCCTATGGGTTGCCTCCTACCGGCGGCGAGGGGCTGGGTGTGGATCGGCTGGTGATGCTGCTGACCGGGTCGAAGTCGATACGGGATGTGATTCTGTTTCCGCTGATGAGGAAACAGGGGTCAGGGGCCAGGGAACAGGAAACAGAAGAACCCGCTGGATGAGATTGCTGGTATCCCACCCTGGCGACAAAAACAGGAACGTCGCGAGGGTGGGGCACCCGAAGTTTTGTTTAGGATCGAGTTTCCGCAATTTTGTTTGGGATCGGACACGGGGCTTCCGGCTAGAAGCTAGAGGCTAAGAGCTAGGAGCTGTTTTTCTTGAACATTCTTTTTGTTGGCGACATCTTCGGAAGCGCGGGACGCAGAATCGTGCGCGAGCACATCGGCCATGTGATCGCCGCACACCAAGTCGACCTGGTTGTGATCAATGCCGAAAACGCGGCCGGCGGGTTTGGCGTCACCCCGCAGATTGCCGAGGACCTGTTCGATCTGGGCGCGGACGTGCTGACCACCGGCAATCATGTGTGGGACAAACGCGAGTTGATCGACTACCTGAAATCGGCGCCTGAGGAGAGCCAGCAGCGGCCTCGCCGGGTGCTGCGCCCGGCGAATCTTCAGGAGGGCCTGCCTGGTTACGGGGTGTTTGAAGGAACGACCAGGGGCGGGGTGGCCTATGCGGTAGTGCAACTGATGGGGCGTGTCTTCATGAACGGGACCAACGACCCCTTCCGCGCCGCCGACGGCATGCTGCCCGGCATTGAGGCCAAAGTCATCCTGGTCGATTTTCATGCCGAGGCCACCAGCGAAAAGGTGGCAATGGGCTGGCATCTGGACGGCCGCGTGACAGCGGTTCTGGGCACGCATACGCACGTTCCCACCGCCGACGAGCGCGTGTTGCCTGGCGGCACCGCCTATCAGACCGATGTGGGCATGAGTGGGCCTTACGACAGCATTATCGGGGTCGAAAGGGAACTCGTGCTGCATCGGTTTCTGACCGGCATGCCGGGCAAGTTCGAGGCTGCCAAGGGAAACCCGAAGATGTGCGCGGCGCTGGTTGGCTGCGATGCGGAAACCGGCCGGGCTTCCAGCATTCAGCGGATCATGCTGGGGGAGTGAGCGGGCTCAGATGATAAAAAGGGCAGCCCGCTGCAGGCTGCCCTTCATGATCCCAGGAACTTCATTTTGTGCGGCCGGCCCGAGGCTGCAGGTGCGGCATCGGGCCGGCCGGCTAATGGCCGCTCAATGGGCCGGACGGTGCGATGCGGCCGGCTTGGCGGGGGCGTGGTGCACCGGCGCAGCCTTCTTCTCCGCCTGAATGAATCCCTCGCGAAGCACGATCTGCGCCGTTGCCGCCTTGGTAGCGGTGGCCGGAATCGCCGAATAGGTGTCGTAGGTGGCATCGAGCTCGTCCGCGGGTTGCAGCTTGAATTCGAAGCCGGCAGCCGGTGCATCCTTGCAGGAGACCGGCGCCTTCAGGTTCACGATGAAGTCCGGGCTTTTGTTGTCTTTCGCGTCCTGTGTGACCGCAACCTTGATCACATCGACCCCAGGCTCAACCGTGAGCTTCTTGATGTGGGCGGCATCGCCGGTAAGAACATCCCCGAGCCCGTCGGTGTCAGCTTTGACGCCGTTGGCCACGATGTAGTCCTGCGCGGCCTTGACATCGGAGGGAGCAGGAGGAACGGCGGCACAAGCGGCGGGAGTGGTCAGCTTGACTACGAATTCCTTGGGCTTGACAGCCGCGGCCGTGGTCTCGGAAATCTTGAGAACCGTTGCCGATGCATCAATCACAACTCCCGGAACCGGGGTCGCCTGATTCTGCAGCACTGCCCAGAGCTTCTGGGCGTCGGCCTGCGTGCCGTTGGCCAGAATGAACTCCTTGTCTTCAAGGTTAAGTTTGGTCAGGTCGGGCGTGGAAGACAGCACGTTGTGAACAATCTCAGGCGGCGTGGGCGCCGGCGCAACGGTGAAGGAATCAGGCTTGAAAAGCGTGGCTGCCGATGCGGACTTGATCGCGTCAAGGCCGTCAATTCCACCATGGAACCGCTTGTACCAATACTCCAGCTTGGGCTCAATCTGGGCCTTGTAGGCTGGAGGAGCAAAGTTCCATGCGCGGGCATAAAACCAGATTGCCTGCACGATATCCCTTGCATCGGGCTTGGCGTACGCCTCGGCCAGTTGCAGAGTATCCACAAGGCCGGGACCTTTTGTGGTTGATTCGAGCGGAAAGAGCATCAGCTCCTTGGTGTATTCATCTTCCGCGCCCTTGGAGTCCTTCTTCGACACCAAGTCATCGAGGGCGATGGCGGAGTGAAAAATGGGATAGGTAGCGCCGGTCAGCTTCTTCCAGTCCGCATCCGCGACATCGGCGCCCTTGGGAAGGGTGAGCCCTTTCTGTGCAAGCGCGGCTGCGTCGTCGCAGGTCTGTGGGTCGCTTGCCTTCAGGCACTGGCTTCTCTTGATGAAGACAGAGAGATAGATCGCCTTCATGTTGTTTGGTTCCAGTTGCAGCAAACGGGTGGCAGCGCCGAGCGCCTTGTCTGGGTCCCCCACCTGCTGGTAGGTGTCAATCAACTGATCGAGGACCGCCTTCTTGACCACGCTCTGTGGATAGGTGGTCAGAAACTCTTCCAGGGCCGTGCCTCTGGCCGCCGGGTCTGCCTGAGTGCTGGCTGTTTGATACGCATTGAATTCGGCGGGATTCTGGATCGTGATCTGGTCCGAACCCTGTGCAGCTTGTGCTCGCAACGTGGGCACGGTAACGAGACTAACGCTCGCCAATACCATCACCGATGCCAAGACTAACTTCTTCATGCAGTGCTCCTGGGAATTGCAGAAATCGAAACTCACGCACTCGCTGGCGGAAAGTCCAACCGTTCTAGGTTTCGGTTGTGCGCCGGGGTGCCGGATTAACGATACCACAGCTTCCAATGCGGTGTTGGTTGGATTATAGAAAGCCACGCGCCCGGTGACAAGCAAAGTTGTGCCAAAAGTCTGACCAGTGCGATACATCTAGCGGTCTCGACCCGGCTACGCGACCCCCTTGAGAAATACCTGCAGAGGATTGGACCAAGAGAAACGGCCAGATGTTGGGAAGAAAATGCCCCTTTCGGGCCATCCGGACGATAGCCCCAGCGACGATTCCCTTATTGCAGCAGCCGTACAAGGTCGGCCTGTTCCGCAAGAAATGCGTCATGGCCATGGGCGCTGTTCATCTCTCGGTAATCAGCGCGAACGCCGGCGGCGCGGATGGTCTCGGCAAAGTTGCGTACCGTCTCTGCCGGAAACAGCCAGTCGGAGTTAATGCCTACAAAGCTGAGTTGGGCGCGTATGTGACAGAATGCCTCCGCGGGCGAGGAACAGCCGCGCAGCGGATCCCAGGTATCCATGGCGCGCATGATGGCCAGGTACGCGTTGGCGTCGAATCGTTCGATGAAGCGCTGCCCCTGAAGGTCCAGATAGCCGGCAATGTCGAACCGGCCGCCGATCAGGCCGCCCCCGTCCTCGTCCAATGCCCAGGGATCCTCGCCATTGCGGTTAGGATTGCGGCCAAACCTCTCTTCAAAGAGCGGCACTGATTTGTAACTGATCATGCCGATTTGCCGGGCCAGGGCCAGGCCGCGCCGCGGAGGCCGCTGAGGAAGGTAGCGGCCATCGGCCCAGTCAGGATCGTGCAGGATTGCCTGCCGCTGAAGGTGGTTAAGCGCGAGCCCCATGGCCGAGAGCGGAGCCACGCCGATCACCAGCGCACGTTCCACGCGATCGGGGTGGAGGATGGTCCACTCCAGGGCCTGCATGCCTCCAATAGAGCCGCCCAGGACCAGGCGCAGTTTGCGGATTCCCAGCGAGTCAAGCAGCAGCGCCTGCGCTCGCACGTTATCGCGGATAGAAACCAGCGGAAAGTCCGGGCCGTAGGCCTCGCCGGTTTCAGGATCTACCGAGCCGGGCCCCGTCGAGCCGTAACACGAGCCAAGCATATTGATGCAAATAACGAAGTCGTGCTCCAACGAAAGAACGGCTCCCGGGGCGAAGATCTCAGGCCACCAGGAGCCGACCAGGGCAGAGCCGGTGAGCGCGTGACACACCAGCACGGCGTTGTCCCGGGCCGAATTCAGGCGGCCATAGACCGCGTAATGCAGGGTGGGATTGGCGAGCGCGCGGCCGCACTCCAGCCACAGGTGCTCGGGGAGCACAAAGTCGCCTTCGTAGGTGGGATCCAGAACCTTCGAGCCGCCTGCCCCCGCTTCCTTTGGAGGGGCAGGCGCGGTGCTGGTCTCTGTTCGCGCATCGCTCATATCACTTCTTATTGTGCAGCATGATTCGTGGTTTTGGCCTAAACGGTACAGCCGTTGGCAGCTTCAATGGCACTGTTGAGGTCGGCAATCTGGTCGCGAACATCTTCGATCCCCACCGAAAGCCGCACCAGTTCCGGGGTAACGCCGGTCGCCGCCTGCTCCTCCGCGGAAAGTTGCTGGTGTGTGGTTGAGGCGGGATGGATCACAAGCGATTTGGCGTCGCCGATGTTGGCCAAAAGGGAAAAGAGCTTGAGCGAGTCGATCAGCTTCTTGCCCGCATCGAATCCACCCTTGATGCCGAAGGTGATCAATGCGCTTTGGCCGTTGGGCATGTACTTCCTGGCACGCTCGTTGTATTTGCTCGACTTGAGACCGGGATAGTTGACCCACTCGACGCCGGGATGCTTCTCGAGGTGCGAGGCAACGGCAAGAGCATTTTGCGAGTGCCGCTCCATGCGGAGGTGCAGCGTCTCAATTCCCTGCAGCAACAGGAAAGCGTTGAATGGCGAGAGCGCCGCGCCGGTGTCGCGCAGACCTTGCACGCGCGCCTTGAGGATGAAAGCCAGCGGTCCGAAGGCCTCAGAGAAGCGGAGCCCGTGATAGGAAGGATCGGGCTCAGTAAAGTCCTTGAAGCGGCCCGAAGCAGCCCAGTCGAACTTGCCCGCATCCACAATGATTCCGCCGATGGAGTTGCCGTGGCCGCCAAGGAACTTGGTGGCGGAGTTGACAACGATGTCCGCGCCCCACTCGATGGGCCGGACAAGAGCGGGCGTGGAGGAGGTGTTGTCGATGACAAGAGGGAGCTTGTTCTCGTGGGCGATGGAGGCGAGCTTTTCAATATCGACGACGTCTAGCTTTGGATTGCCGAGCGTTTCCGTGTAGACGAAGCGGGTCTTGCTGTTGATGGCTTTGCGCAAACCGTCGAAGTCGTCGGCGTCGACGAAGCGAACGGTGACGCCCAGCTTGGGCAGGGTGTAGTGGAAGAGGTTATAGGTGCCGCCATAGAGGGAGGTGGTGGAGACGATCTCATCGCCGGCCGAGGCCAGGGTAATGGCGATCAGCGTTTCCGCGGCCTGGCCCGAGGCCGTGGCAAGGCCGGCCGCTCCGCCTTCAAGAGCCGCGACTCGCTTTTCAAAAACGTCCGTGGTGGGATTCATGATGCGGGTGTAGATGTTGCCGAACTCCTGGAGCGCAAACAGCCGCGCGGCGTGGTCCGCGCCCTGAAAAACATAGGAGGTGGTCTGGTAGATGGGCACGGCCCTCGATCCGGTTGCAGGGTCGGGAACCTGGCCGGCGTGGACGGCAAGGGTGGCAAGAT
>Ga0209698_10005227_pt1 | contig 14108 bp, 16 predicted proteins | sample LitLauG_LLR_2012_FD_187203 | JGI IMG/M metagenome (GOLD analysis project Ga0209698, IMG submission 187203) | Freshwater sediment microbial communities from Pennsylvania, USA - Little Laurel Run_MetaG_LLR_2012 (SPAdes) (version 2) | ecosystem: Environmental > Aquatic > Freshwater > Creek >... | reverse complement strand
TTCGAATACCAATCTCACTTCCATATTTTCCTCACCGCCCTCCGAAGCGGCAGCACCTTAAAAGCCGCCGAGCGCAACTCGTTCGCCGTCGCCCCGGAAGCTCTCGAAAAGGAAGTCGCCGATCATCTCGCCAAGGCAAATTGGGAATCGGTTCCCATCTCCGGCCGCCCACTCGACCCCAAACGCGATTTTGGCGAACACACTCTCGAACCTGCCATTGCCGACGTCTACGTTGCCAACACCCAGCTCATCGCCAATCCCAAAATGGCCGAAGCCGCTTTCAAGAACGCCATCGAAGCCGGCGGCGACGGCACCGCACTTGGCTTCGAAGGGTTGGCGCAAATCGACAAGCTCAACAAGCAAGATCCGCACCCCGATTTCGAAAGCGCCATCAAAGCCCACAGTAAGAGCGCGCCTGTCTATCTCGGAGCGTCGCTCGATCGCCCCGCCGCCGAAGCTCTGCCCTTATTAAAGGAGGCCGCCAAAATCAATCCACTCTGGGCTGAGCCCGTTTTTCGTCAAGCACAGTTTGCCGAAAATCTGACCGAAAAAGAGGCGCTCATCAAACGCGCTACCCAACTCGATCCCCGCATCTCTCAATACTGGATCGAACTCGCGCAAACGCAAACGGCCAACGGCCACGCCTCCTTTGCCCAAGGCAGTTGGTTGAAAGCCGAAGATTCCGCCAAGAACGAACAGGAGCGCGCGCGCATTCACCAATTGCGCACCGAGTCCGAACAGGCTCGTCTCGACGCCCTGGAGATCGAACGAAAGCGCGACCGCGAATCCGTCCATGAAGCCGACCAACGCGCTCAACATGTCCAAGCCGACGCCATTCGCGCCGCCGAGGAACGTGCCAATCGAGCTATGGACGAAGCCGCCGGCGGAGCCAAAGTCGGCGATGCCGTGCCGTATGCGTCGCTGTTGCCGAAGAAGAAAATGGTCGGCACTCTCACGCAAGTCGATTGCCTGAGCCATGGAACCCGCCTCGTCATCAAAGCCAAGACCGGCCAAACCAGCGGCCTGTTTCTGCCGGAAACGGCGGCCATGCCTCTGCAACTCACGTGTGGTCCTCAAAAGGTGGCGCGCCACGTCGCCCTCACCTATACCGTGAATGCCGACGAACTCCACCACACGATTGGCGATATAACAGACTTCGCATGGCAATAACCGCCACTCTTCGGCCAGCGACCGAGGCCGATGTGGCCGCGCTCGCAGACCTGGAAGCAATCGCCTTCGAAAGCCCGAACTGGCCCGCCGATACGTTTCTCCGGTACGACTGCACCGTTGCCGAAATCGGCCTCGAGATCGTAGCCTTTCTGGTATCGCGCGAAATCTTCGCTGGCACGGAGACCGCCTTACCCGAGCGCGAAATCCTGAACCTGGCCGTAGCGCCCACCCACCGCCGCGTTGGTCTTGCCAGCCAGCTCCTGAACTTTGAGCTCCGTCATCGCGCGATCTTTCTGCTCGAAGTGCGCGAGTCCAATGCCGCTGCCCGCGCGCTCTATGAACACTGGGGGTTTGTCGAGATTTCACGTCGTCGCGACTATTACGACAATCCGCCTGAAACCGCCATCGTCATGCGCTGGAACCCTCAATCTAAGTGAATGATTCTGAAAGCGTTAGGCCCTTTCCGGAAATCGCCTCGAAACAGCTATTGTCACGCGGCTGAAATAGTGATAGGTTTGGGGTGCGGATGGCCACTGGTGACCACCCGCGAGTGAAAATGAATGCACTCAGTACCCACCACCGGGCCAGCTTCGACAACCTACATTTCAAATCCGACTCGGCGTGGTTACTCGCTAAAGGAGAACCAATCATGGAGAACCATACCCCAGACGAGAGTTTCAAGGCGCATCTGCTCGCCACTAACGAGCACTTTCGGAAACTATCCGAGCAGCATGCGCAATTGAAGCACCAGATAGAAGAGATTGAATCCAAGCCGCATGTCACGGGCGAGGACGAGCTTGAGGAGCAGCGCCTCAAGAAGCTCAAATTGCATGTGAAAGATGAAATGAACGAGATTTTAGCGACCGCTCGGCACGCTGTGGCGCACTAGCCAGCGGCCTGTTTTTTCAGAAGTTGTAATGGGGGGAACTCGCCTGGCGGGTTCCCCTTCACCGTTTGCACGCATGAGTTTCCTTGCTAATTACACATTCCCGATTTATACTTACGAATCAGCCACATAGATTAGGTTTCAATTTGCGATCCAGTGATTGCCATCACTATCGCAGTTTGATTTAATCGTTTCAGTTCGTGAATTCGCAAAAGGAGAATTTGTCATGAAGTCGGAGGCTCTTAGAAATTTAGGCCTAGTAGTTGCGTTCGTCCTGTTAGCCGGATGCCACCCCAAGAAGGTAGTACAGGCGCCAGCACCACCCGCGCCTGCCCCTGAGGTGGCCAAAGCACCGGAACCACCCCCGCCCCGCCCAAACCAGAGCCAAAGGTTGAGGCAAAGGTCGAGCCGGCGCCAGCACCACCACCTGAAGTAAAGGTCCGCATAGAAGATTTGCTGGCCAAGATTCAGGACATCTATTTCGATTACGACAAAAACGTAATTCGTCCCGACGCGGACGCCACGTTGCAATCGAACGCAACGGCACTGCGTGAAATTCTGAAGCAATATCCCGGCTACAAGCTGCGCATCGAAGGGTATTGTGATGAACGCGGATCGGACGAATACAATCTGGCGCTCGGCGATCATCGCGCCAAAGCTGCCCAGGACTATCTAGTAAGGCTCGGTCTACCTGCCGATCAACTGGATACCGTCAGCTACGGCAAAGAGAAGCCGGTTTGCAGTGAGCACAACGAAGATTGCTGGCAGAAAAATCGTCGGGCTCACACAACCCAAAGCTCGCCTTCTACCTAGGTCGTAGGGCGGCCATTCTTGGCAGAGAGGCGGCTTTCCTGCCGCCTCTCTTGTTTGTTTCTAGGCTGTCAACGTACCCGTCTTCTTGCGCGAGTGGACTGTAGCCGTCTCCACTGCTGAAATCAGCATCGCCCGTAGCCCGTGCCGTTCCAATTCATGGATGGCTGAAATCGTGACCCCTCCCGGTGTGATCACCTGGTCGCGTAACACGGCCGGATGCAATCCCGTTTCCCTCACCAGTTTTGCGGCCCCCAGCACCGTCTGTTCCGCCAGCTTTGTCGAGACCTCTCGCGACAGCCCCATCTTGACCCCGCCCGCGATCAACGCCTCAATCACCATGTAAATGTAGGCCGGACCACTTCCCGACAGCGCCGTCACGGCGTCCATCATGTCTTCGTCCACAAAGCACACAATGCCGACCGATCGAAAGATCTGCTCCACCACGTCCTTGTCAGCTTGTGTTGCAATAGCGTTGTACGAGATGCCCGTGGCGCCTTCCTCAACCACCACCGGGATGTTGGGCATTGCTCGGAAGACCGCCATCGGACTTCCGGCGTGTTTCTCTATCATGGGTAGGGGCAGAGAAGCTGCTAGCGACACCAGGATTTGACCCGGGCGTAAAGCTGGCCGCACTTCCTCAAGCAAACCCGCGACCGCGCCAGGCTTCACGCTCACGATGATCACGTCGCTGTCCTGCACCGCCGCCAGGTTGCCGCCAGCCTTCACCGGGATCATGAACCGCTGCGCCAGTTGCTCCGCGTGCTCCGGAGACTTGGTCGTGGCCCGCAGTTTGGCTGGGGTGGTCAAGCCCGCTTTCAAGATTCCGCCGATGAGCGACGCGCCCATATTGCCCGCGCCTAGCACTGCGATTCTTTGTCTGAGTTCAGCCATAAATCCTATTCCTGCGGGACTAGTTGATAGCTGACGAACGCCAAGCGCTTTCCGTCCGGCGACCAAGGAGAATCACTCATCGTCCCTTGCCCCCCTATGAATTTGGCCAGAATCTTGCTCTTGCCATCGCCAGTCGCCTTCATGCTGAGCGTCGTGTCTGCAGGCTTCTTCTCGGAATAGGATAACGATGCTTTCTGCTGGCCATCACGCGATGGCGCTTCGCCCTTGCTCACTTTGGGTGCTTCCAATCCCGGCGGTGCCGGTGTCGTCTTGCCGTCCGGCGTCGAAATCTGCTGGAGACTCTTATTCCTTCTAAAGAGCAATCCCGCTCCATCCGTCGTCCAACTGGGTGGTTCGACGTGGCCCTTAAAGACTGCTACGACCCGCTGATCTGTGGACGAAACGGAGATCGTCTCGATCGTGCTGTACCACTTCATCTTTGCCTTGGAAGGCGTGCCGATACTGACGTTTGAAAATACCGCCGTTTCCACGGCATCCTTATCGTGCGCGCACACGCCTAGGCCGATATAGAAGGGCTCTTGTAGAGCCAGTCGCATAGATCCGCCGGCGAGGTGCAGCTTCTCGCCTTTCCGAGCCACAAACATGTAGAAGTAGGCGCCCCGCTTCTCAAGCCGCAGCGTGGTGGCGCCTTCGCCCTCTATGCCGACTTCGTGTGTTGCCTCGCCCTTCTCCGCGCGCGACTGTAAAGATGTCAGACCGACTACGTGAAGGGCTGCATCGACATATGCCGAATCAGAATCGAGACTCTGCCGAATCATCAAAACGGCCTTCTTATGAGGATTCCCTGTTGCTGTAGGAAAAGCCACGTCGGCAGCGATAGTGACATCGCCTGAGACCTTCTTCCACACAAAATGGAACGAGTCGGCTTTGGCCCACATGTTCTCCCCACTGGCAGTAATCGCGTAAGCGCCTGTCGCCGAATCGAATGTTGCCGACCCACGATGCAGCACCGTGCCAATATCGCCCTGGTCTTCGAACTGGCCAAGCAGACTACCGGAATTCTGGCCGTTAGCTGTTTGGAATCCAAGACTAAGCCAGCAAACTAAACCGAACTGGCAAACTCGATGCGGAGAAATCTGAGGCTTCATAGTTCGATTATCATGTCATACCCCCAAGCATCTGAAACCTAATCTCCGTTCCTCTCGGAGCCGATATCTTTCCTGTGGATATATCAAGTCCCAGTTGCAATTCGCCAGCGGACCCTATGCCGGCCGTCGACCATATCGATGCCTCCTCGCCGCGGGTTCTTTTGACATCCAGTAACGGTTCAAGAGCGGACAAACTGGCAATTGTCGGCGCTGCTCCTTCCGTACACCAGTGGATTCGAATCGCAGGCGCGGACGAACTTTTCGATTTTTCAGACGGTAACAAATAAGCCCCGGTTCTAAAATGGATCACCTAGCAAACGTCGACGCGATCCCTAGAGACGAGCTTAAGACGCACGTCGCGATCGCTTTGCCCGTTCTAGGTGTAATGGGAACGCAGCTCAAAGAGACCGCCAAGCAAATCGAATCTGCAGTAGTTGATGTCTGCTGCAAGTTCCAAAGTATGGCGGACCGGGCGCGCGCAGGCGTATCTAGTGCAGCCGAACTGCTTTCCGGTGGCGATGACGAATCCTCTGGTTCGGTTGAATCGCTGATCTCCGAAGCTTCTCGCACGATCGAAACACTCCTTCGACACACCCAAGATTCAGTGGCCGTTTCTAACAGCGCCATTGAACGGATCCAGAGAGTGCAGGACGCTACAGATCACATCACGAAATCGCTAATCCAACTTGACGATATTACGATCGGCAACCGTCTGTTGGCCGTGAATGCCAGGATTCAAGCCGTCTACGCTGGGGACAGGGCTGCGGGATTTGGCGGCGTGGCTAACGAAATCGCCGTACAGGCCAAACGCTCCGCTGAAATTGTCGAATTGATTCGTTCCGTATCTAGCGACCTCCGTCACATTGCCAGTTCCGCTTTGGCCGATCTGCAAAAAATGGTCGTCGAGGATCAAAAGGCATATCTGAAAAGCAAGACCGAGGTCGACCGTGTGCTGATCGATTTCAGGCTGATGCACAACTCCACGCGCGACTTCATCGCCAGAATGCAAAATGAAAGCGAAAGTGTAGCCAAAGAGATTTCAGGAGCGGTGCGCAGTTTGCAGTTTCAGGATCGGATCAGCCAGCGCATCGCCCATGTGGTTGAGGAATTGGATCGCATCAAAGTAGATCTGGGTGCTCATTGTGGGGGCACCGGCACGGATGAGCAAATGATCTTAAAACAATTGTCGGTGTCTTACACCATGCAAGAGGAAAGGAATGTTATTAACGGCCACGCAGAAGAAATTGATTCGGGTGACGTCGAGCTTTTCTAGGCCATTCCGACAGGTATGACTGACACAAAACGAAAAAGGTTACAAAAATGGCGAAAACCGTCTTAATAGTCGATGACTCCGCAACTATGCGCCAGATGGTTGCTTTCACTCTCCGAGAGGCGGGGTACCAAGTGGTCGAGGCGGAACACGGTCAAGACGCGTTGAACAAGATGCCCCTGAGCCAGATCAATGCCGTCATCACTGACTTGAACATGCCTGTAATGGATGGCTTCACGTACATCAAAAGCGTGCGTGCAATACCCTCCTACAAATCTCTTCCTATCCTCATGCTGACGACAGAATCTCAGCTCTCCAAAAAAGAAGAGGGTAAAGCCGCCGGAGCAACGGGTTGGATCATAAAGCCTTTTGATCCTGAAAGACTTCTTCAAGTTATGGCAAAAGTGCTTCCATAGGGCCCGCTGCAAGCCGTCTGTGATCTGTTAACTAGTGTTCGCAACTCTGCGACGGCGTACATTATTACTAGCGCATGCTCTACGAAATCGATTCACCGCCCACTCCTGAAAATTCTGTCATTCTTCTTCATCCCTCGGATACCGTCGCCATCGCGCGCGTTCCAATTCCCTCCAGTCAAACACTGACGGTCGCTGGCCGATCTGTCACCGCGCGCGCTTCCATACCCGCAGGTCACAAGATTGCTTTGCGACCCATTGCAGCCGGTGAGCCCATCTACCGCTTCGGCAACATCATCGGTTTTGCCAAGAGCCCCATCACGACCGGGGATCACGTCCACGTTCACAACTTGGGCTACGAAGAGCGAAATGCAAACGAAGTTCGCCCCGAATCCATACCTCCTCGTATATCTAAGCCGTCAACCGCCTCCTTTCACGGTTTTCTGCGCCCCGATGGCCGCGCCGGCACACGTAACTACATCGCTGTCGTCGCAGCAAGCAATTGCGCCGCGCACACCTCCGAACTTATTGCGCAAAGCTTCGCCAATGAAACCCTTCCGCCGAATGTCGATGGCATTGTTGCATTTCCTCACGGCGAGGGTTGCGGTCAAGCTCCCGGGCCTGATACCGAGCAACTCCAGCGGACACTTGAAGGCGTACTGGACCACCCAAATATTTCAGCGGCGTTGATCCTTGGCTTAGGCTGCGAAGTGAACCAGATCGACCACTATTTGGGTCGCAGTGCTACAGGCGCCAAGGGTGCGCCCGCCGGACTACAGGGCCTCACTCTGCAGCAATCGGGCGGCACACTCGGCACTCTGGAAGCCGCTCGCAAAAGCATCCGCCAATACATCGACCAAGCCGCCGCTCAGCAACGTGTCGAACTCCCCCTTTCGAAAATCGTACTCGGGCTGAACTGCGGCGGTTCCGACTCCTTCTCCGGTATCACCGCTAACCCTGCTCTTGGTCACTGCTGTGATCTTCTTGTCGCGCAAGGTGGTACCGCTGTCTTAGCGGAGACCACCGAAATCTTTGGGGCGGAACACCTGCTGCTACGGCGTGCCCGCAGTGCGCAAGTCGCCCATAAGCTGCTCGCCCGAATCGAGCAATACAAGCGATACCTCCGCCAGTTCGGCGGCAGCTTCAATGACAATCCTTCGCCAGGCAACAAAGAGGGTGGCTTGTCCAATATCCTCGAAAAGTCTTTGGGCGCAGTCGCGAAAGCTGGAACAACGCCCTTGGAAGACGTCTACGAATATTCTGAACGGATCACCAGTCCCGGCTTCGTTTTCATGGATACGCCAGGCTACGATCCCGTCTCGCTAACGGGACTTGCCGCTGGTGGGTGCAACCTCATTGCCTTCACAACTGGCCGCGGAAGCGCCATTGGGTTTCCGAGTGTTCCTGTTCTCAAAATTGCCAGCAATACCAACACCTATAAGCGTATGATCGGCAACATGGATATTAACGCCGGCCGCATTGCCGATGGTGCCGCCACAATCGAGCAAGTCGGCCAGGAGATTTTCGATTTCCTGGTCCGAGTCGCATCCGGAGAGCGGACTCTTGCCGAAAAACTAGGCCACCACGAGTTCGCCCCATGGCGCATTGGCCCGGTAATGTGAGCGCTAGGGCTTGTTCCAAAAAAAGTAAGCGGTCATCACCACTCCCACAACGATAACCAAGCCACGAATTGCTTGGGGCTTCACTTTGCGGGCTATTCGAGGTCCTACGTATCCGCCGGCAACCGACGCGCCTATCATGATCAACGTCGGCTTCCAAGCTACCTGCCCGTTAACAATAAAGATCAACGCAGCGAGCGCGTTGAGCGTTCCGCCCAAGATCGTTTTGATTCCGTTCATCCCATGAATGTCGGTCATGCCGTAGAGCCTCAATGCCGCCAGGAACATGATTCCGATCCCGCCGCCAAAATATCCACCATATACGGCAATCGGAAACATCAGCAGCACCATAAGCCAGCCGCTTCCATGTAGCCTTCCGCGCATCGCGAGGCTCACTTGATTCCCAAACGCAAACAAAACAGTGGCAAACAACAACAGCCACGGTGCCACTTGTCGGAACGTCTTGTCTGATGTGACCAGCAACAGCCCTGCGCCTAGTGCACCGCCAAGTAAGCTCACCAGAAGCCACAGTTTTAGATGTTTCTCGCCTAGCCTCTCGACATCTCCTCGGTATGCGAAAACGCTCGCGACCGTGCCTGGCACCAGAGCCACGGTGTTTGATGCATTGGCCATTACCGGCGTCACACCGCTGAAGACCAGGGAGGGAAACGTCAGAAAGCTCCCGCCACCCGCTACTGAGTTAATCGCCCCTGCCGCAAAGGCTGCGGCTAGTAATAACAAAAACGTGATCATGTGCTCTTTCAGTTTCATACACGGGACATGTCTGCATTCATTTCCCGGGCTCGCTTGTTTTGTGCTGCGGATTCTGCGGCTGCGGATAGACACCACGACAGTTTGAAAATCGGCAGGCCTACATCCAAATTGGCGCTTGCTGGACGTTCGCCATAGAAGCAGAGCATCTCCGAGCATTCAACGACTATGCCGTTTGCGATCCTCTATCTATGGATGCCTTCCCGCGCTCCGTTATTGGCGTTGCCCTCAACTTCCGCGAAACCATGGTGCGTCTCGGCTCAGCCTTTGCTGCTCCGCCCTATAACCGTCCGCCGCAAGCCCCCGTTCTCTATCTGAAAACTCCAAACACTTGGATTTCGCCTGGCCAACCAATCCCTTGTCTGGCCGGCGTCCCACGGCTGCGGTTAGCAGGAACTCTCGGAGTTGTTATTTCTCGGACGGCGTGCCGCGTTGCGGCGGAAGACACCTCCCACTACATCGCTGGTTTCGCTGTTGTCAATGATGTCAGCATCCCGCACGAATCGTTCTACCGCCCGGCCTTGCGGGAACGCTGTTCGGATTCCTTCTGCTCCATTGGGGACCCCTCATATCTCCAGGTCGCTCACGCTGAGTTTGAGATCAACGTCCTTGTCAATAACGTTCTTCGCTGCAACGCCCGGACCAGTTCTTTGGTTCGCTCAATTCCTCATCTCATTCAGGATGTCTCGGAGTTCATGACATTGCATCCGAATGACGTCTTGCTGATTGGTGAACCCGACTCTGCTCCGCTTTGTTCGCCAGGCGACAAAGTGCGCGTGGAAATTCCCGGCGTCGGCGCAATCGAAAACAAGGTGGTGCAAGCCTCATGAAACTTGCGCGGATTGCGCACGCTGGGTCGATCCATGACGCGGTAGCCGAGGGTGCCAGTCACCTCCGTTTGGAGGACGGCCGGGTGGTTGACCAAGACTCGGTTGTCTGGCTTCCGCCCGTTGTCCCAGGCATCATCCTCGCGCTAGGGCTGAACTATCGCGACCACGCGAAAGAGTTGAAATTTGAACCGGGCGCCGAACCACTCGCTTTTCTTAAGGCGCCCACTTCTTTGGTAGGCCATCGCGGTCAGACGCGCCGGCCCGCTGGTGTGACCTTCATGCATTACGAGTGCGAACTCGCCGTCGTGATTGGCAAAACGGCACGATCTGTTACTCGTCAAAATGCTTACGATTTCGTTCGGGGCTACACCGTTGCCAATGATTATGCAATTCGTGATTTTCTCGAAAATTACTATCGCCCTAACATGCGCGTGAAAAGCCGCGACGAAGCCACGCCTCTTGGCCCCTGGGTGGTTGATGCGGCCGACGTTCCTGACCCTATGAATCTCCGCCTCACAACGACTGTCAACGGCCGCCTCACACAGCACGGTTCGACCAAAGATATGGTGTTCGATATTCCTGCGATTCTCGAATACGTTACGAGCTTCATGACCCTCCAGCCCGGTGATTTAATCCTTACCGGCACCCCAGAAGGTGTCGTTGACGTGAAGCCTGGCGACGAAGTTGCCACCGAAGTCGAGGGCGTTGGTCGGCTTGTCAATACAATTGTTGAGGATTGGACCGTTTAGCGATGCCTCACTTCATCGTCGAGTACACCAGCAACATTAAAAGGGAAGCGCGCATTCCGCAGTTGCTCGCCAAAGCGAACGAAATTCTCATCGCGCAAGGTGGTGTCTTTCCCATTGGAGGAATCCGCTCGCGGGCAATCGAGCTGGCAGACTACTGCATCGCCGACGGTGAGGCCGACTATGCGTTTGTCCATTGCAACCTAAAAATTGGCGCTGGCCGCACCGAAGATGAGAAGAAAAAGGTCTGCAACGATTTGTTTGACGCGATCAGAGAGCATTTCGCGGAAATGTTTTCTAAACGCTACTTGGCTCTATCGTTAGAATTGAACGAGTTCAGTGAAGCAGGGACTTATAAACACAACAACATTCACGCCCGTTTCAAGAAAAGCTAAGCATGCTCGATCAGTCCATAGTTAGAACGCTCGCGCTTCGCCTGGATGAGGCTGAGAACAACCGCACCCAGATTCGTCAGTTCTCACTCGAGTATCCGCAGATCACGATTGACGATGCTTACGCCATCCAGCAGGAATGGGTTGCCATCAAAGTTGGAGCTGGACGGCGCATCAAGGGGCACAAAATTGGCCTGACTTCCAAAGCGATGCAGTATTCATCCAATATAAGTGAACCCGACTACGGCTCACTTCTGGACGATATGTTTTTCTACGACGGTGCTGAACTACCGTTCAACCGATTCATTGTTCCACGCGTAGAAGTAGAGCTGGCGTTTGTTCTTTCGAAACCTCTGCAAGGACCGGACTGTTCCATTTTTGACGTGCTCAACGCAACTGATTACGTCGTGCCGGCCATCGAGATCATCGATGCGCGCATTCATCAAGTTGATCCCGAAACCAAGTTGACCCGCAAAGTGTTCGACACAATCTCTGACAATGCTGCCAACGCGGCCTTAGTCATCGGGGGCCGCCCCTTCAAACCTTTAGATGCCGACCTGCGTTGGATCTCCGCCATTTGTTGGCGCAATGGCTCAATCGAAGAATCCGGCGTTGCCGCTGCGGTTCTCAATCACCCTGCCAATGGTGTCGCCTGGCTCGCCAACAAGCTTGCGCCCCATAACGTTTCACTTGCTGCGGGAGAGATTATCCTGGGCGGCTCGTTCACTCGTCCGGTGAACGCGAAACAAGGTGACACGTTCCACGTCGATTACGGTCCCTACGGCTCTATATCTTGCTACTTCAAATAACAATAAAGTGAAAAACCAATTCAAGAAAGCAATCACGGAGCAGGGAAGCGTGCAGATCGGCTTCTGGCTTGCTCTTGCCAGCCCCTATTCCGCAGAGGTATGCGCCACTGCGGAATTTGATTGGCTCCTCATTGATGGCGAGCATGCGCCTAACGATCTGCGGTTGATTCTTACCCAGCTTCAGGCAGTCGCGCCTTATCCTGCCAACCTTCTCGTACGTCCACCCGTCGGAGATCCCAATCTCATCAAGCAACTGCTGGATATTGGTGTACAGACTTTACTTGTGCCGATGGTGGAAACAGCCGAGCAAGCGGCTGCCATCGTTTCAGCTACCCGTTATCCTACGGCGGGTATTCGCGGTGTTGGCGGTGCTCTTGCTCGCGCATCCCGCTGGAATGCGATTCCGGATTACCTACACAAGGCCAACGCCGAGATCTGCGTGGTAGTTCAAGTGGAAAGTGTCACTGCCATTAAGAATCTCGATGCGATTGCAGCCGTCGACGGTGTGGATGCTGTTTTCATTGGTCCATCCGACCTCGCCGCCACAATGGGGCATCTTGGCGAACCTGCTCATCCGGAAGTTCTTCCTGTTATTGAGGATGCCATCCAGCGGATCAAACGGGCTGGTAAGCCTGTGGGGATTTTGACGTTTGATGAGCCTCTCATTCGGCGCTATACAGAGCTCGGATGTCGCTTCATCGCTGTGGGTGCCGACATCATTCTTCTCGCCAAGGCCACCCGGGGTCTCGCTCAAAAATTCAAGAATCAACCGCCGACGTAGGAGGGCAAACCTTTAAGTTCGGATTCGCGCTGTGGCATGAAGCCGCCGTCGAAGGCCTCCACTTCGCTACCTTCTGTAAACCAGCTTTTGGGTGCGATGCCGCCCCAAAGTTGCTGCCGCGTAGGATCGTCAACATGCCAGCGTATTGGTTCAAAATCTGGATCTACTGTCAAATAGTCCGACGTGTACAATTCGATCCGGTAGCCGTCCGGATCACGGACATACAAGAAGTGCGCATTAGAGATGCCGTGCCGTCCCGGGCCTCGTTCAATTGCTTGGCCTTGTTTCGCCCCGGCCAGGATGTCACACAGTTGTGTGATACGCGAACCATCGGGTAGCCAATAGGCAAGATGGTGAAGTCTTGGTCCAGTGCCATTTGTCATCGCTAGGTCGTGCACCGAACCACGCCTATGGATCCAAGCCGCCCACATTCTATGCGCATCGTCTTCTGAATATTCTGAAAGACGAAAGCCGAGTTCTTTCATGTACCAGTTCGTCATTGCGCCAACCTCCGGCGTGAACACATTGTTGTGGTCAATCCGCTGGATGCCCGGTCCCTGGTGCAAGTGATAGCTCTGCAGCAACCATTTGTGTCTCAAAGACTGGTAGTAAAACACAATTGGGAAGCCAAACGGATCCTGCACGCGCAGCATCTTGGGTCGGTCCTGCTCAGTCTCCCAGCGATGCGGCAGCTTTTGCGCTTCGCACAAAGCCGCAATCTCATCGAGCACGTCATCCGAAGCCACCTTGTAACCGATATGCCGAACCCCTGGCTTTGGCGCAAGCTCCAGTTTTAGAGTCCATTCGCGGTCCTCCACTCCTCGTAAATAGATTGCTCTGCTATCTTCATGCAAAATATTCAGCCCTAACAGGTCTACGTAGAAATGCCGCGAAGCCACGAGATCCGTCACATAAAAGACTGCCTGGCCAATTCGAACGATGTTCATCTAGCCCTTCCCGAATTTTGGAATCGGATGCGAACCCAGCGGGACTGCAATGTGCTTGAGCTCTGTGTAGAATTCAAACGAATGATCGCCGCCCTCCCGATGTGTGCCGCTGAACTTTACTCCGCCAAAGGGTGTTGGCAAATGGCGAACATTGTGGCTGTTGATCCATGTCATTCCCGCCTCCAGGTTTAACGCCATGCGATGTGCCCGTTCCACGTCCTTTGTCCATACATAAGACGCAAGTCCATACTTCACATCATTCGCTTTGGCTAAGGCATCGGCCTCGTCGGTGAATGGAATTGCAGTTAGCACGGGACCAAAAATCTCTTCCTGTGCGATCCGCATGTTGTTCTCGCCTGTCAACAAGGTCGGAGCTAAATAGTTGCCTTTGTCTCCAACTCTCTCTCCACCCGCGCGTAGTAATGCGCCTTCCTGCTGCCCAATTTTGATATACCCGCTTACTCTGTCAAAATGCTCGGGGTGAATTAGCGGCCCTACTTCGGTCTGCGGATCGAGCGGACTGCCCACCTTTGTGGCCTTCGCTCGAGCAGCCAATTGATCCACAAAGCGATCGAAAATGCTCTTTTGAATCAACGCGCGCGAATTGGCTGTACAGCGTTCACCGTTGAAGCTATAAATCTGAAAAACCGTCGCATCGAGC
>Ga0209698_10005226_pt1 | contig 14108 bp, 11 predicted proteins | sample LitLauG_LLR_2012_FD_187203 | JGI IMG/M metagenome (GOLD analysis project Ga0209698, IMG submission 187203) | Freshwater sediment microbial communities from Pennsylvania, USA - Little Laurel Run_MetaG_LLR_2012 (SPAdes) (version 2) | ecosystem: Environmental > Aquatic > Freshwater > Creek >... | reverse complement strand
GGTAACCTCGGCGGAGACCCCCGAGAGATCGCAATAATTCTCGCGATCCGTAGCATCCAGCGTGAACGGCACAAGGCCCGGCCGGCATGGCTGTATCGCCAATCCAAACTGCCGGGCGACCTCGTAGCCAAATGAGGTTGCACCCATCTTCGGGATGGACAGGCCGCCGGTGGCGATCACAAGTTTGCCAGCATGAAATGTCGCGTCGGCAGTGCGGAGAATGAACTCACCGTTGCGGCGAACTTCGTTCACTCTGGTGTTCACGAATATCCGCACGCCGGCGTCCTGGCATTCCGTTTCCAGCATCCCCACAATTTCACGCGCAGACCTATCGCAGAAGAGTTGGCCGCGCGCTTTCTCGTGGTAATGGATGCTGTGTTTCTCCACCAGCGCTATGAAATCGGAAGGGCCGTACCGGGCGAGCGCGGACTTGCAGAAATGCGGATTGGCGGAAAGGAAATTCTCCGGCTGGCAGTGCAGGTTGGTAAAATTGCAGCGGCCGCCGCCGGAGATGAGAATCTTTTTCCCGATGCGGTCGGCGTGCTCCAGTACCGCAACGCGCTGACCGCGTTTACCCGCCTCGATGGCACACATGAGACCGGCAGCCCCAGCGCCCAGAATGATGACATCGAAGTGGTGAGTCACATTACGACATTTTCAACACTATTGTTAATTTCAGCCACGTGCCTTTCACCTGGTAGAAACAATCCAGGCTACCATTCGGGAGATGCTATGGCCGTACTCGATTTCGATGTGCCGGTTCATTCCACACGCACTAAACAAACCGGAATCCTGTTGCCATTCTCCTCATCCACTGGACTCAAGGTGTAAGCGTTCTTGCACTTGTAGTGCGCGGTGTCCACCGGCAGATAGGACGTATTGAGCACAGGTGAAAGGCACGTGCTGTCCGAAACGCCGCAAGCAAAAATAGCCTCACTACTGCTGTGATTCCCGACGGCGATGGTCCCTTCCATCCGAAGCCGTTTTTGGCTGATATTGGTACGCTCGATTTGCACGTACTCATGATCGTAAGGTTTGTGTGCCTGGGCAAAGCAAACCGCGCCAAGTATCGATAGGAATGCAGTCAGCCGATTCTTCACGCCTTCTAGGATACTGAAAGCGGTACCCGACCGCCATGGTTAACGATCTTGTTGTACGTAGCGTTAAGGCCAAACTTGTAGATGCTGAGGGAATTGGTGGACCTGGTCGGGTTCGAACCGACGACCTCTTCCATGCCATGGAAGCGCGCTCCCAACTGCGCCACAGGCCCACAATAGGTGGGACACGATGGGGTTGAAGCCAGCGTGCAAATCAATTCTCACTCACCTGACTACGATAGTCAAACCGTTTGCCGGATAGCGGTCAATTTCAAAATTCAAACTAGAGCACGAACAGTCTGCCTTGTGACGCCTACGCCAAGCCGAACCAGCGAGTCGCAGCGGGTGACCCGCCGCGCGCACCCGTAGGATTTTGAGAAAGCGGCAAAAATTAGTATGCTGTTCCGAACCTAGTCGTCTTCGGGGCCCAATCCCATAATGAGAAATAAGCTGATCCTCTCTCTCGTTGTTGGTTGTCTCCTGCTGTCCGCTTCGGTGGCGGCAGCACAGGGTGTTCCGAACGGGCCAACTAATCAGGGCAGCCAGAGTGCTGCGGCTCCCCCGGTGCCCTACGCTTCCGTGAGTCAGTTGAACGTAGTGCTTTCAGAAATTGAGCAGGCTGCGCAAGCCTCCACGGGTGATCTCGGCAAACTGCGGATCGAGAAGTGGAAGACGGATTCCGCGAACAAACGCCAGGTGCAGGGGGATGTCGATTCGCTCCGCCGTAACCTGCAGGCCGCGCTGCCGGAGCTCGTCAACCAGTTGCGCGCGTCGCCGGAAGATCTGACTGCAACGTTCAAGCTATATCGCAACATGGACGCTCTCTACGACGTGTTCGGCTCGGTGGTGGAATCCGCCGGCGCCTTCGGAACGAAGGATGATTTTCAGTCGCTCTCGAACGACCTCAGTTCCCTGGAGAGGTCGCGCCGTTCTCTGGCAGAGCGGATGGAGAGTCTGACAGCCGCGAAAGAAGCTGAACTCACGCGCCTGCGGACACAGGTGAAAGCCATGGCGGCCGCGCCCCCTCCGCCACCTAAGAAGATCATCGTGGATGATGACGAGACGCCCAAGAAGCCGGCAAAGAAGAAGCCGGCGCCGAAGACGACAAAGCCGGCAACTCCGGCCACGCCTCCAACCACCACGCAGCCCACGCCGCAAACGCAACCGCCGGCGAAGCCGCAATAGATGCGTGCAAAAGACGTTTCCTCCGAACCAAGAATCGGCCGCTGCAGGCCACACTCCTCGTCCACCACTCCCTAGCCTTGGGTGTTGTCACTTTTCCTTTTTTCTTCCTGCGGGCAGAGAACTCCGTCTTCGAACCTTTCCATGCTCGCTAACGAACTGATTCATATCAAGTTATGTTGGGAACTCTTACCTCACTGCCGGAGTCTAAGTTAGGTAGTGTGCGCAATTACCTTGGGCCGGAATGAGCGTGGCAGGTCATTATTTAGTGGGGCTTGCGGCGCCGGAAACCTATAATGGGGGTAACGCCATGAGGGCCATGGCGGGAGCAACCACGTTGGGTGATCTCGCAAGTGCAATAGGAGTTCGGTCCCAGGAATCGACGATCGTGGCTGAGTTGAAGGCCGGGTCCGAGGATGCATACGCCTGGCTGATCGGTGAGTTTCATCAACCGATTTACAGTCTGGTGTATCGCATCGTCAACGACCCTGCCGACGCAGCCGACACAACTCAGGAAGTGTTCCTGAAGGTATTTCGCGGGATGAAACACTTCCACGGCGAGTCTACGTTGAAGACCTGGATCTACCGCATCGCGGTCCATGAAGCATCGAACCGGCGGCGGTGGTGGTTCAGGCATAAAGCTCGCGAGACCTCAATGGAGCCCGCGAATCCGAGCGCATCAGGAACAGGCACGTCGTTGGAAGACACGGTTGTGGATGAACGAGAATCGCCGTTCGACAACGTGGTCCACGAGGAAGTGCGCGCAAAGGTCGAACAGGAATTGTGCAAGGTACCTGAGCCCTACCGGACAACTTTGATTCTGCGCGACCTGGAAGAGATGTCGTACGAAGAGATCGCGGAGGTTATGGAGATTTCGCTCGGAACAGTGAAGTCCAGGCTGACGCGCGGACGCGAGGCTCTGAAGCAGAGGTTGGCCGCGTACGTTCAGGAGGTCGGACCGGAGCTGGGCCTGCTTGATCCAAAGGCAGCACCGGTGCAGGAGCGCAGAACGGAACTTTATCCGCATGGTGGGGAGATTGAGGTGGCATCATGAAATGCGGTGAGGCCAAGTCGCTGTTCTCGCCGTATCTGGACGGCGCAGTCACGGGTACGCAGATGCACGCTATCAGCCGGCATCTGCAGACTTGCGTCGGCTGCCGTCGCGAATACAGCCATATTCAGCAAACCCAGCAGTTGCTGGCTGGACTGAAACGTCAGAAGGCTCCGGCCGATCTGGCACTGAGGCTCCGAGTCGCCATTTCTCAAGAAGTGGCTCAGGCGAAGCGGCCGCGTCTGCAGGGCGTCATGATTCGCCTGGAAAATGCGATCGACGCGTTCATGGTTCCTGCCACCGCAGGGTTGGTCTCAACGGTTGTGATCTTCGGATTGCTGATGGGCTTCCTCGCTCTACCTGGACAGTTGCAGGCCAGCAATGACGACGTTCCGCTCATGCTATATACGGCACCCCAATTGGAACAGACAGCATTCGGAACAACCGTGACCTCGATCGGCGGCGAGTCCCTTGTGATAGAAGCGTATATCGATGCCAACGGGCGCATACAGGACTATCGCGTCCTGTCCGATGGTGTTGAGTCAACAGAACGGGTACCTGACGTCAAGAACATGATGTTCATGCTGAGCACCTTCACCACTTTCCGTCCGGCGACTTCCATGGGACGTCCAACACCCGGTCGCGCGGTGCTCTCGTTCTCGAAGATCAGCGTGAAAGGGTAGGAACGGCATAGCCAGATTCGCCTACCCGATTCAACCGTTCAACCGCTAACCCGTGGATGCCCGCCGTAGTAGTTTAGGCAACCGGTTCCGCGCCGTTCTTCTGTTTGACCCCCTGTAAATAAGCACTTAAACTGTGGAGGTATCCACGCATCTCACCAGCCTGCAGGAGGTTTTCCTGGGTTCGAGGCTTTTACGTTGGCTTTTTCTAGCCCTCTTCGGTGTGTGCGCACAGGTGTCTTTTTCCGAGAATCCCCAAAAAGTCACTCTGGACATCAGTGAGACGCTCTTTACTGTCCTTACCTCCATGAACACCTGCGGCTACGATGAAGAAATAACGACCTCCGACCCACTGAGGCAGCAGATACGATCAGATGTCGCGAAGAACACAGAGGCTTCCGAAGAAGCCAAGGAAGCGGTGAATACGATGTGTGTGTTCTACCGCAACCATCAGGATCCAGAGCCACCGCGGAACCTTGCGCAGTATGTGTCACTGGCGCTGTACATGAACGGGCCGCCCGCCTTGGCCGCAAAGGTAAAAACCACAGAATTGCCACCTGACGCCAATGCGCTGATCGGGTTCATCCCGCTGATGCAGAAGTTTTACGACAAGGCTGGACTAAAAGAGATTTGGCAGAAGCATCAGGAAGCATATTCCCACCTTCCTGAGCGATATCACGAGCCGGTGGCCAAGATGTTGTTCGACACCGAGGTCTATTTGAAGATTCCGTCTTCTGGCTATCTCGGCCGCCAATTCACGGTTTACCTGGATCCTATGGGAGCGCCCAGCCAGACGAATGCGCGGAACTATGGCACCGACTATTACGTCGTGATCTCACCCGCTGGAACGTCGCTGAAGATGCAGCAGATCCGGCACACCTACCTGCACTACCTGCTCGATCCTCTCGCTCTCAAACACGGACTGGGCATGAAGCGACTGGAACCGCTGCTCGCGACCGTCAAGGGTGCGCCCATGGAAGAGAGCTTCCGGACGGACATCTCGCTGCTGGTCACGGAGTGCATGGTGCGTGCCATCGAGGCCAGAACTCTGGGAACAAAGCAGACGCCGGAAGCCGATCGAGCCAAGGCTGTGAATCAGTCGATGCAGGAGGGTTATATCCTCACGCAGTTTTTCTACGAGGCCTTCGCGCAGTTTGAGAAGGATCCCGCGGGATTGCGCAACGCGTATGGCGAGATTCTGGACAAAATTGACCTAAGGGCCGAAACCAAGCGCATATCGCAGATTCAGTTTGCGGAGACAGCCTCTCCTGAACTCCTGCACGTAACTCGTCCCAACGAACACCTTCTTCAGAACGCCGAGAAACAGCTTACGGCGGGCGACGTGGAGACGGCGCAGAAACTGGCGCAGCAAGCTCTGGACGAGAACCGTGAGGACCCAGGACGAGCATTGTTCATCCTGGCGCAGACGGCTACCATGAATCGGGATATGCAGGGAGCCCGCACTTACTTCGAGCGCGCGCTCACAGCTACGCAGGAACCCAAGGTGATTGCGTGGTCGCATATCTACCTGGGTCGGATTTTCGATCTGCAGGAGAACCGGGAAGCCGCCCTGACGCACTATCGTGCAGCGTTGACCGCGGGAGGCTCTCTTCCTGAGGCGAAGGCAGCGGCCGAGAAAGGTTTGCAAGCGCCCTATGAGCCACCGGCAACTCCGCGGTAGGGATGAGATGTAAGAGAAAAATTCTGAGTTTCACGATTTGAGTTACGACCAAGGAGACAGCATGAAGCGAGCAGCAATTCTGAGTGTGATGTTGGCTATCGCTGCATTAGGCTTTGCCCAGTCCAACAGCGGACAACCCCAGAATCCGCCGGCACAGGGCGCAGGCGCCCAGGCAACTCCGCCGGCGAAACGCCCGCCCCAGACCAAGACACAGGCCGAATATGACGCCTACCAGGCCGCGATTGCCATGAAGGATCCGGCACAGATGGAGACGGCGACGAACGATTTCGCCACCAAGTTTCCCGATAGCGAAGTCCGCAAGTTGCTCTTCCTCGCAAACATGAGGATGTACCAGGCCAGCAATAACCCGGACAAGACCGTCGAAGTAGGCCGCAAGGTTCTGGCCGCCGATCCCGACGATCCTGAGGCCCTGATCACTGTGGCCAACGTGCTCGCGGAGCGTACTCGCGACACCGATCTGGACAAAGACCAGAGGCTGGATGAGGCCATGAAGATGGCGCAGCATTCGACGGAGACGGTGAACACCGACTCCGACGTTCCGGCTGGAACTCCGCAAGACAAGGCCGATGCCTACAAGGCACTGATGCTCTCGAATGCTTATTCGATTATCGGCACGCTCGACTTCAACCGGGAAAAGTATGCTGACGCGGAGACGAACTTGCGCAAATCCATCGATGTCTATCCGCAGCAGCCCGATCCGGTCGTTGTGCTGAGGTTGGCGCTCGCGTTGGACAAGCAGAACAAGTACCCCGAGGCCTTGAAAGAGATCAACAAGGCCGTGGAGTTGACCCAGGAGAATACGTCCGTAGGTGGGTTAGCACGCCGGGAGCGTGACCGCCTGGTGCAATTGACCGGCGGGAAATAGTCGACTCGCCCTCGACGCTTCGTCGTTCGCTGCAGTGTTACATGTGCGCGCCACGCCATGAAACGAGTGGTCCGGAACTACTTGTCGAGAATGGCCTCGTCTTAACATGAAGGTACGCGAAATCGCAGCCCTCGAGACCGCGCTTGGCTACCACTTCAAGCGCCCGGAATTGCTCGACCAGGCGCTGACTCACACCTCTCAGGCCAGGGAGCGGGAGGCGCTACAAGCTCCAGAAGTTGCCGTCAAGGTTGGCGACAACGAGCAGATGGAGTTTCTGGGGGACGCGATTCTGTCCCTGGTCACGACGGAGGAACTCTTCAAGCGTTTTCCGGATTTTCGTGAGGGACAACTGTCCAAACTGCGCGCTCACTTGGTCAGCGAACGGCATCTGATTCAGGTAGCCCAACATCTGGAACTCGGACATTACCTGCGGTTGGGACGAGGCGAAGAGAAAAGTGGCGGTCGGAGCAAGACCGCCATGCTGGTCGATGCTCTGGAGGCGGTGCTGGCGGCGATGTATCTGGACGGCGGTATGGACGTAACTCGCGAGTTCATCTTGCACGGCATCATTGGCCCCGAGTTGCAGCACATGAATCTGAACGGCAGCAGGCTGCCGGTTACTGACTTCAAGTCAGCTCTGCAGGAGACCCTCCAGGCCATCGGTCACCCGCAGCCCACTTATGTGCTCGTGAAGGAAGAAGGACCCGAACACAGCAAGACCTTTACAGTCGAGATACGTCTTACCCCCGCAGGCCAGACCAAGGCCGAGTTCGTTGGACGCGCGGTCGGATCGACCAAAAAGAGAGCTGAACAGGATGCGGCAAGACAGGTGCTGGAACATCTGGCCTCCCTTCCCGCGGCGATGACGAACAAGCAGGCGCGGAAGGGTCTGTCGAATGGGTGCCAGTGACGTAATGGATATTGAAGTACCCGCGCTACCCAAAGCCTCGACAACTGACTGGCCCGGTTCACTGCAGTCCCTGATGGCAACCGTCGTGATCGCCGTCTTTGTGATCACCTTCGTGGTGCAGGCCTTCCAGATTCCCTCCGAGTCGATGGAAAATACTCTGCTCATCGGCGACTACCTGCTTGTGGACAAGTTCTGCTACGGGGGCGGCGGTTTTTGGGACCATATCGTTCCCTACCGCAAAATTCAGCGCGGCGACATCGTGGTGTTCCACTATCCCGTGCGCCCTTCGCAGCACTTTGTGAAGCGGGTGGTGGGTGTGCCCGGCGACCGCGTGCGCCTGATCAATAAGCAGGTCCTGGTCAACGGTGTGGCTCTAAAGGAGCCCTACGTGCGATACAGCTCCCCGGTGCGCGACGTCTACCGCGACGACTTCCCCCGGGTCGATATTCCGGCCCCCGGTCTGGAAGCCGCCTGGTGGCTGCAGATGCGGAAACTGGTGGAAGACAACGCCCTGATTGTGCCGCAGGGATACTATTTCGTCCTGGGAGACAATCGCGACGAGAGTCTGGATAGCCGCTACTGGGGCTTTGTCCCGCGCGAGAACATCATTGGAAGACCGCTATTGATCTACTGGTCGGTGCGCGAAATGGACGACGAGTTCCCCGTGGCTGCTTCGCCAAGTGATAAACTTTATCACTTCGCCTATGCGGTGACCCATTTGTTCCAGATCACCCGTTGGGACCGCACTTTTCGCCTGGTGAAGTAGAACGGCAAGATTCCTCCCCGAAACGGTAAGAGCACAACAGTGGCCAAGAACGAAGACAAACCCGAAGAGAAACAACGCGAGACTACGGTCGAATTCCTGGCCTCGCTGGCGGCAGTCCTGGTAACAGGACTATTCATCATCACCTTCATCCTGCAGGCCTTTGAGATTCCTTCCAGTTCGATGGAAAACACGCTGCTGATTGGCGATCACGTGTTCGTCAACCGCGAGCAGTTTGCGCCACGAACGAAGTGGGTGGGGCCTCTGTTTCCATATCGCGACGTGCGGCGCGGCGACATAGTGGTATTTCTTTCGCCCGCTGAAGCCGGCCTGTATGTGGTGAAGCGGATCGTCGGCGTGCCCGGCGACCACATCCACCTGCGTGATGGTGCTGTGTATCGCAATGGCGAACGGCTGGACGAGCCCTACGTCATCCACAACGGCGATACCTACAACCCTTATCGCGACAATTTTCCGGCGGTATCGCCCGAAGGCTACAGCGTGACCCCGGAATGGCAACTGGAGATGAAATCCCACATCCAGGGAGACGACGTGGTAGTTCCTCCCGACAGCTATTTCGCGATGGGCGACAACCGCGACGTCAGCTACGACAGCCGGTATTGGGGATTCATCCCCAAGCCAAACGTGATCGGGCGGCCGATGTTTATCTACTGGTCATTCGAGACTCCGCCCAACCAGTACTTGCAGAAAGAAGTCAGCGAACGGCTGAAGTTCCTTGCCCAGGTGGTCATTCATTTCTTCGATGAAACACGCTGGCGCCGGACGCTTAAGATAGTACGGTGAACTTATTCCGCTCCAGACGCGGACTTGTGATTGCCGGAGCCCTGGTGCTCCTTGCGCTTTTTGTGATTCGTCCGGGTGCGGGCGGACTGAAGACGCGGATCACCCGATCCATCAGTCTCGCTCTCGCACGACAGGTCGAAATTGGCAGCGTTCACGTGAGGATGCTGCCCCATCCCGGATTCGATCTGGATAATTTCGTGGTGCACGACGACCCCCAGTTTAGTGCCGAGCCGATGTTGCACGCGCAAGAGGTGACCGCTAACCTTCGATTCAGTTCCCTTCTGCGCGGGCGGCTCGAAATCTCGAGCTTGAGCCTCACCGAGCCCAGCCTGAACCTGGTCCGCAACGGCGACGGCCACTGGAATCTGGAAAATCTGCTGGCGCGATCTTCCGCCATTGCGGTCGCACCGACCGGGAAGGCCAGATCTGAGCGTCGGCCTGGCTTTCCGTACATTGAAGCTGACCGCGGCCGGATCAATTTCAAAATTGGTCAGGAAAAAAGACCGTACGCCTTGACCGACGCCGACTTCGCGCTCTGGCAGGACTCGGACAATGCCTGGGCGATGCGGTTGAAGGCTCAACCCGTGCGCACAGACTTCAATCTGAGCGATACCGGTTTGTTACGGGTAGACGGCACATGGCAACGTGCCACGGCCTTGCGTCAAACGCCGTTGCAGTTCAATCTGCGATGGGAGCGTGCTCAGCTGGGGCAGCTCACCAAGCTCCTGACCGGAACGGACAGGGGATGGCGTGGAGGTTTGGTGACGGCTCTGGTATTGAGCGGCAGCCCCGAAGATCTTACGGTCACGGCTACGGCCGCAGTGCAGGACTTTCATCGCTACGACATCATGCGCAGCGATGCACTCGTACTGACCGCGCATTGCGTCGGTCATTATCGCTCCAGCGAACATAAGCTCAGCGACATCATTTGCGGGGCACCGGTGGGCGACGGAACGGTCGCAGTAGAGGGGAGCGTAACTGGCGTGATAGCTCCCCACGACTACGATCTCACGCTGTCGGCGGAACAGGTTCCGCTGCAGGCGCTGGTCAAGCTTTCGAGCCATATCAAGAAGGATTTGGCCGACGATCTGTTGGCCCAGGGATCGCTGGACGCAAAGTTTGCGTTGCGCAATTCACCCGACAATGTCGCCGGACTGGTGGGAAGCGGACGCACTAATAGCTTTCAATTGAGTTCAGCCTTGGCAAAGACCGAGATCGTTCTGGGCAGTGTGCCGTTCTCGATTGGACAGGATCACGGAGCGAAAAACAGCAATGGGAAGGTAGTTCGGCCAACGTCGACGCTGCCAGGAAACGGCAGCCAGTTCGAGGTTGGACCGTTCCATCTCGCCCTTGGACGTCCCACGCTCGCTACGGTGCGCGGCCAGTTTTCGCGTGCGGGCTACACCGTGACGCTGCAAGGAGACTCGCAGCTAAAGCGTCTCTTGCAAGTTGCACGGACCATCGGGCTGCCGGCTGCACAGCTGAATGCCGACGGCCAAGCCAAACTCGATCTCAGGATCGCGGGGCAGTGGGCGGGCTTTCCTCCGCCGAGCGTGACCGGAACGGCGCAGTTGAACGAGGTTCGCGCTCAAATGCGTGGCCTGAATGCGCCGATAGGGATCACTTCGGCCAGCGTGATTCTCGAGGAACAGGACGTTAAGCTGCAGCGCGTCGTAGCGACATTGGCGGACTCCCGCTGGACCGGCTCGCTGAGTCTTCCCCGTCACTGCACATCTTTGACGATGTGCCCCGTCGTCGCAGATTTGCACACAGAAGAAATCGACATTCGAAAGCTAAACGATCTGCTGAATCCGCATCCCCCGGAGCGCCCATGGTACAAACTGCTCTCGACGACCACGGCACTCGGACCTTCGATTTTCACGACCCTTCAAGCTTCCGGAAAAATTGCCGCTAACCGCATTACGATCAATGGACTGATTGGGAGCAATGTTGCCGCCGGTTTTGAACTGCGCAGCGGCAAACTGCGGGTCTCCGATTTGCGGGCGGACGTCCTCGGCGGAAAGCACAATGGCGAGTGGAAAGCAGATTTCAGCGCGCGGCCTCCGGTTTACAACGGTGGCGGAACGTTCGAGCGGGTGTCTCTCGACCGCCTGGCGGAAGCGATGGGCGACGCTTGGGTCACGGGAACGGGCAACGGAATTTATCATGTGAACACCGCGGGATACGCAACGCAGGAATTGTTAGCGGCAGCCGAAGGGGCTATGCAGTTTGAAATGCGGGACGGCACCTTGCCTCATATCGCTTTGATCTCGGCTAGCGGTGCGCTTCATGTACACCGTTTCAAAGGTCGCATGGTTTTGCACGACGGCGAACTGCAGATTGAACCGAGCAAACTCGAAGCTGCAAGCGGTATCTATCAGGTCAGCGGCACCGCGTCGTTGGGCCGCGCGTTGAATATCAGGATCGTCCGCGACGGAAGCCACGCCTTCAACGTCACGGGAACCGTGAACGAACCTCACGTGGTCGCTGTCTCAGGCCCCGAAACCCAAGCCGCCCTCAAACCATAAAGATTGCGTGGGTATTAGGCGTTTTCTCCGCGGAATTCATGGCACGTAGCCCGGCCCGCGCAGAACCTTCCCTGGCAGCGCACCCGTCATCTTGCCCTGATCGATCACCGGAACTCCATTCACCAGCACAAAATCCATCCCCTGCGATAACTGGTTGGGATTCTCGAAGGTTGCCACGTCGCGGATAGTAGCGGAGTCAAAGACAACGATATCAGCCCACATTCCCACTCTCAGCACGCCCCGGTCTGTCAAACGCATGCGCTGCGCCGGAAGCGCCGTGAATTTGCGGATCGCATCTTCCAGAGTCAGCTTGCTTTCTTCGCGCACGTACTTGCGCAGAATCCTCGGAAACGTGCCATAGGCACGGGGATGGGGGCGATCCTGCCCCAGAATGCCTTCCGGTGAGGTGCCCGAGGAATCGTTGTCCACCGAAACCCAGGGCTGCTGAAGAGCAAGCGCGACATCCGGTTCTGACATGCCGAAGACAACCACTCCCGTCGCCGCGTTATCTGCAATCAGAAAATCGAAGAGAGCGTCCATCGGATCCTTGTTCCACATCTTCGCAATTTCGGAAAGGCGCTTGCCCTCCATCGAGAGCAGATTGGGATCCTGCACATCGCTGATCAGGATGGCATCGGGCCCTTCAATTTCCTGCCATTCGTTGTCCCATTCTTTCGAGGGCGTGAGCATTTCTTTGCGAATGCGGGCCCGCAGGATAGGATCTTTCAGCCGCCCGATGAGCTTGACGGCGCCGCCATCATGGGCCCAAGGCGGAATGAATGCGGAAAAGTCATTCGACCAAGCCGTGTAGGCGTAGGTATCCGCCGCGAGATCGGCCCCCTGTGCGCGCGCCGCGTTGATCCGACCCACCACCTCCGGCATGCGGCCGAAATTGTTGCGCCCAGCAACCTTGATGTGCCAAATCTCCACTGGAATGTGCGCCTCGCGCGCGATCCGCACGGTTTCGTCGATAGACTCCAACACCGCGTCCCCTTCACTTCGCATATGGGTGGCGTAGATGCCGCCGAACTTCGCCGCCTCCGCCGACAGAGCAATCAGTTCGTCCGTTTTGGCGTACGGCGCGGGCGCGTATTCAAGCGAAGTCGACACGCCCAGGGCGCCGTCAAGCATCCCGTCGCGCACCAGGTCTTTCATCTGACCCAGTTGGGCAGCCGTCGGTTGCACATCGGCGTCGCCCAGAATCATCCGCCGGACCTGGGTTGCGCCCACGTAGCTGCCCAGATTGATCCCCATGCCCTGCTTTTCGAGCCGCGCAAAATACTGACGGAGCGTTCGCCAATCCGGAGTGATCTTCAGGTGATCGTACGAGGCTTGATCGGCGTGGATTATGGCGTCATTCAGCGGTGCGATCGATCCGCCTTCGCCGGTTATTTCACTGGTGATGCCCTGATAGATTTTCGAAGGCAGCCGTGGATCGACGAGGATAGTGATTTCTGACTGTCCCAGCATGTCGATGAAACCGGGAGCGACGATCTGGCCGTGGGCGTCGATAGTCCTTTTGCGCGGCGAAGTAGACAGGTTGCCTATCGCAGAAATCTTGCCGTCGCGAATGCCGATATCGCCTGAATACCACGGCGAGCCGGTGCCATCGATGATATGGCCGTTGACGATGACGATCTCGAAATCGTGCGCGACGTCCTGCGACGCTACTGAGAGAGCACAAAAGAAACTTACAAGCAGAAAGCTGACGATGATGCTGCTTCGAAAAAGCAAAGATTGCATGTGAGACCTCGGACTCGTATTAGTTTCCTTCCTTCACCTCAAACCGAAACTGCCGCGAGCTTCTCGCGCAAGCCTAGCGCCACTCCTACGGCGACCCAGATTCCTAGCGCCAACCACTCGTATCCGGTGAAATGGCCTGGTACGAGCGGCACAACTTTCATCAAGACCATTATCAAGCCGACAGCACACCCAACCGCCGCAACAAAACGGTCGCGTGGTGACGGGCGCATCGCGTAGTAAGCCGCGCAGGCCGCCAGCCAGCCCGCGGCAGACGCGACCGATCCGACCTCTGAAACCGGCACCAGGATCGCGTCGCCCAGAAACATGCACGCACCCGTGGCAATTCCGACGCACAGCACGGCGACGGAAGGTGTCTGGTTCACCGGGTGAATCTGGGCGAGCCGGCCATCAATCAGGTGGCGGCGCCCCATGGCAAAGAGCAGCCGGCTTGAGACCACGAGATTTCCGTTGAACACCTTGAACAAGGAGAGTAGCGCTGTGGCCAGAACCACGCTGACGATCCACCTGGAGCCAACCGCGCGCTCAAACGCAACCGCTGTCATGAATTTTTCGCCGGTCAACTCCTTCCAGGGGGCGGCGTAGCCGACAGCCGCGATGACGATCGTATAGAAAAGCACCCCTACCACAATCGCCATCCAGATCGCCGTGAAGTAGCCTCGCGAGCGGAACTCCGGGCTGGCTTCTTCGGCTGCCTTGGCCACGGCCTCGAAACCGGTCATGAAATAGGGGACGATTTGCAGAACGAGGAATACCGACAAGAAC
>Ga0209698_10005224_pt1 | contig 14109 bp, 5 predicted proteins | sample LitLauG_LLR_2012_FD_187203 | JGI IMG/M metagenome (GOLD analysis project Ga0209698, IMG submission 187203) | Freshwater sediment microbial communities from Pennsylvania, USA - Little Laurel Run_MetaG_LLR_2012 (SPAdes) (version 2) | ecosystem: Environmental > Aquatic > Freshwater > Creek >... | reverse complement strand
GACGCGATCTGGCGGGCACTGGCCATCGACCCGAAGCTGCCGTTCGCCCACCTGGTGCTGGGCGGCATCCATCGCGACCTCGACTGGAACTGGAAGGCCGCGCAGATCGAGTTCGAGCGGGCGATCGAGCTCGACGGCAACGACCCGGCAGCGCGTGCCGAGCTGGGCTACCTGAAATGGATCGAGACCGGCAGCATCGACGAGGAGATCGCGGCGCTGCGCCAGGATCTGGCGCGCAACCCGCTCGATGCCGGCCGGCTCTGGACCCTGGGCATCAGCTACTGGGCCGGACGGCGTTATGCGGAATCGGCCGAAACCTTTGCGCGGCTGCTCGAACTCAATCCGGGCTACGCTGGTGCGGCCGCCGACCATGCCCAGGCGCTGCTGTTTGCCGGTCAGCTCGAGCAGGCCGGCGTCGTGGTCCAGCGCGAAGCCGAAGAGGAGCGCCGCCTCGCCGTCCTGCCGTGCGTCGAATGGAAGCGCGACCGGCGCGCCGACTCCGATCGCGCCCTGCAGGTCCAGGTGGCCAAGTACGGCCACCGCTCGTCGGAATACTTCATCGCCCGCATGCATGCCTGCCGCGGCGAGAATGCAGCGGCGCTCGACTGGCTGGAACAGGCCTACCGGCAGCACCTGTCCGGAATGCAGAACATCAAGTTCGATCCGTATTTCGACCGTTTGCAGGGCGAGCCGCGATTCCGCGACCTGCTCGTACGCATGCACCTGGACCCGCGCGGCCTCGCCGCGGATTGATCCGGCGGCGCCGTCGGGTCCGCCCGGCCGCGCCGCCCGGGCGACGCGGCCGGCGCGCCGGCATCGGTGCCCGGGGCTCGGCCAAACAGCCGAATTGCCGGTCAATTCGGCAGCGTTGCATCATTTCGTCGCAGCCGTATTGACGGATGATCGAACGCAATCCAGCCGCTGGTGCACGATGGAAGACGTCTGCTTGGCATGCGCGCGCAGTGCGGCGCGGCAGGGCACCGCCCCGCCGCGCGACGTCGTCGGGCATGAGGGCACGGCGTGGGCACCGGCGCTCCGGCAGCCGCCCAGCTTGGCGCTGCGCTGGCTGGCGCAACGGGCGCCGCGCTGCCGGCCGCGGCGGCTGCTGCCCTTGCTGTGCCTGCTGATGTGGCTGGAACCGGCAAGGGCGGCGCCGCCGGACGCGCCGGGGACCCCGCTGGCCGCGTTCAGCCTCCCCTCGATCAGCGCCTCCGACTACTGGCTGCATCTTGATACCGGGCTCGCGATCGATCGCGACGCCCTCGATGCGCACTGGAGCTCCCTGGTTCGCCAGCCCGACGACCGGCCCGACGACTCGCTCGCCGGTTCGGATCTCACCGCGCTCCACTGGAATCGAACCGGGCGTTCGCCGGCCGTGATCGATTTCGTCCCGACGCACATGCTGGCCAGCGATCCGCAGCGCGACTACCGGCCGCAATTTGCTCTGGCCAATTCGTCTTCGTCGCTCAATGCGCTGCTGCGCCGTGCCGGCATCGACGCTGCGGGCTGCCTGGCGCCGCTCATGCGCATGCATTCGACGATCGCGGGCAGCGGACCGCGCACCAACGTTTCCTTGTCGGCGCGCTGCAGTATTCATTAGTCGCTTTTCGTCGTTGGCGCACCGGTGCACCGCCGGCAAGGTCGGCGGCATGGCCGCAATCCGTACGCGCGCGCATCCCGCCTGTGGATCACCCACGCCATCGATGGCTTTTTCTGGCTAGGGAATTCACCGCTTTCTGACGGATACGCGGGATTAAAAGTCCACACAATGCATCCCATCAGCCAATAAGCGCTGGAAAAGAAAATGAAACGGGGTGCATGGGAAGAATCCTTTCTCATGCGATTGGAAAACTCAACGGCGCCTCAGGACGCCCGCGGGGAATCGCGACCAGGACGCCCGGTATCCGGGCGCCGCAGGCCAGCGGCCCCCGCCGCAAACATCATGCGTGACTTGACCGGCATTTGATCCGCGCCGATCGCCACGGGCCGTCCCGCGACGGCCGCCGTGCGATCGCGTCTTTCCAGCATCGCTTGCATGAACCTGGGCGGGCCGTCGCCGGCGCGCCCCGGGCGGGCAGGTTTTTTTCCTCGATTCATAAAGGTACGGACACATGAACCCGATCTTTCGACTTGGCATCATCACCGCGGCACTGGTCATGGGGCATACGGCCCAGGCGCAGGATCCCGTCGTGACGTCCTCCCTGACGGCAAGTCGGGTGGAATGGGTCGACGGCAAGAGCGTGCTGCGGCCGGCCGCCGCGGCCAAGCCCGGCGACGTGCTCGAGTACCGCGCGACCTACGCCAACCATGGCGACGCGCCGGTCGCGCACCTGCAGGCGACGGTGCCGATTCCCGCCGGTACGACCTTCGTGCCCGACACCCCGGTGCCGAGCGCCGCGCAGGCGTCGACCGACGCCAAGAACTTCGCCCCGCTGCCGCTGCTGCATCACGTGGTGCGCGCCGACGGCGCGGCGTACGACGAACCGGTGCCGGCAAGCGAGATCCGCGCCTTGCGCTGGGATGTCGGGTCGCTCGAACCCGGCCGATCGACCGTCGTGCGCCTGCACGTGCGCGTCAATCCGCCGGTCCTGTCGCAGGCCGACAAGCCCTGAAGCGCGCCGCAAGCGCTCCGCACATGTCTTCCCGAACCACACGCCTATCCGATCTCCCCGGAGGAGTTCCTCTCATGCAAACCTTGAATCTTCCCGCGCCCCCGGCATCGCGAACGCGCCGCGGTCTCGCCCGCTGGATGGCGGGCCTCACGCTGGGCATCACCCTGGCGCTTGCCAGCGGCAGCGCCGCGGCCGTTCCGCCCGCCGCGGGCACGTCGATCGGCAACCAGGCGTCGGCAACCTACACCGACTCCTCGGGCATCAGCCGCACGGTGACCTCGAACACGACGCAGACCGTGGTGCAACAGGTGGCCGCCCTGACCCTGGTCAGCAACGGCGCCAAGACGGCCACGATCGGCGGCACGGTCTACTACCCGCATACGCTGACCAATACCGGCAACGGCACCGATACGTTCGCGCTGCTCACCGCCAACGTGGCCGGATCGGCCTTCAACATGACCGGGATCGCGGTCTACGCCGACAACGGTTCCGGGGCCCCGACCGGATCGCCGCTCACCTCGGTCTCGCTGGCCGCCGGCGCCAGCGCCAAGCTGGTCGTCGCCGCGACCGTGCCGACCACCGCCACCGCGACGCAGACCAACAGCCTAACGCTGACCGCGACGAGCGGCTTCACGACCTCGGTCAACGCCGTCGACACCGACACGACCACGGTGTCCAACAACGCGGTCATCGCCCTGAGCAAGTCGATCAGCGCGTCGTCCGGGCCGCCGGGCGGCACGACGCAGTACACCTACACGCTGTCGTACACGAATACCGGCAACAACACCGCGACCACGGTCAAGATCACCGACGCGGTCCCCGCGGGCATGACGTACGTCAGCAATTCGGCGCTGTGGAGCGTGACCGGAGCGGGCGTGACGCTGAAGGACTCGCCGGCGACGCAGTACGGCACGGCGCCCAACCAGATCACCTACGACTTCGGCAAGACGACGGTCGGCACGGCGACCGCGATCATCACCAACGTCGCGCCGGGCCAGTCGGGCACGATCACGTTCGCGGTCACGATCAACGCCAACGCCGCGGCCGGCGTGATCAACAACACGGCGGCCATCGGCTACAACGACGGCTCCGGCACCACCGTGAGCGGCACTTCCAACACCGTGCCGTTCACCGTGACCAAGCAGGCCGCGGTGGCGATCACGAGCAACACGGTCGCCAGCGCCGTCCTCGGCGCCTCGTTCACCTTCGGCAACACGGTCACCAACAACGGCAACACCACCGACACCTTCAACATCTCGCTGGCCGCCGGCAGCCCCGCCTTTCCCGCCGGCACGACCTTCCAGCTGTACAAATCGGACGGCGTGACGCCGCTCATCGACACCAATGGCGACACCCTGCCCGACACCGGCCCGCTGGCCGCCGGCGCCAGCTACACGGTGGTTGTCAAGGTGACCCTGCCGGCGACCGCCACGCCCGCATCGTCCTACATCGAGGACATCACCGCGACGTCGACCGTCACCAGCACCACCTCGGCCACCGGGGTCGACACGCTGGGCGCCTTCACCGGCGGCGCCGCAGTCGACGTGACCAACAGCCAACCGTACGGCGCCACGGCGCTCGGTTACGGCGCGGGGCCGGAAGCCGCCGCGGTCGTCAACACCGCGGTCAACCCGGGTGCCTCGGCCACCTTCGCCCTGTACGTCAACAACCGCGGCACAGTCGCCGATACCTACAACCTGAGCAGCACGCTCGCCCTGCCGGCCGGCTGGACGGTGAGCTTCTACGCCGACGGCGGGGCGGGCAACTGCTCGACGCTGGGCGGCACCATCACCAGCACGCCGACCATCGCGGCGAACGGCGTCGCGGTGGCCTGCGCGGTCGTCACGGTGGCGTCCGCCAACGCGCCCGGCCAGGTCGACTTCAATTTCCGCGCCGTGTCGCCGATCACCGGCGCCGCGGACACGATCCACGACGCCGTCACCGTGAACACCGTGCGCTCGCTCACCTTCACGACCAGCAATTCGGGGCAGGCCTCGATCGGCGGCGTCGTGTATTACACCCACGTGATCAAGAACACCGGCAACGTGACCGAAGGCGGCACCGCATCGAGCATCGCCCTGGCCGCGGCCAACAACCAGGCCGGCTGGACCTCGGTGCTCTACTACGACGCCGCCGGCACGGGCACCTACACCGCCGCCGACCCGGTGATCTCGGTCATCTCCTCGGCCGCCGGGGCCGGCCTGCCGACGACGCTGGCGCCCAACCAGTCGATCACGATCTTTGACAAGGTGACCGTGCCGGCCAGTTCGGCCGACGGGGTGATCAACGTGACCACGCTGACGGTGACGACGGCCAACGGCACCTACACCACGACCGTGCCGGCGGCCCTGAGCAATACCGACACGACCACCGTGGTGGCCGGCAACGTCACGCTGGTCAAGACCCAGGCGCTCGATGCCGCCTGCGGCGGGACGGCAAGCGGGTTCAGCAGCCAGCAGATCAGCGCCCAGCCCGGGGCCTGCGTGACCTACCAGATCACGGTGCAGAACATCGGCTCGACCAACGCGACCACCGTCAACGTCTCCGATGCGACGCCGGCCTACACGACGATGGCGGCCAAGCCGACACCGGCGCTCACGCCGGCGATCAGCGGGGTCACGGTGACCTCGCCGGCGGCGGGTACGACCGGAACCGTATCCGTCACCATCCCGACGCTGGCCCCCGGCCAGACCGAGGTGCTCACCTTCGGCGTGCAGATCCAGCAGTAAGCCCCGATCCGGGAGCGGGAGGTCGCAAGACCTCCCTGCGGGCTGCGAATTGGCTACGGCCAGTTCGCAGCCCGCAGCGACGCCAGTCAACCGCTCGTGGTCCTTCATGCCCTACGGACGCGCCGCCCAGTATCGATCTTCACGTCTCGCCGGCCGGGCGTACCCGCGGGCCTTGCGCGGGTTGTTCCTGATCACTGCGTGGCTGTGCGGCATCGCCGGGGCCGCCGCGCCGCCGCCCGGCACGGCCATCCCCAACACCGCGGGCGCGACCTTCCAGTCGGGCGCGGCCAGTGCCGCGGCCGCGCCGTCCAACACCGTGACGGCGCTGGTCCAGGCGCTCGACGCCTTCAAGCTGAGCCAGCCGCAGAGCCTGTCGCTGGCCGCGGGCAGCGGGTTCGTCCTGGCCCATCCGCTGGTCAATACAGGCAACGTCGCGAGCACGATCACCCTGGGGCTTTCGGCGAGCGGCGGCTTCGCGCCGGTCGGCCTGGCGATCGTCGAGGATCTCAACGGCAACGGCGTCGCCGACCCCGGCGAGCCGGTGCTTGCCGCCGGCGGGCAGCTGGTCCTCGCCGCCGGGACCACGCTCAACCTGTTGCTCGTGGGCACGGTGCCGGCGAGCACCGTCAGCGGCCTGAGCGCCCAGTTGCGTCTGCAGGCGACCGACGCGGCCAATCCGGCCGGCGTGGGCGTGACCGATACGCTCAGCGTGGGCGGCAACCCGTCGGTCAGCGTGAGCAAGAGCGCGTCGACCAGCGCACCGGTGCAAAGCGGACCGCTGGCCTACACGGTGACGGCGCGCAACAGCGGCGGCGCCGCCGCGCCGCCCCTGGCGGTGAGCGTCGACGGCAACGCCGCCAGCCTGTTCGTGCTGCGCGACGCGGTCCCCGCCAACACGACATACAGCGCCAGCTCCTCGACGACGCCGGGCGCACAGCTGCTCTACCACCGCGCCGGGGATCCGCCCGACGCCTATCTCAGCGCGCCGCCCGTCGGCACGGCGGATGCGGTGGCCTGGGCCCTCCCCGACCTGCCGGCCGGCGGCACGCTGGTCGGCCGGCTCGGTGTCACGGTGGACAGCAACGCGGCCGGCACGCTGGCCAACACCGCCTATGCCGAGTACACCAGCGGCGGCGCGGCGGCGGCGGTGCCGTCCAACGCGGTGCAGCTGAACCTGCCGGCGCTCCCGCCGACCATCGGCTTTTACACCAGCGCCAGCTACGGCACGCCGCTGTTCGAGACGGCGCGCGGCGCGCCGCTCTATGTGCAGTTCAACGCGGCACAGTGCAACACCGACGCGTCCCGGGTGCTTACCCATCCCATCACCCTGCTCAGCCAGCGCACCGGCGACACCGAAGTCTTCATCGCCACCGAGACCGCGCCCAACAGCGGGATCTTTCGCGTCGAGCCCGCCGTGCCGACGGCCGATGCGGCCGTCCGTCCGGCGGTGTCGGGCGACGGCATACTCGAGATGCTGCGCGACGACGTCGTCACGGCCACGCTGAGCGGTTGCGGCAATTCCGGCGCCAGCGCCAACATCGTCGTCGACCCGAGCAGCGTCGTCTTCGACAGCAAGACCAACGCACCGATCGCCGGCGCGGCGGTGCAGCTGCTGGCGGTGACCGGTCCGGGCAATGGCGGCAGCAACGGCAGCCCGGCGACGGTCCTGGGCCCGGACGGCGTGACGCCGGCGCCGAGCCACGCCACGACCGGCGCCGACGGCAGCTTCGCCTTCCCGCTCGTAGCACCGGGCACCTATCGGCTGCAGGTCACCGCGCCCAGCGGCTATGTCTTTCCGTCGAAGGTGCCGGTAAACCAGTTGCCGGCCGGCCGCGCGATCGACCCCGCCGGCTCGTATGGCGGCCTGTTCACCATCTCCGGTACCAGCCGGCCGGTGAGCGTCGACGTGCCGCTCGACGTGGCGGGGGCGAGCGGCAGCGCCCTGTTCCTGCAGAAGATCGCCAACAAGACCGAGGCCCAGGTCGGCGATTTCATCGACTACACGATCAGCGTCACCAATGGCACGGCGGCGACCCTGGCCAGCGCAACGCTGGTCGACGCCCTGCCGCCCGGCCTGGCCTACGTGCGCGGCAGTGCGCGCTGGAACGGCGCGGTGCTGCCCGACCCGGCCGGAGGCGCCGGACCGAACCTGACGTTCACGCTGGGCAATCTCGACCAGGCCAAGGTCTCGACCCTGGGCTACCGCGTGCGCGTCGCCCCCGGCGCGGTCGTCGGCAACAACGTGAATACCGCCCAGGCGGCGAGCGGCGCGCTGCGCTCGAACCTGGCGAGCGCGACGGTGCAGATCACGGGGCAGGTGCTGCCGGGCAACGACAAGGCCTACCTGTTCGGCAAGGTCTATGCCGACTGCAACGCCAATCGCATCCAGGATCCGGGCGAACCCGGCGTCCCCGGCGTACGCGTCTACCTGGACAACGGCAGCTATGCGATCACCGACGGCGAAGGCAAATACAGCCTGTATGCGTTGACGCCGCGCACCTACGTCGCCAAGCTCGACGCGACCACCCTGCCCGAAGGCGCCGTCCTCGAGATCCTCGACAACCGCAATGCCGGCGACGCCGGCAGCCGCTTCGCCGACCTGCAATTCGGCCAGATGCACAAGGCCGACTTCGCCATCGGCTCCTGCACCGGCGCTTTGCAGGACGAGATCGCGGTGCGCCGGCGCGCCGCGGCCAAGGTGGCGCCGGAGATCCTGCGGGCGGCCACGGCCGCGATCTCGCTCACGCCGCCGACGGCCGGCGACCCGCGTGCACTGCCGGCGGCCGGATTGTTCGGACAGGGCGCCGGCGCGGCGCAGGCCACGCTGGGGGGCACTCCGGGCACCAAGCCCGGCACCCTCGCGACGCCGGCGGAGCCGCCGCCCCCGGCCACCGCGGCCACCGCGGCGCTCGCACCGGTCGGCGCCGCCGCCAAGGCCGACGACCCGATACCGGGCGCCGCGACGCCGCTGGCCAGCCTGCTGCCGACGCTCTCGCCGCAGGTGGCCTTCATCGACCTGCTCGACGAGCAGCTGCTGCCCACCGATCAGCTGCGCATACGCGTCAAGGGTCCCTTCGGAACCCGGCTGCGGCTGGGCGTCAACGAGCACGATATCGGCGACGCGCGGGTCGGCGAGAAAAGCTGCCTCGAGGGCCGCAAGATCTGCGCCTGGGAGTACATCGGCGTGCAGCTCAGCCCTGGGCGCAATGTGCTGCGGCTGGCTGCGGTCGATCCGTTCGGCATCGTGCGCGGCACTTCGGTGATCCACGTCACCGCGCCAGGCAAGCTGGCGCATATCCTGATCAGCGGTCCGGTCGAGGCCAAGGCCGACGTTCCGGCACCGGTCGGCTACACGGTCCGCCTGACCGACGCCCACGGCGTACCGGTGATCGCCCGCACCATCGTCACCCTGGACGCCACGCTTGGCCAGTGGCAGGCGCCCGACATCGACCCGAAAGAGCCCGGCATCCAGGTCGCCATCGAGGGCGGCACGGCGCGCTTCGAGCTGCTCGCTCCCGAACACCCGGGCAAGGCCGAACTGCGCATCCACAGCGGCGACGTGCACGGCGAGTTCGCGCTGACCTTCGTGCCCAACCTGCGCCCGCTGATCGCCGCCGGCATGGTCGAGGGGGCGCTCAAGCTGGGCAGCATCCGCGGCCAGAACCTGCTGCCGATCCAGGCCGGCGACGCCTTCGAGACCCAGATCCAGGGCATGAGCTTCGCGATGGACAACGGACGCGACAGCGCCGCGGCGCACGCCTCGCTGTTCCTCAAGGGCAAGATCTCCGGTTCCGACCTGTTGACCCTGTCCTACGACTCCGACAAGCCGGGCGACACGAACCTGTTCCGCGACATCCAGCCCGACAAGTTCTACCCGGTGTACGGCGATTCCTCGGTCAAGGGCTTCGATGCGCAGGCCACGAGCAAGCTCTACGTGCGCGTCGACCGCGGCACATCCTTCGTGCTGTATGGCGACTACAGCACGCAGAGCGACAACCCGGCGCGCCTGCTCACGCAGTACAACCGCGCGCTCAACGGGACGCGCGGCCACGTCGAGGACGGCCGCCTGACCCTCGACAGCTTCCTCAGCTACACCAGCTCGGTCCAGGTGGTCGACGAGATCCCGGCCAACGGCACCTCCGGGCCCTACACGCTGAGCCGGCGCAACGGCATCCTCAACAGCCAGCGCGTCGAGATCGTGACCCGCGACCGCAACCAGCCCGCGCTCGTGCTCAACGACGTCGTGCTGGCGCAGTTCACCGACTACGCGATCGAGCCGCTGGTCGGGCAGATCCTGTTCAAGGCGCCCGTGCCCAGCCTGGACGCCAGCCTCAACCCGATCTACATCCGCGTCACGTACGAGATCGACAGCGGCGGCCCGAGCTACTGGGTGGCGGGCATCGACGCCCGGGAGAAGATCGCACCGGGCCTCGTCGCCGGCGCGGTCGAGATCCGCGACACCAATCCGCTCGACCGCAGCACCCTGCGCGGCGTCAACCTGATGTGCACGCGATACACCGACACGACGCTGATCGCCGAGCTGGCCCAGTCGCGCACCGACCTCGCCGGAACGGGCGACGCCCGCCGCGTCGAGGTGCGCCACAACGACCCGCGCCTGCAGGCCAAGGTCTATGCCGTGCAGACCGATCCGGACTTCAACAACCCGAACTCGACCTTCAACGCCGGCGCCGCCGAGTACGGCGCCAAGCTGGCCTACACGCTGGCGCCCAAGGACCGCATCCTGGTCGACACGCTGCGCTCGACGACCTCGGGCACGAGCGTGCAGGACATCTCCAGCCTGCCCCTGTCCACCCTGCCCTCGACCATCCCGGGTGGCGGCATGCGCGAGGGCGCATCGATCGGCCTCGAGCACACGCTCGACAAGAACCTGAAGATCACCGGCAGCCTGCGCCATTTCGACGCCAACGACGTGCCGACCCAGGCGCTGGCGGCCGGCGCGGTGCCGGCGTCCTATGACAGCGCCCGGCTGCGCCTGGACGCGCCGATCCCCGAGGTGCCGCGGGCCACCGCCTTCGCCCAGTACGACGCCGCGGTGGACGGCAGCGGCCGCGCCGCCGCCACCGTCGGCGCCAACTACCAGCTGGCGCCACAGACCAAGATCTACGCCACGCACGAGACCAGCGACAGCCTGAGCGGCGACTACAGCCTGAGTCCGGCGCAGCAGAACTACCTTACCGTGATCGGCCTCGACACGACCTACATGCACGACGGCCAGCTGTTCAACGAGTACCGCGTCGGCGACGCGATCGACGGGCGCAGCGCCGAGGCCGCGATCGGATTGCGCAATCTGTGGCACCTCGCTCCCGGGCTGGGCCTGAGCACGACGGTGCAGCGGGTGCACCCGATCTCCGGCACGGTGAACAACGAGGCGACCGCGCTCGCCGGCGCGCTCGAGTACACCGCACCCAAGGACTGGAAAGGTTCGACCCGGCTCGAGTGGAGCGAATCGCCCACCGCCCAGACCTGGCTCGGATCGATCGGCGCCGCCGCCCGGCTCGGCCCCGCGCTGACCGGGCTGGCCCGCGGCCTGTACAACCAGCAGAACGGCAGCGCGGGAGCGGGCTCGGTCCGCCTGGGTTCGGCCCAGTTCGGCCTGGCGCTGCGGCCGGTGGACACCGACGTGTGGAATGCGCTGGCACGCATCGAGTACAAGCGCAATCGCAACGACACCCTGGGCGCCGGCCTGAACATCGACGAGACCGCCGACATCCTGTCGACCCACCTCAACGTGCAACCCGGCGCGCATTGGACGATCGACGGCCGCTACGGCATCAAGCGCGCCATCGACTACCTCAATGCCTATCCCACGTACTATACGGCGCAGCTGCTGGGCGCGCGGTCGGTCTGGGACATCGACGACAAATGGGACGCCGGACTGCAGTACTACATCGAAAAAGGCGCCAGCGACGGCACGGCGCGCCAGCAGGCCTATGGCCTGGAGGTCGGCTACCTCCTCGTGAAGAACTCCTGGCTGTCCATGGGCTACAACGTGCGCGGCATCCGCGACCCGGATCTGGCCGGCGGCGACTATACGCAGCGCGCCTTCTACCTGCGGGTGCGGGTCAAGTTCGACGAGGACCTGTTCAAGCCGCGCAACAATGCACAGGCCCTTCCGGCCGAGGCGATGGTGCCATGAGGCGCACCGCCCGCCCGCTCCGCACCCTTCTGCGGCGGGTCGCCGCGCTCTGGCTCGGCCTGCTGGTGACCTTCGCCGCCGGCCCGGCCCGGGCACAAAACATTGTCGGCAATCCCGGCTTCGAAGCCGGCACGCTGGCGCCCTGGGTGGTGCAGGCGCCGACGACGCAGTACGACTGGACGCTGCAGTCGGCGCCCTACCAAGGGTTGACGGCCCACGGCGGCACCCACTTCCTGAGCAATGGCTGCATCGGCACGGGCTGCGTGCCCTCGACCGGTACGGGGACGGCGGCGATCTCGCAGACACTGCAAACGGTTCCGGGCAATACCTACAACCTGACGTTCTGGATCCAGAACGTCGTGACGAGCAGCACGCCCTCGGAATTCGTCGTCGAGTGGGGCGGCAATATCGTCATCGACCTGGCCGACCCGACCACGCTCGCCGGCCAGCGCTTCCTGCCGCAGAACGCGCCCGGCTACACCCAGTTCTCGGTCACCGTGACGGCGACCTCGAGTTCGACCGTGCTGGCGCTGTATGGCCGCCAGGACCCGGCCTGGCTTGCCGTCGACGACATCAGCGTCGCGCCCTATGTCACGGGCAAGGTGATTCTCGACAATGGCGCGGGCGGCGGCACGGCCAACGATGGCGTGCTCAACGGCGCCGAAACCGGCCACGCCGGCGTCACGGTCAGCCTGACCAACTGCGCGGGCACGGTCTACGCCACGGCCGTGACCGCGGCCAGCGGCGCCTTCAGCCTGCCGACGGACAGCGTGCCGGCGGGCAGCACCGGGTCGGCCTGCGTCGTCGAGACGCTGCCGGCCGGCTACGTCGCCGTGAGCAGCAACGCCGGAGGAACCGGCGGAACCTATACCGCAGCGACGCAAACGCTCAAGTTCAATTTCGGCCCCACGGTCAACCTCAACGGCATCGTCTTCGGCGAAGTTGCGGCGAGCAGCTTCGCCACCGACGGCAACCAGCAGATCGCCGCCGGCCAGTCGGCGATCTTCGGCCATACCTTCGTCGCCGGCGACAGGGCCAGCGTCACCTTCGCCGCGAGCGGCGCGGCCAACCCCGCCGCGCCGGCGTGGAACATCGTGCTTTATCTCGACACGACCTGCTCCGGCACGCTCAACGGTACCGATACCGTGATCAGCGCGCCGATCGCGGTCACCGCCGGCCAGACCGTCTGCATCCTGGACAAGGTGACGAGCCCGGCCGGTGCCGGCACCGGCGCCAGCGATGTCGTCACGTTGACCGCAACCGAGGCGTACGCGCCGACGCCGACCAACGGCGCCATCGTCCACTCCTACACCCATACCGACACGGCGACCGTCGTGGCCAGCGACCTGACCCTGCTCAAGCAGGTCCGCGTCGTCGCCACCTGCCCGAGCACGCCGGCCGACACCAACGCGTTCAATGCCTCGAACCAGGCCAGCCCGGGCAGCTACGTCGAGTACCAACTGACCTACAGCAATGCCTCGTCGGCGCCGCTGGCGAACATCAAGATCGAAGACTCCGTTCCGGCCTTCACCCTGTTCCAGGCCGCGCTCTGCGGAACCCTGCCGGCCGGCGAATCGTCCTGCGCGGTCAGCGCTCCGGCCGTCGGCGCGACGAGCGGCGCGATCACCTGGACCCTGACCGACGCGACCACGGCACCGATCGGCCTGCAGCCCGGCGGCAGCGGCACGGTGCGGATGTGCGTGCGGGTCGCCCAATAACAAGAAGGCGGGCGCACCGACATCGATTCACGGCCGGTTTGCCGGACTCAGGCGTCGAAGCCAATGGATTGCGCGATGCATCAAATTGGCTCGGTCCGCGCGGCGGATTGGACACGCGCTCGCAGTCGACTTTCCGCTTAGGAAATGTCTGAGAGGACCTGTGCCGACCCATGCGTGGTTCCGGCTGGGTTCCCGCGCAGCAACCCATTGTTGACGACGACCGAATGGCGTAGATTTCATCCACATCGCGCCGCTGCATCGTAGGAGTCGCGAGATCCGCGAGGCGAAGGCCGGGCGCGCGCTGGGCACCGGCCTCGGGAAGCAGCGCTGCACTTCATGGGCTTGCGCTTCGGGGAGGACAAGGCCGATGAGATCTTCCAACACGATGATTCGAGAATTCGCTTTGCTGGCAATGCTCGGTGCCGCATGTGCTCCGGCCACGGCAGAGACGACGCTGTGCACGGTGATCGCGACGCTGCCGGCAACGATCTCGACGCCTGGCGTCTACTGCCTGGAAAGCGACTTCACCTACAACTCGGTCAGCGTTTCGGCGATCACGATCGCCGCCAACAACGTCACGCTGGACCTGAACGCCCACCGCATCGGCAATCTGGCCGCCGGTACGGCCGACAGCAATTTCGGCGTTTACGCGATCAACCAGCAGAACATCACCGTCAAGAATGGCACCCTGCGCGGCTTTGCCACCGCAATTCTGTTGACTGACAGCGCCAGCCCGCCGGCCATCTCCCAGGGACACGTGGTGCAGGACATCCGCGCCGACCAGAATCGCCTGGTCGGCATCCAGGTCGTGGGCAACGGCTGCATCGTGCGGAACAACCAGGTGGTGGCCACCGGCGGCTCCACGCTGGCTGCCAACGAAAGCAGCATCGGCA
>Ga0209698_10005222_pt1 | contig 14110 bp, 9 predicted proteins | sample LitLauG_LLR_2012_FD_187203 | JGI IMG/M metagenome (GOLD analysis project Ga0209698, IMG submission 187203) | Freshwater sediment microbial communities from Pennsylvania, USA - Little Laurel Run_MetaG_LLR_2012 (SPAdes) (version 2) | ecosystem: Environmental > Aquatic > Freshwater > Creek >... | reverse complement strand
CGCGTCACAAAAATCGTACGCGCCATGAAAGAGTTTTCGCATCCCGGCAACGGAGAGAAAAGGGAAGTCGACATCAATAAAGCCATTGAGACTACCTTTACCGTCGCTCGCAATGAGTGGAAGTATGTGGCCGAAGTCGAGACTCACTTTGCTGTCGACCTGCCCCTGGTCCCTTGCCACTCAGGCGAGTTCAACCAGGTCATTCTCAACCTGGTGATCAACGCCGCCCATGCTCTCGCCAAGGGTCACGGCGACGGCGCTCACGCGAAAGGGAAAATTACCGTTACCACCGAGCGCGACGGCGCTGGCGTGAAGATATCTCTTTGCGACACCGGCACAGGTATACCCGAGGGCATTCGATCAAGAGTCTTTGATCCTTTCTTTACCACCAAGCCTGTGGGACAGGGAACCGGCCAGGGGCTTGCCCTCGCGCACAACACCATCGTGCGGCGGCACGGGGGAAAGATATGGTTCGACACTGAAGTCGGAAAAGGCACAACGTTTCATATCTGGCTGCCGCTGGCGGCAGCAACCGCGGAGTGATCATGTCCAAGCGGATCTTGTTCGTGGACGACGAGCCCATGCTGCTCCAGGGCCTGCAAAGAAGCCTGCGCTCGATGCGCCAGGATTGGGAAATGGCCTTCGTGAAGGGAGGCAAGGAAGCGCTGGAAGCGATCGACAAGCAGGCCTTCGACATCGTGGTTACTGACATGAGAATGCCGGGCATGGACGGCGCGCAATTGCTGGAAGAGGTGAAGAAGCGTTCGCCGCAAACTCTGCGCATGATTCTGTCCGGCCAGTCGGATCGCGAGACGATCCTCAGAGCCGTGAACCCAACCCACCAATACCTGTCCAAGCCCTGTGAGGGGGAAGAACTCAAGGCCCGGCTGTTGCGAGCGCTTGCACTTAGGGACCTCCTGGAGAACTCCGAGTTAAAAGATCTGGTCTCGCGGCTTCATTCCTTGCCCAGCTTGCCGACTCTATACTTCGATCTGACCGCCGAGCTCTCCAGCGCTGAGCCTTCGCTCGCCAAGATTGGCCGGCTCATTTCGGCGGATATGGCGATGACCGCCAAAATCCTCCAGCTCGTGAATTCCGCTTTTTTCGGATTGCGATGCCAGGTCTCCAAAGCCTCCTACGCGGTGGAGTTGCTGGGGCTCGACAATGTCCGGGCGTTGGTGCTCTCCACCCATATCTTTTCGAAATTTGAGACAAATTTGTTCGACGACGCTGACCTGCAATACATGTGGGAACACAGCCTGGCAGCGGGCAGCTATGCCAAACGAATCGCGGTGCTGGAACACGCTGATTCGCACGTGGTGGATGAATGTTTCACCGCCGCGCTCCTGCACGATGCCGGCAAGCTGATCATGGCCTCGGTCGCCAGCCAAAAGTACAAGACCGCATTGCAGTTGGTGAAGACGGAGGGCAGGGGGCTGGTGGAAGCCGAGCGTGAGGTTATGGGCTGCACCCACGCGGAGGTGGGGGCCTATCTATTCGGACTGTGGGGATTACCGGTCCCGCTGATCGAGGCCGTCGCCTGGCATCATAAGCCGCTGGAAAGCCTGCAGGCCAAGTTCTCCGCCTTAGCGGCCGTGCATGTAGCCAGCGTGTATCACGAGGAAAAAGCCGGTAGCTCGATCAAAGACACAACCCTCATAAGCTCCGACTTTTTGTCCCAGATTGGCTGCTCTGAGCGAGAGAAGCAGTGGAGAACTACTCTCGGCGGCGAAACCCCGCCCAAGGAATGAAACCATGAGTGAGCGCATTCTACTTGTCGATGACGAACCTGCCGTGCTCGACGGCTATCGCCGGATCCTGCACAAAGAGTTTGCTCTCCACACCGCGGTGGGCGCGGGCGAAGCACTCGAGGCCATCGCGGTTACGCGCGACGATCCCTTCGCAGTCATCGTTTCCGATCTGCGAATGCCGGAAATGGACGGGGTCCAGTTCCTCTCCCGAGTTCGTGTGGTCTCGCCGGACACGGTTCGAATCGCCCTCACCGGGCAGGCGGACATACACACGGCCGTCAGCGCAGTGAATGAAGGCTCCCTCTTCAGATTTCTCACTAAACCCTGCGAGAAGGAAGTCCTCGCCAAGGCCCTTACTGCCGGGATAGTGCAATACCGGCTGGTCGTCGCCGAGAAGGAGCTTCTCGAAAAGACACTTCACGGCAGTATCACGGTCCTGACGGAAGTACTCAGTCTGGTGAACCCTGCTGCCTTCAGCCGAGCCATCCGCATACGCCGGTACGTGCAGCACGTCGCCAGGAAGCTGCAACTGGAGGCCGCCTGGCGCTTTGATGTTGCCGCCATGATGTCTCAGCTTGGATGCGTAACTCTAGACACGGAAACCCTGGAAGCTATCTACGCCGGACAACGCCTCTCTCCGGAAGAACAGCTCCGCGTGGACGCGCACCCGGGAGTTGCCGCCAAGTTGCTGTCGAACATTCCCAGGCTCGAACCCGTGGCGCGAATGATCGCCCAGCAGGACTCAATCCTTGCGTCTGGCCTGACTAAGAAGAATGAACCCGCAGACGCGGTTACACTCGGGGCCCAAATCCTAAAGGTGGCCCTCTCCTACGATCAGTTGCGAAATAGCCGCAATAGCCATCAGGAATCCTTAAGCCGCCTTCGCCTGAGACCCGAGCAGTTCGACCGCACTGTGGTTGACACCCTGGAAGACCTGGAGATGGACGACCACCGGGTGGAGGTGAAGAGTTGTCGAATCTCCGATCTGGAGTGCGACATGATCCTTCAGGAAGATGTGCGCACCAATAACGGCTTATTGGTGGTTGCCAAGGGTCAGACCATCAGCTATCCGCTCTTGATTCGCCTGCGAAACTTCTGGCAGCGCAAAGCGATCGCAGCAGAAATCGTCGTCCATATTCCGAGAGGCACGGCAGAAGAACCTGCTAAAGAACAGGGAAAAACGGCTGCGACCGCGGGGGCACAGTAGGCGAAGGGAAACGTCGTTGTTTCCGAGTTTCTTCCCTTTCCCTGGCAGTCTCCATATTCAAACCCAAGCTCTACCTTACTTCTTAGAGACTAATGTGATCAGAAATTGCTCCAAGGAGTAGTTCTTGTGCTAGAGGCAACGACTTGAGTTGCGCGGTGACTGGCGCATACACACAGGGCTTGCGCATGTAGTGAAGCCCCGGCCCAGCCAAACAAAAATGAAACAATAATAATGAGACGATTTCTCAGCTTAAGGCACGTCTCTGCCGAACGTTCGGCAGCGACCCGACCCATAGCGTTTCCTGCTCAGGATAAGTAATCAAGGCACGACAAAACGGTTGCTGATCTTGATTATGAGAAGCCCGTGAACTAGGTCCTAAACTATTTTTGCTTATCGGCATAAAATTCTAACAATATGTGAATCCTTTGTTACAATCGTCCGCCGAGGGGGTTACATGTCAAATCTTTTGCAGATATTAGGTGACTTACAAACACAACGTAAGCAGCTCTCCCAGGAACTGGAGCAGCTCGATACCGCAATTAAGGCTCTGCAGGGCGTAGGAGGGCGTAACGGTGCCACGGGTACTCGCAGCACCGCAACCAAGGTACACCGCACGATGTCAATCGCTGCCCGGAAAAGAATTGCAGCAGCACAGCGGGCGCGGTGGGCCAAGTGGAAAGCAAAGCATAAGGCTGCCTAAGCAGACCCGATGCTACGTTGAGCGGACGAGAATGGAATCACCACGCTTTCGGTTCCATTCTTTTTTTCTTGCAAGACCAGTCTTGTCTTAGTGTGTGCCAGAGGTGGCGCCTTTTTCACGCGGCGTCCCTTCTCAAGCATCTGAAGTGCCTCAATTGCCTGGTCGATCAGGGCCCGGTCCTTTCTTAACTTCCGAAGCATTTGTCGGATAGTCATAGCCCTCCCCCGACTGATATCACTACCATTTCGGCAGGCCAATCGATGGACCTTCGGATTGTTGTTACGGAATTGGGACAAGAGGTGCCGACAGCCAACTTGGGCTGGCTGTTGAAAGTGTGTCCCAGGGTCATTGTTAGCGGCTAGCCATTTCTGGTCATTCTTCATCCATCTGGGTTTCGGACAGTCCTGACGTTTCGGGCTGTATCTCAGATAGCTTCGCTCCACGCAACTGCTTATTCACACCCGGCAGATCTGTCACCTTAATCTCTTCCCAGCTCTTCATGAGTCCAGAGAGTTGGCGTTCTGCGTCCGCGGCGGCGTTCAACTGAGCCGCGGTAGGCGCCACATCGGCTTGGCCGACTGCCGCATAGAGCGTGGATAGTGTCGAATTTGCTCGATTGAGAGTTGCTGCTGTCGAGACCGCGCCATTGCCAATGCTCCCTGGCTTGCCCAACAAAGCTGCCAGCTTTTCGTCCAGGCTTCTCATAGAGTCAGCAGCAGGTCCTTTAGCGCTCTCTGAGAGCTTATGGATCTGGTCGCTGATCGAGCGGGCTTGCATGATCGCCTCAGAACTGCTGCTGAGTAACGACGCCAGGCGAGACTCAAGCCGAAACTGCTGTTCAAGCCCATCAGCCGGCGTCTGCACGCGCGGATCGAGCTTCACCGTAAGAGGTTCGGAGAAACTCTTCCCGTCCACAGTCAGGCGCGCCGTGTATTGACTGGGCAGAGCATTCGGACCGAGCGGCGATCTCGGTGTGTCTCCCGGCACCGCCGAGATCGGGTACTCGTGGCGGAGCGACGTCGGCGCCGCATAGTGCAGGTCCCAGACCCAGCGGTGCATTCCGGCGTCAGCGGGAAGCACCTTCGGCATGCGTATCCAATAAAGAGGGATCAGTTGCTTCTCAAGGTCTGCCTTGGTGGGCTCAAGCCGGTCAGCGCTTGAAAACCGCTGCACTACTTTTCCTGCAGAATCCAGGATTTCGAGAGTGACCGTACCCGTCACCGAACGGCCAAGATAGTAGTCGATGATCGCTCCGTCGGGCGGATTTTGGCCGGTTGGCTCATCCGGCGGAATGGGAGTGTCGGTGTTCGTGCTGCGGCGAACTCGATAGGCCGGCTCAGGCTTGAATAGAAAGGCGTCAGACTTCGCCGTCGAGTCGGCAAGCTGTCGCAACGGAGAGATGTCGTCGAGGATCCAGAACGCACGCCCGTGAGTCGCAACAATCAGGTCATTATCCTGAATCCACAGGTCGCGCATGGAAGTGTGGGGCAGGTTCAGTTGCAGAGATTGCCAATGATCTCCGTCGTCAAACGAAACCCAAACCGCCTTCTCAGTGCCGGCAAAAAGCAGGCCCTTGCGGACGGGATCCTCCCGCACCGTGTCCGCCGGCGCGTCCGCCGGCAGACCATTAGTGATCAGCTTCCAGCTCTTGCCGCCGTCGTGAGTGCGATAGATGTAAGGCCGCAGATCATCGATGCGGAAACCACTGACCGAGGCATAGGCGGATTCCTCGTCAAAGTGCGACGCACTGATCTGCGTCACCTTGCTCCACGGCGTCAGTTCCGGGGGAGTGATATTGTTCCAGTGTTTTCCCTGGTCGTGTGTGATCCAGATCAGACCGTCGTCCGTGCCCGCCCAAAGTTTGTTCACATCTTTGAACGACGGAGCGAGGGCGTAAATCACACCTCGCTGTTTTGCCGCATCGAGATTTTTCGAAGCCAGCGTTCCAATGCTCGCCGGCATACCTGGATTTTCCCGCGTTAAGTCCTGGCTGATCGTCTCCCACGAGTTCCCGCCGTCTGTCGTCTTGAACAACACATTGGCGGCGTAATAGAGAATGTGGGGATCGAGTGGCGAAAACATGATGGGCTCGGTGCGATCGGTGCGATAGTTCCCGTTCCGAACCGGGATCGGTGTGATGTTCTGTACCTGCCCGGTGGAAACGTGAAACTTTGAGACTTCGCTCCGCCCTGCGCCATAAATGATGTCTGGATCGAGGGGGTCTGGAGCCACGTAGCCGTATTCGATCACGCCCACAGGATGCCAGTCGCGAAACGTGATCTCTCCGTCATTGCCGCGGCTGGAGATACAAACCGAACCGCTCTCCTGCTGACCGCCGCACACTCGATAGGGAAACGTGTTGGTTACGCTGGCGTGGTAGAGCTGCGCAGTCGGCTGGTTGTACCAGGAACTCCAGGTCCGCCCGCGATTCACGCTCACAATGGCGCCCTGGTCGCTGACCAGCAAAATGATGTTGGGATTGCTGGGATTGATCCAGATGTTCTGGTAGTCGTCCCCGCCGGGAGCGCCGCGGAGGCTGGTCCAGTTCTTGCCGCCGTCCATCGAGCGGTAAGTCACGATACTCGTGCTGTAAACGATATCTGGATTCTTGGGATCAACCAAGGGAATGGATAGGTCCCCGCCGCCGATCTTTGCGGCCGCGCGCGGATCATCCGCCGCTGCATGCCAGTTTTCACCCGCGTCGTCTGAACGGTAGATACCGAGTCCCTTTCCTGACCCGTACTCCGAAGGTGACGTGGTCGAGAACGTAAGGTAAATCCGGCTTGGCAAGCTTGGCGCAATCGTGATGTGTATTTGCACGATGTCCTTGGGCAAGCCGTTCGTCAGCGGCTTCCAGGTGTTGCCGCCGTCGGTTGACTTGAAGAGTCCTCCTCCAGTTCCGCTGAACTCGTTGTTGTCTTCCCATGGGCCCTGACGCGTCTCCCAAAGCGATGCGTAAAGGGTCGCTGGATTGGAAGGGTCCATCGCGATGTCCGCGCCGCCGGTGTTCTCATCCTTATAGAGGACCTTTTGCCAATTCTGCCCTCCGTCGGTGGAGCGAAAAATCCCGCGTTCGTCGTTCGGTCCATAAGGGTGACCCAGAACGGCAGCAAACAACCGGTTGGGGTCGCGCGGGTCGACCACGAGGCCGGGAATTTGCTGCCCGCCCCTCAAGCCGAGATGCGTCCAGGTTTTTCCCGCGTCCGTAGACTTGTAAATGCCGTCGCCCACCGAGAGATCAGGACGGGGCAATCCTTCGCCGCTGGCGACGTACAAGATGTTGGGATCGGAGGGCGCCACTGCGATGGCGCCGACCGACTGCGTCGGCTGATCGTCGAAAATCGGCTTCCACGTGCGGCCGTAGTCATCCGACTTCCATACCCCGCCATTCACCTGGCCGATATAGAAGACGTTCGGCTGGCTCGGTACCCCGGCGAGCGCCCGCGTTCTGCCTCCGCGGAAAGGGCCGATCATTCGCCAGCGCATGTCCTGATATGTATTCTCCGGATACTGCTGTGCCTTCGAGAGGATTGCCGGTAAGAGACAGAAGACGACGGCAAACACCGCCGGCACAACGCGATGAGTTCGGATCAAGGGAGCCTCCTCAAGAACAAACTGCACAGCATAAATCCAAAGCAGGATGTGTAGGGAAAATTCTGCGGAGGACCGGGGCACGTCATCACAAAAAACTTTTGCTCAATTCCTTTACAATCGTTGGTTCGAGTTATCCACAAGTCACGCTGGCAGGCATGCATTCCTGCAGCCGAAACAGACTTCTTCGGTTATCCGCAAGAAAAGGAAGTGAACCTCGTGGTCATTGGTGTTCCCAAGGAAAGTTATCCCGGCGAGCGGCGTGTCGGCCTTGTGCCCATGGTCGTTCCGAACCTGGTGAAGGCGGGATTTGAGGTTGTGGTCGAAGCGGGAGCTGGGGTACAGGCAGGCTATCCCGACGAGCACTACGTGGAAAAGGGTGCGAAGATCGTTCCGGATCGCGCCGAAGTCTTTCGCGCGGCTGACGTCGTTCTCCAGGTTCTTTGTTATGGATCGAATGACGCCACCGGCGCAGCCGATCTTCCGCTTTTGCGTCGCGGCCAGGTGCTCATAGGCTTTCTAAGGCCTTTCGGTTCACGAGAGGTTGTGGAGCAAATTGCCGAAACCGGTGTCAGCTCCTTCTGCGTCGAACTCATTCCGCGCACCACGCGCGCCCAAAGCATGGATGCCCTGTCTTCGATGGGTACGATCTGCGGATATAAAGCGGTGCTGATCGCAGCCAGCACGCACCCCCGCATCTTTCCCATGCTCACGACCGCCGCTGGGACGATTACGCCCGCGCGTGTCCTGGTGATCGGTGCTGGTGTCGCCGGACTTCAAGCGATTGCAACCGCGCGGCGGTTGGGCGCCGTGTCGTCCGCCTACGATCTTCGTCCCGCAGCCAAGGAGCAGGTGCAGAGTCTTGGAGGTCGCTTCGTCGAGTTGCCGATTGAAGCCACAAATGCGCAGGACGAGCGCGGCTACGGCCGTGCCCAGGATGAATCCTTCTATCAGAAGCAACGGGAACTTCTCGGGAAAGTGGTGAAAGAAAGTGATGCGGTCATCTGCGCCGCAGTCGTGCCGGGCAAGAAGTCGCCGGTACTGGTCACGCGAGAAATGGTGCAAGGCATGGCGCCGGGATCGGTGATCTTCGATCTCGCCGCGGAGCGCGGTGGAAACTGCGAACTCACGAAGACTGGCCAAACGGTGGTCGAGTATGGTGTCACCATCATCGGAGCTATAAACGTTGCCAGCACTGTTCCTTACCACGCGAGTCAGATGTATGCGCGAAATATGAGTGCGTTTCTTCTCCACCTGATCAAGGACGGAAAACTGCGTCTGGATCAGAACGACGAAATCATTCGTGAAACGCTGCTCACCCACCAGGGAGAAATCGTGAACCAGCGTGTGCGCGAGGCTTTTTCGCTGCCGGTTCTTACCACAAGCAGGACAACATAACTGAGCGGGATTCGCAGGAGGCAGGATGGGTTCCAAACTTATCGATGGACTCTTCATTTTCATGCTGGCCGGATTTATCGGCTTTGAAGTGATCCGGCGCATCTCGCCTTTGTTGCACACGCCGTTGATGTCGCTGACCAATGCCCTCGACGCAATTGCCGTGGTGGGCGCGATTGTCCTTGTCGGCGAACATAAGAGCACCCTCTCCACCATCCTGGGGACGCTGGCCGTCGTCGCCGCCACGAGCAACGTAGTGGGTGGTTTCCTCATTACCGACCGCATGCTCAAGATGTTCAAGAGCAGCCGTCCCGCCAAGCCATGAACACTCTGCCCGTTACACAGAACGTGATCGAGGTTATTTACCTCATCGCCAGCGTGCTGTTCATTCTTTCCCTGAAATGGATGAGCTCTCCTACCACCGCTCGTCACGGAGTGTGGGCGGGTGAACTCGGCATGGTGCTGGCGATCGGCGGAACGTTGTTGCATCGCGGCATCGTCGACTACAAGTGGATTGCGATCGCGCTGGTGCTGGGAACTGTCATCGGTATTCCACTCGGCATGGTACAGATGACCGCTGTGCCGCAGCGGACGGCGCTCAGCCATGCCTTTGGTGCCTTCTGCGTCACTCTCGTCGGAACCGCGGAGTTTTATCTTCGCACTCCCAACGTGCCGCGCTTCATGATGTCGGTTCTCTCCATCGAGGTGATTCTCGGCTCGCTCACGTTCACCGGTAGCCTGATGGCAGCGGGAAAGCTTCAGGAACTCTTGCCGCAGCGCCCGCTTACCTACAAAGGCCAGAACTTCGCCAACCTCGCGCTGCTGGCAGTGGGAGTCGCGATCGCGGTCTATCTCGTCTTGCATCCCGAAGCCAAGAATTTCTTCCCTGCGATGTTGGGGATCGGACTTCTGGCGGGCGTTCTGATGATCATCCCGATCGGCGGCGCAGATATGCCCACTGTCATCTCCTTGCTGAATTCCTATGCCGGCCTTTCTGCCGCGGCGATGGGATTTGTTCTCGACAGCAAGCTTCTGATCATCGCCGGCGCGCTCGACGGATCTTCCGGCTTCATTCTCTCGGTAATCATGTCGAAGGCGATGAACCGCTCGTTCGCCAACGTGGTGTTTGGCGCGTTCGGGCAGGTGCAGGCCGCAGCTGCGGCGGGCACCGAAGCCAAGACGGCACGAAGTGCTACCGCTGAGGAAGCTGCCGCAATTCTCTCCGCCGCCAACAAGGTGATCATTGTTCCCGGTTACGGTATGGCTGTTGCACAAGCGCAGCACAAGGTCCGCGAACTATACGACGCCCTCACCAAGCGCGGAGTCGACGTTCGCTTTGCCATCCATCCCGTCGCGGGGCGCATGCCGGGCCACATGAATGTGCTGCTCGCGGAAGCTGACATTCCCTACGACCGGTTGCTCGACATGGAGGAGATCAACAGCGACTTTCCCCAGACCGACGTCGCACTCGTGATCGGCGCTAATGACGTTACTAATCCTGCGGCGCGCAGTGATGCGTCGAGTCCGATTTACGGGATGCCCATCCTCGATGTGGACAAGGCACGCACCGTGATGGTCATCAAACGCGGCATGAGTCCCGGCTTTGCGGGCATCGACAACCCGCTCTACTATCTCGATCGAACTCTGATGTTGTTCGGGGACGCAAAGAATTTTGTAGGAAGTATCGTTCGCGAACTCGGCGGCGGAGGGGGACACTGATTTTAGCTGCCGCTTCGTGTTCCGCTAGTCAATCGCGACGGCGCGGTGCTCCTTCAGTATGCACATGTCCATCACTACAAAGATCCCCGCCTTCCGCGCCTTCTCCGCAGCTTTCTCGTGAATGACGTCCTCCTGCATCCAGATGGCGGGAACCTTCAACTGGATTGCCTGATCCACGATCTCTTCCACAAACTCCGGCCGCCGAAAAATGTTCACGATATCGATCTTTTCAGAAATATCCAGCAGGGAAGGATAGGACTTCTCGCCCAGAGCCTCGGCGACATTGGGATTCACCGGAATGATGCGATAGCCGTGACTTTGCATGTAGGCCGCGACACCGTGGCTGGGCCGCAACGGACTGTCGGAAAGTCCAACTACGGCGATGGTCTTGGCATGTTTCAGCAGATCAGCGATGGAGTCCGTCTTGGTTAGAGGGGACATAGCTACATCAATGATTGTAGCGAAGGCAAATGGGCTGAAGCCAGCCCGACTGACCTCGGAGTAGGGGCCGCGGTTTTGCTTGTCATCCTAAGACGACGCCCTTTTGCTGAGCGAAGGACCTAGTCGAGCCGCGCGAAGTGTCTCGTTCTTTGCGAAGCAGGAAACGCGCGTTCGGCTCGCTCCATATTCGCGTCGCAAATGAGCACGAAGTTTGCACCGCCAAAAAATCCATCTTCATCATCGAAATTCTTGATTGTACTTTCCACATGGTTCCCAGTTAGACAATGATAGATGACATACAACTCCACCTTGGTCGACCACGATGCTTGTGGTGTCGGCTTCGTGACCCAGCTCGGCAGCCCGGGCTCGCACGAGGTGGTGGTACGCGCCATCGAAGCTCTGCAAAGGCTTGCACACCGTGGCGGTGTCGATGCCGACGGGAGAAGCGGGGATGGTGCGGGTCTACTGACGGCGATCCCCCAGGAGTTCATCCGTGAGCGGGCGAGTGAACTCGGCCTAAGTCTCCCAGCAGTTTTTGGCCTTGGCATGGTTTTCCTGCCACCGCAGCAGGCGGAGGCAGCACGCAGCTCGATCGCGGCGCTCGCGAGTCGCAGAGGTCTGCGGTTGCTGGGGTGGCGGAAGGTGCCGACCAACCCCCTGATCGTCGGGCCGCGCGCCGCAGAGACTCTTCCCCTTATCGAGCAGTGCTTTCTAGCCGCAACCGAAGAGACCGCCGACCTTGAGTCGCTGCTATTCGTCTTGCGCAAAGAAGCCGAGTGTAGCTCGCCAGCTGGAACCTACTTCTGTTCGCTGTCCTCGCGGACTGTCGTCTACAAGGGACTTCTCACGCCCGATCAATTGCCCGCGTTTTATCCCGACCTGGCAGATGAGAATTTTGCCAGCTCCTTCGCCATCTTTCACCAGCGCTATTCGACCAACACCCGGCCAAGTTGGTCGCTGGCACAACCCTTTCGGGCGGTCGCACATAACGGTGAAATCAATACCATCAGCGCGAACCGGCGCTGGATGCGCGCCCGCGAAGCTTCGCTCCTGAAGAGCCTGGACCTGTCTCCCGACCTTTCGCTTCTTGAGCAGAACGTGAGCGACTCCGCGAGCTTCGACAATGTGCTTGAGCTCTGGCTCCGACGGGGTCACAGCGTCGCGGCCGCAATCTCATGCATGGTGCCGCCGGCGTGGGAGAACGATCAGAACCTGTCCCCCGATCTGCGGCGCTTTTTCGAGACCCACGCGCTCGAACAGGAGCCCTGGGACGGTCCGGCTGCACTGATTTTCACCGATGGCGTAACCGTGGGAGCCAAGCTCGACCGCAATGGCCTGCGGCCGCTGCGTTACACGCTGGCGTCAGACGGCTGGCTGGTGGTTGGCTCGGAGGTCGGGATCGCCGATCTCACCGGGCTCACTGTGATTGAGAGACAGCGTCTTGGCCCGGACGAAATGTTGCTGGCCGATCCTGCCACAGGCAAGATTGTGCGACCCGGCGAAACCGCGCAGATTGCGGACTGGTACCCTTCAATGTCGTATCGTCCAGCAGCGCGAATTGCGTCCGCGGAAGGTCCCTGTGTCGCCCCGCGACAGGACTCGAAGAAGATCATGGCTGCGCTGGGCTGGAGCGAGGATCAATATCGCCTTCTCTTTCAGCCGCTGGTGGTCGATGCCAAGGAAGCCGTCTGGAGTATGGGCGACGACGCTCCTCCTGCATTTCTTTCGGCCCACCGTCGCTCACTGTGGGACCACTGCAAGCAGCGCTTTGCGCAGGTCACGAATCCTCCTATCGATCCCCTTCGCGAAGCCCACGTCATGTCCCTGAATGTCTATCTCAGTGACTCGGTCACGCTGCCTTCGCCCTTGATCGACGCGGGCCAATTGGACGTACTTGAGCAAAAGCTCGGACCCTCACGGCGCGTGGATTTTACTTTCCCGGAAGCGAGCGGGATCGAGGGGGCAAGACACGCACTGTATCGGCTCCAACGCGAGGCCAAAGCGGCGGCCACAAGGAAGGCCCGCTTCATCTTGCTCAGTGATTCCGGGGTCAGCGTGGGCCGCGTCGCGTTGCCCGCTTTGCTTGCCGTGGCGGCGGTGTGGAACGGAATGATGGACGCGGGTATCGGCGAGATTCCCCTCATCATCGAAACCGGCCAGGCCTTTGACACGCACCATGTCGCCTTGCTGATTGCTGCAGGCGCAAGCGCGGTGCTGCCCTATCTGGCTTTCGAACAGGCGGAGGCTCTCAAGCCGGATGGCGCCCGCAAATTTCGTCTCGCGATCGAAAAGGGAATCCGCAAGGTCATGGCGCGCATGGGCATATCGACAGCCGCCAGCTATCGTAATAGCCAGCTTTTCGAGACCATCGGCCTGGACGCCAAGCTCTGCCGGCGATTCTTTCCGGATGCCGGTCGCGCCCTGGGTGGCAAGTCCGTCGAGGATCTTCTGCATGACACTCTCGAACGGCACGCCGCCGCATTTATTGACGAGGCAAACGCGCTTCGCGACCGCGGGCTCTATCGTTTCCGCCAGCACGGCGAGCAACATGTCAATTCGCCCGAGTTGATTCGGCGAATGCATCGCTACCTCAAATCGCGCACGGAAGAGAACTACTTGGCGTTTACAGAACTTTCTGAAAAGAAGGAGCCCCTTGCCATCCGCGATTTGCTTGAAATCCGGCCGGGCAAAGCCATTTCCTTAGGCGATGTCGAGTCAGAAGCTGCCGTACTCAGCCGGTTTAGCACTCAGGCAATGTCGCTCGGTGCAGTCTCCCCGGAAACCCACCGGACCTTGGCCATCGCCATGAATCGCCTTGGCGGCCGCAGCAACACCGGCGAGGGCGGGGAAGACCCTGAGATCTACCGGGCCCAGTCCGAAGCCAACAACCGCGTAAAGCAGGTGGCCTCAGCGCGCTTCGGTGTGACCGCCGAGTACTTGATTCACGCCGACGAACTGGAGATCAAGATCGCCCAGGGCGCCAAGCCCGGCGAGGGCGGCCAATTGCCGGCGAGTAAGGTTTCTGCGTACATCGCGCGACTGCGGCATGCTGTGCCCAACATGACGTTGATTTCGCCGCCGCCGCATCACGACATCTACAGTATTGAAGATCTGGCGCAGCTGATTTACGACCTGCGCGCGATCAACCCGCAGGCGCGCATTGGTGTGAAACTTGTTTCAAGCACGGGTGTCGGAATCATCGCGACCGGCGTAGCCAAGGCCGGCGCCGATGTGATCACCATCAGCGGTTACGACGGCGGAACCGGCGCCTCGCCGCTTACGTCCATCAAGAACACCGGCCTGCCG